>Ga0209541_10012283_pt1 | contig 13275 bp, 11 predicted proteins | sample RifCSPlowO2_01_FD_184027 | JGI IMG/M metagenome (GOLD analysis project Ga0209541, IMG submission 184027) | Groundwater microbial communities from Rifle, Colorado - Rifle CSP2_plank lowO2_0.1 (SPAdes) (version 2) | ecosystem: Environmental > Aquatic > Deep subsurface > Groundwater | place...
ACGCGAGGCGTCCAAAAACGCTCGCTCATCGCCGTAATAAGGAGTATTTATAAACGAGTTAAAGACTGGGCCGGTTAATGAACCTTTGCGATCATCCGGATTGTTCCAGTCAAAGACCGGGCGGCCTGGAGTCCAGCCAGCCAGCGCAATAGCACTGGTAACAAGCACGCCAATTGTTGCTATGCTTGTAATAAGCAGCTTGGCCTTAGATGGTTTATTCAAAAGTTTTTTGATGAGGTTGTTGATAGTTTTCATGATTCTTCCTTTCTAGTTATTTGCCTTAAGGAACGTTGGTTGGGGGCGGGCCATCAGGAGCCGTGGTACTGACATATGTTGGCGCAGTAATTGGCTCTTGTGTTGTAGCTGTGTGTTCACCAGTAGTCGGCGCAGTTGCCGGATAAGTAGTAGCTGGAGCTTCTTCAGCAGTTGTTGGGGGATTTGGTTGTTGACCTTCGCAATAGTCAGTAACAGGTGAATCGCATCCTGGTTCGCCGTGCTCACCTTGTTCACCGCCATCACCCGGCTGATCATGTGGGCCAGGCAAAGTTACAGGAGGTTTATCGGGCGCTTCTGTAGTTGTAGGTATTTCGTATGAGACCGTAGTGGTTGTGGCTGGGGTTTCATCAGTTGGCCCTTTGGGCAAATCTGTAGCGTCTTCAGTTACAACATTACCACAGCGAAACATTACATACACTTTTTTACCATTAATGGTAATTACAAGTATGGCTTTGCGATCCCCGCTAATACCACTTTGCTCGGCGGCCACTACTTCTCCGTTAGAATTGGTGCCAGTATTATGACCGTTAGCTGGCGCTTCGCTCGGTTTTACATCACCTACGCCAACAGCAATTTCTATTTCTGCTGCAATTTGGTCTGCCAAATCGCTAGCACATTTACCGTCCGCTAGTTCCTCTGCGTTAACTTCTTTATCAATAAGAATAGCTGCTGCACCGGCCAGTAAATCTGGATCTTTTTTCACTTCATGCAACCATGCATCAAAAGCGTCTCGCGCTTCTGAGTCGGTATCAGCATTCGCAATTTCTTCTATGCCGTTTGCAAACCAACGGTTACCATCGTTGTTCGCTTGCTCTACAACCCATGTTTTAGCACAAACCACTGCTTCGCCTGTAGTTGTTGTAACAGCTGCTGTAGCGAATGTCTCGCCAGCACTTGCCCCTGTGGTTGTTGGTATATCATTCGATTCTAGTACATTACCCCCGCCACAGCCAGCAAATCCTAAAGCACTCGCTGTAGCTATTGAAGCGCTAGCTATAAAAGGATGTTGTTTTAGTCTATTAATAAAACCATGTCTTTCAACCATAGCAGGTTGAGGTTCTGGTTGCATAAAAGTTGGTGAACTTTCTGGCATGATAATCTCCCTTTGGAGCTTTGCTCCACCTAAGTTACATTACTTGTTTCGCCCCAGTTGTATGAGACGAATCCACCATCGAACGTGCTTAACTTTACCACAAGCGTATATGCTTGTCAAGTACTTTTATAACATTTCCAAATAACCACAAGCGTTTTTATTTTACAGGGGTATGACTTGAAATTTTCCACAACGAAGGACCATGTAACTAATTAAAATCTAATTAAACTGCTAGCTTGACGCCCGTAGCTTCGGCAACTTTCAGAATCCACTGTTCAAGACGATCCACTTTGTGTGCAAGCATCAACATTTCCTGGGTATAATCATCAACTTTCTTGGCATAGCCATCAATAGAATTCGTTAGACGATTCAGCTCTACTTTTGTAGCAGTTTTCTCAAGACGATTATTAATCCCCTTAAATTCTTTCTGCATGTATTTGAATAGTTTAGTAAACTCGTCTGCACTCATACTTAAATTTTAGCATAATACACATAACAATTGTGTGTATTCCTCAGTCCAGGCTCCCTACTTCGCTACGCTACGAAGGGCAAGATAACTTTTTTTGAACTCGCTAACAGCGAATGATTTCGGTACGGACTATCGTCCTACCTACCGACCAACTTTTTATATCGGTAAAAAGTTGGATAAAAACCGACAGGCAGTTCGTCACACTTGACGTATCTGTTAGTACAAAACAGGCTTGCCTGCAGAACTCCTCATAGATAAGCTACTAGCTTATCTACTTCGTCAAACAGCTTCGGCAACCAAGTACGCCTCTTTTGTACAACATCTACTCATGTGTTCCTCAAGCCTGGGTTAAGACCATGGACTTTTGCATTTTCCTAATCCCCCTCTGACAAACTGATTATTGATAACCTGAGTATGTCCGAGTAAAGTCAAAAGCCTGCCCTGAGCCATCATATGTTAAGACTGTGAAGGGATGCTCAGTCAATCTTTTGGCGCGGTTATGCCCGGTATTAGTTGGTAGTTATTGTTTTTCAGCTTGGGGTGGCACCTTTTTGCCTACTTTTGCTTGCTACTGAGAAAAAGTAGGTCGAACAGCCCCGACTAGTCGGGGCGCCGAAACTTTGGTTCTTTTTCAAAAGAACATACCTTTTGGTTCTTTCTTAAAGAACCCTATTTTGCTTTATCAGAAACACCTTGAACTTTCAACTTGGCCTTTGGAAAGCTAAACCCAAACGTACTCCCCTTGCCCTCTTCACTCTTGAATATTATCGCCCCGCCCTGCGCAATAATAACTTTCTTGGCCATAAACAGCCCCAGCCCGGTGCCATCAGGCCGCGCTTTTTTGGCATTGCCAGCACGGTAGAACTTCGTAAACATATAGTGTTGATCATGCTTTGGCACGCCCAACCCGTCATCCACCACTGTCAGTTCCACAGATTCCGGCGTTTCAACCAAATTAACGGATATATGCCCGCCTGATGGCGTGTAATAAATGGCGTTATCGGCAAAGTTCATTATCACCTGCCGTGTCTTGGTCTCGTCCAGCATTAGCGTTGGGAAATCTTTTGGCTTGACGAAGGTCAATTCTAACCCGCGGCCTTTGGCTGTCTCTGTTAATTGGTTAATTTCGCCCTCTACCAAATCTGCCAGGTTAGTTGGCTGGGCATCAATCACAAACTTACCGGTGCGCAACCGCGAGACGTTCAATAGGTCGGCTATCAAGTAAACCATGCGCTGGGAGCTCAAAAAGGCCTGGTCTAGCAGTTTCTTTTGCGGGCTGCTTACTTTACCGGCATCGCCCTCCAGCACCATGCTAACGTAGCCCTTGACGCTTGTCAGAGGCGTGCGCAACTGGTGGGATGCCATGCTTATGAACTCGTCCTTCGTCTCGTCTAGCGCTCTTAATTTATCGTTTGCCTTGCGCAATTGATGCGTGGCGTCGTCAATCTTCTGTTGTAATGTGATGTTAAACTGCTGAATTTCCTCAAATCGCAAGGCGTTTTGAATAGCAAGAGATATCTCGTCAGATATAATACTAAGCAATATGAGGTCTCTGTTTAAATAAGCGTCTCCACTTTGCTTAAGACCAAGAACCAGGTAACCTATTCTTTTGTCATGAGTTGCTAGTCGAACTACTGCAGCAGCATCAATATTGTTCAGTAATTGTCTAAGTGTTTCATGCCCCTCATCAATAAGTTCATCAGACACAACAGGAGACTTTAGGTGAGTCACTAATTTTATTAGTTCAGTAGCATTTGTCGGACTTAATAAGGTATGTTTTGAGGTACTAACTACTCGCGGCTGGCTATCCGTTTCGTTATTAGTCAGCACAAACTCTACGTAGGAGGATTTCAAAGTATTACTAACCAGCCCTGAGGTTTTATGTAGCAAGTCCTCAAGTTGTATGGTTTGCACAAGAACATCATTAAGGTGATCGATAAAAAGTTGCGGATCATATGAATCTTTAAAGAATATTTTGTTTGTTATCCGATCAAAGAATTTCTTTACTGATTGATAGATAACCGCCGTTAATAGAGCAAATCCTATATAAAAACCCCTTTGGGAGGATGTTACACTTATGTTTGTTGTAAAGATTGAGGTCAGTCCAAACACTAATAAACCATAGGCTATTGCAATAAAGAAAAGTGACAATAAGTATGTAAGTGCCCGCGCAGCGGCTGCACGAATATCTAGAAGCCGATGTTTAATAATCGCATAGGATGTAGCAGCGATAAACGGCAAAATAAATACAGTCGCATAAGGTATAAAACTAGTGTTAGCAAAAAAGGTAGGTAATATAAATTGGGATAAGATAATCAGAACCAACATAACGGTAAGGCCAATCCACAAATAAAGTCTTTTGATTTTTTCTTCACCTTTTGATTTGAATGTCTTTTTTGCTAGTACAATAAGACCGCCAAAATCATAAAATATTACTGTTAGTCCAAAGAGAGCAATTCCTGGCGCTACAACGGGTGACCCGACGCCATTATTATTGTTTTTTTGTATCGCGCTAAATACCCAAGGAGAGAGAGTAAGAAGCATGACCACTAAAGTCCATATATAAGATAAGGATGATAGTTTTAAACTAACCATTTTGTTTCTATTTGGAAAAGTTAATACAAAGTAAAAGAAAAGTGTTGCAAATAAAACCGCAAACATAAGAACTAATCTTGCATAAAGCAATGTGTCCGAATCTCGAAACGAAAGATAACTCATAGTACCCCATATAGACATTGCGATTACAAGAAAAAAGAATAGTCTATTCGTTGCACTTTTAGGATCACGTGATATAACTAAACCGCCAAGTATTAAATTGGCAATTAATGATGTCAAAAGTATTGTGAGGGGTATACTAATCATCTCCACCCCACCAATCTAATTTATTTGAAAATACCCTTGCGTAAGCACCCGGCGGGTTGAACATTTTTATCTTGGGGTGTTTATTGTTACTTTTTTCACGCAATAGAGTTGTTTTGCTCGGCTGTCTAATTTGAGAAAATACCGCCCCGTTCAATAATATAGGTCTATTCCAGGCTGTGGAAAGAGGAAGAATCCAGCCTAATTTTGTACGATAATCGTCGTATTCAATAGCAAGAGGTACCTCTTTATATATCTTATTTATCTTTTTTTTATCGTTTTGATTTAGGTGATGTTTAAAACGAGATGAGAAAAGTAAATCATATTTGCCCTTAAGCTGCCTAGCTGCTTCCAACCCGTCCGCACAATAAAAATAAACCGTGGGCTTGGCAGGATTTTTATTTATATCTTCTTTGTTGTAAATTTTTTTAATATGTACAAAGTTGGAAAATTCTGAGAAGGCGCTCTTGATAGCATCCCACGCTTGAGGCGAAGAGTCTACGCCTATGAATATTGGATTTACATTATATTTTAAGCGTTTAATTTCATGAAGCGTTTGGCGTTCTGCCTCCATACTGCCGCACCCGAGATCTAAAATAATTCTTCTTCCCCTGTGTGTAATTTCATGAATTAAAATATTCCGTAGTGGTTTTGTTAGACCAGGAAAATTACGGCGTTCAATTATTGACAAGTTATTATAAAGTTCTTGTTCCCACTTAGGTAGGGGTAAATCAGCTATTTCAAGTAGTCTCTTTGGTTGTATCTTTTTTCTCCGTGTAACTCCCCAGTAAATATAACCGGGGAGTGATCTACATGCTCTAAAAAAAGCTATATTCTCAATTATTGCATAACGCTCCGTTTCGGGTATTACCTTTAAAAGATTTTCGATGTCTCTAATAATTTCAGTAATTTTTTTTTGTCTGGATGGAATATAAAATAAAAAAGAAAAGATTAGAAATAACCCCGTAATGGAAGCTAATAGCAGTATAAGTAAGTTCTGTATGTGCATTAGTAATACCTCGCTTGTCTTCTATTGTACTAAAGCTTACTGTTTTTCCACCCATTTTTGTTTAACGCCGGGAGCAAAATATCTAGGATGATCTTTGGGCCACAAGACAATCTGGATAAGTGTCGCACTGTTGCGGCTTTTGGAAACTTCTGCAAATTCAGAACTTTTTTGAATTAAGCTTTTTTGAATTGCTTTTAGGGCTTTTCGTTTTAGCTCGTCGTTTGGATCAATATTTTTTTGAAGTTCAAGATTAATTTGTAAAAATTGATTATGGTAAATGTCGTGTTTGGTCGACATAGTAAACCGTTCCGTAAACACATCAACAAGTTGATTGCTCAAAAGTCCCTCCTTTACAAACTCCGGGTAAATAATAATCCCGTGTAAAGTTGTAGATAGGTCTGTTCGTTCGTATACATAAACAAAAGGTCTTTTATCGGTTATCGTATGAACAATGCCAGCTTTTTTAACTTCTTGGCTAAGACTTATCCCAAATTTTAGTAATAATTTTTCCATTTGTTCATACGAATAAACACCACCGTGATCACCAACAGCATATCTAATGAAAGGCAATGCTGAATCCGATGTGAGAACTACCTCATTTTCAACTTCTTCGAATTCAATAAAATCGGGGTTATATTGTGCAAGCGTCGGAGTTTTTTCAATTTGTTTAAACATATCTTTAAACAAAAGCGGATCTTCAACCGCTAGTCTTCTTATTAAAATACTAACAGGAGTTTCATGTGCCATTGCGCCAACATCAGCCGTTCCATATATATTCAAGGTATCGAGCAACGGATTTTTAACACCTGCTTTATCGCAAACATAGTTTCTAAATGTTTCCGTAAAAGCTTCGGCGGCAAACAGAAGGCGCATATTCAATCTTTTTAGGTCTATGCCTGCTGACTCTGCTTCGTCAATTATTTCTTTTATAAAAGGCGGGTAACCAGCTAATATTGTTTGGTCAAATTCAGGAGCTAGTTTTTTTAACGCTTTGAGAGTTTCTATTTTATTGTACCCAGTCGGTAAGAAAGCAATTGCCGGATTCAAACGATCCGTAGCAATCTCAAACGCCCTTAACGTGAAAAGTCCGCCTATCCAAACACCCATGCCAAATCCCATCAAAACTAATGTACGGCCTCTACCGTATGAACTATTTTTTATAAAGCTTTCGGCCATCCAGGATGCCTGTTCTGCGAGTTCTTTACCGCGTGGAAAGTAATATGGTTCACCTGTGGAGCCGGATGTTGAACAAAACCATAAGGGGTGATTCCAGTTCTCCGGCCATACCAAATCTTTATGAGTTGCCATTTGAAGATAGTCTTTTTTACTAGTCAAAGGAACTGTGGCAAAATCTCTTTTAGTTCTTATTTTTTTTAATGAGAAACCTTTAGAATTTAGGAATGCACTATAGGCCGGTATATTTCGAACTGCCTTATTAAAAAGCTCGATCGATTTATTGGTTGTCATCACTTTATCCCCATAATACGCTCTTCGGCAATAATATCAGCTACTCGGTGGGGCGGTAGCCCTGTTGTTTTAGATCTCTGTAATAACATCGTGACTGTCTCGTAAATATTGTTCAAGCGCTTTTCCACACGTTTTTCATTAAAACCACCTTTTTCAAGATCCTCGCACACATAGATAAGACCGCCGGCATTTGCGACATAATCGGGAATATAAATAATACCTTTTTTATCAATAATATCACCGGCTTTTTCATTAGAAAGTTGATTATTAGCTCCTCCTGCTACGATATCACAGGCCAAGTTTGAGATGGATTTTTTATCGAATTCATTACCCATCGCGCACGGGGCAAAAACATGTAGTTTTTGCATATGTAACGTTTGCGGATCACCAATGGTAATCCCCGGGTATTTATCTGTTAGCGCATCTATTTTTACTTGATCAATATCTGCAATGACAACCGTGGCTCCTTCTGCCATAAGAAGGTCAACCAAGCCACCACCTAGTTTGCCAACACCTTTAACACCTATTGTCTTACCCTTTAAACTATCAGAGCCATACTTCTGCTTTGCGGCAGCCTTAATAGCAAAGAAAACTCCCTTTGACGCTGCTAGAGAAGTTGTTAAATTTGTTTTTTGTGTTTTTGGCAGGCCAAGTATGTATTTTGTATATTTTGACATCAGTGTAGTATCTTCATCGGTAAGACCAACATCCGTTCCGGTACAAAAAAGACCGCCAAGTTTGTCAATTTTCTCCGCATAAGCCTTAAGTAGCTTACCTCTGTCAATAGCAGTTTTACTTTGTATAATTACACCTTTTGCTCCTCCATATGGCAACCCGGCTAAAGCACTTTTATAACTCATAGCTTTTGATAGTCGCAAGACGTCTTCTATGGCTTCATCTTTGTCTTTGTACATCCACATTCGCGTACCACCGTGTGCAGGCCCCAACGCCGTACTATGTACAGCCACAATAGCTGTTAAGTTACTGTCTTGATCTGCTACCGTAATGACGTATTCGTGTTCATTAAATGACTGTTTTTTATTCATTTTTACTTTACTGTTCTTAATTCTTTTGTATATTCGTCCTAGCTTTGATGAATATATTATACGGTATAATATAACTTTATTGGTTTCAAATTAAAACTTTCGTTCATTGTCGTATAATCATGGTATGGAATTAGCCCAAGTCTTGGCTGAAAAAATAAATGACATAGTTGCGCTTGCGGGTTATGCTCCTTCTGTACATAACACCCAATCTTGGAGAGTCAAAACCCGGGGTAATAAAATTTTTGTAAGAGTTGATCCGAGATATAGATTGGTAGACGGAGATCCAACCGGTAGACAAACTATAATAAGTTTGGGTATTTTTTCAGAAGCACTAAAAATTGCTGCTATGGTTAACGGGTTACACGCATCTAAATTAACCTTTGACGGAGAAGAAGTTGAAATTCATATATGTAAAAGTGGTGATAGTGATAATTCAGAGAGGTCGCACACAATTGCGGCACTGAAGTCTCGGGTTACGGATAGAAGTATTTATAGACCAATTGAAATAAGTAAATCTACTAGAGGACAAATTATAGATGCAGCTAAAGAAATAACAGCGAAAATTTGGCTATTAACTGATAAAAATGATGTTTACAAAATTGCAGAATATACTTCAAAAGGGATAGGACTCGCTCTTAGCAATCCGAATTTTCGCCATGAACTTAGTACGTATTTGGTAGTTCCCTGGTCAAAGAAAAGAAGAGGAATATCAACTTCGAGTCTATATATCCCAAAAATACTAGCTGTATGCGAACCGCTGTTTATGCGTTTGGGAATTGGATTGAAACAGGAGGTAAATCTTGAACGAAGAAGATGGTTGTCATCTAGTGGCATTGTACTCATTACGACACCGGGAGATATGCCTGATCACTGGTTCGAGGCTGGAAGAGCATACCTAAAAGTAGCATTAAAAATTGAAAAACTCGGCTTAAGCCAAGCCACTTCTGCAGCAATGGTGGAAGCATCTAATTATCATGAGGATGTTGAGGCAATGCTCAAAACAACACAGCGGTTACAGGGAGTTATTAGAATCGGACAAGGATCCCGCCATCGAGTACATTCACCTCGCGTTAGCACAAAAGAATTAATTACATCGAGTTAACTGACGCGCGGATAATTTTAGTATGTTTTTTATGTCTTCTTTTGTAGTTTCGTGTTTGATGCTTTGCTAGCATATGTCTTTCTAGTGAAATGATATATCGTCCGGAGTTAAGTGATTTTTTTAGAGCAATGTTCTTTACTGCAAAGGCAAGGACACCACCGGTCATCATTACCGTAGAGCCAAGTTGGGGATGAGTAACAATATCGGTGCCAATTTTAAGAAGAGATTTTTGCATTTTAATGGACATGTTCCTTGGGTCTATTATATTGACAGCGTATTTAGTCCACTCTCTGTAGTTACTAATTTTTGTTTCTATTAATTTTTCGATTCCCGTAACCTTACCGTGAAATAAAGGCCTATTAGGATCAAGATCAAAACGTTCAACATCGAGAATAATCGTATCTCCAATCTCCGTGGCCATTAACACGGGAATGTGTCTTTTTTTTGCCTCTACGCGTATATGTACTTTCATTTCTATGTCGTCAATTTCGTCTATGACTAGATTGACTGGCCATGGTTTATCAAATATATCTGAGATATTTTCTCGAGTAACCTTGTCAAAACACTCTACATCAGAATACGGATTCATTTCGTATATCTGTTCAGAGATAACTTGTGCCTTGCCTTTGCCTACGCTAGTCACTCCGGTCAGTATACGGTTTAAATTTGAACCGCTTATCGTTGCACCGTCAATAAGTTTAATTCTTCGCGATACACCTGTTATTGCCAACGCTTGTGCACTCGCACTACCTACACTCATCCCAAAACAGGCAACATTAAAATCAAACAGGATTGTTTGTTCTATTTTTGTTATTAGATCTCTGTTCCGTATTGTTCTTAGATCTTCAAAATCATTCTGAGATAGAACATGTACCATATTACTCGACCACGGATAATAAACCCAGCTTCCCATCTCCCAGGATTTTTTCCTACCATAATGCTTTTTTAGTAATTTTTCTAATGATGCAGTTTGCACGTCATAATTAGCACGGTATAAATGGGCGTTTTTGCTCAGCAATAGTTCGGCATACTGCTCCCCGTAATTATCAATTATTTCAGTTACGTTCTCTTTGTTAATTAGTTTTTCGAGTTTTTCTTTGGCATTATTAGTTGCCATATTAATTATTGTGGGTCTAGGTTTTTGACTTTTTTGCAACACTTTTTTGGCAACTTGACTCAAAAAGTCAGGATATTGTTTGCTTGGATTTGTTGTAATTAGCTTTTTATGACCCATTTCTACCTTTCCGTTAAACAGTGTTTCAAAATCTATAATACATCAGCGTATATACTATTCTCGTTTAATTATAGACAAATGTTTCTACTTTACCATCAACTCAGACGTCTTTTTAAGCGACAATATATGACAAAAATCACCATTATAGAATATGGCCCCGTCCATCAAACGGACCAGATTACGCCGAGGCTATCTGGATATAACGCATGTGTTGTTCTTTGCCAACACTATCTATTGACAAACTGTTTATAAAAGACTACAACGATAATGTAGCTTTAGCAGACTTACGAGATTAATTTTTGTAATAAAATGTCTGTTTTTCGTCTTAACAGTTTAAGGACACAAATTATGGGTAAAAAAATCGCAATTATCGAAGACGACCAAGCCATCGTTGAGATGTACCGAATCAAGTTTGAGGCGGAAGGTTTCGAGGTGGAAACTGCCGAAAATGGCAAGTTGGGGCTAGAACTAGTAGAAAAATTCAAACCGGATTTGATTTTACTAGACCTAATGATGCCAGAGATGACGGGTACAGAAATGTTAGCCGCGATACGCAAGACCGAGTGGGGCAAGCACATCAAGGTAGTGATAATGACCAACGTTAGCAAAGACGAGATTATACCGCCGGTTAGCGAGCTGGACGTTGAAGGCTTCATCGTCAAGGCCCATTACACCCCGCACGAAGTAGTCGCCACAATTATGCAAGTCCTATCCGACAAAAAGTAGAGTGTTTGTAAGTATTTAGTTGGTTGTTATTCTGGCGGACTTCTCGTAGTATATAAGCGTATGTCCGCAAAAATTGCCATCGTAGAAGACGACCAAGCCATCAGCCAAATGTACCGTATCAAGTTCGAAGCTGAAGGTTATGAGGTAGAAACGGCCGAGAACGGCAAATTAGGGCTGGAACTTATCCAGAAAATGCGCCCGAATATCGTCCTGCTTGATTTAATGATGCCGGTTATGACCGGAGGCGAAGTACTTGCCAAATTGCGTAAATCTGATTGGGGCAAGGATATCAAGGTGGTGATTTTGACCAACATGGGCGAGCAAGAAATCCCTGAAGACGTTAAAAAATTAGGCGTCAGCGCCGTTATTCTGAAGGCCGATATGACCCCCCGCCAAGTCGCCGAACTCGTCCAAACCCAACTTAAAAACTAACTACATGTGAGAGGTCCGTCCTCTCACATAATTATACATCGTCTGGGTTGTTTGCCAGCTGCCACTTCAAGATATCTAGCTCTTTTTTGCTATCCTCATAGTCATGCAAAAATTCTTTGTATTCTATTGGATCATTACTGAAAAGTTCTAGCACTTGCTCTGGCTGAACCCAAACTGCTTTTTTCTCGCCGAGATAGTATGGCAAGCTGGAGTATGACCATCCTAAATAGTCGTCAGGATTTAAATGTATATATCTGGATATATGCTGTAAATATGCATCTGCATTTATTCGTGATGCTTTATACCTGCCCTGGAATAAACCACCGATTCTTTGATAGCGATTGTTAAAATACATCGCATAACCAGTAATAACTCTGCGCATTAATTTGGTTATTGCATCTTCTGTCGTCTGATAAAGTAACAAATGAAAATGATTAGGCATTAGACAGTATGCTAAAAGGCGTACTTCTTTACCAAGATTATTAAATTTATGCCGGTTTATATTATTATCATTTTTTCCTGATAGGTATTTTTTTAGTAATCCTAGAAATACCGTATAGTCATTATCGTCAAGAAATATAATTCGTTTTTCAACCCCTCTGTTATATACATGGTAATACTCATCTGGGGCAAATTCTTTAATAATATTTTTTGCTGGCATGTGAGAGGTCCGTCCTATCACACTAATTATAACGATATGTGTGTCCTGGACCAATAGTAATTGTTACAGGCTTTGTGATAGGACGGACCTCTCACATACTAGGGTCGGGTATAATGTAGGTATGAAAGTTGCGATATTGGGTTATGGGGAACAGGGGCGGTCAGCATATGAATATTGGCATTCTACGGATAATGAGATAACTGTATGCGACCAGAATGAGTCTGCCAAATTGCCGAAGGATGTACAAAAACGTCTAGGTAGCGATTATCTGAAAGGTTTAGATCAGTTTGACATGATTGTCCGCTCGCCCAGCGTGCATCCCAGCGATATCGTGGCCGCTAATTCGGTAAGCATTTTAGAAAAAGTCACAACAGTTACAAATGAGTTTTTTGAAGTTTGCCCTACCAAAAACATCATCGGCGTAACCGGTACTAAAGGCAAAGGCACCACTTGCACGCTAATCGCTAAAATGTTGGAGGCGTCAGGCAAAAAGACACATCTGGGCGGTAATATTGGCATCCCGCCGCTGGATTTATTAAAGAACTCTGTCAAGCCCGATGATTGGGTGGTGTTGGAACTAGCTAATTTTCAATTAATAGATATCAAACACTCGTCTCACATTGCCGTTTGTTTGATGGTTGCTAATGAGCACTTGGACTGGCACGCCGATTCAAATGAATATATCACCGCCAAGCAACAACTCTTCAGGTGGCAGAGCGAACAAGACATCGCAATTTATTATGCCGAAAACGATTATTCCCAGCACATCGCCAGTATTAGCAAAGGGCAAAAAATCCCCTACATGAAACACCCCGGCGCTGATGTGATTGAAAAAAAGATTGTTGTGGATGGTCAAATTATTTGCGATGTCAGCGAACTGAAACTACTGGGCAAGCATAAT
>Ga0209541_10012284_pt1 | contig 13275 bp, 11 predicted proteins | sample RifCSPlowO2_01_FD_184027 | JGI IMG/M metagenome (GOLD analysis project Ga0209541, IMG submission 184027) | Groundwater microbial communities from Rifle, Colorado - Rifle CSP2_plank lowO2_0.1 (SPAdes) (version 2) | ecosystem: Environmental > Aquatic > Deep subsurface > Groundwater | place...
GATTCTTTTGCGGGCTAGGCGCGCTTCTTTGCTGCCTTGCGCTTCTTCGCGGCCTTGCGCTTCTTTGCCATGGTGGTTGCGAATTAGTGAGAATGGTTGATATGTCGACCCGCCTGCGCACGAAATAAATTTTCGTACACAAACGTTCTACATTACATTATCGCGCGTAAAAAGAATTTTTGTGTGAAGATTTTACGCGACATGTGGATAACTCCGACTGCTTCGCGCAAAAAAGTTTTTGAGAAATTTTTATGTGAGGTCATGCGCGCGACGCGATTGCGCCGATATACTCGACTTCGCGTTTGAGACGGATGCCGAAGATGCGCTCGACCGCATCCTGCATGTCGGCGGCGAGCCGCGCGATATCTTCTGCGCGCGCATCTGCGACATTGATGAGCGAGAGCGTGTGCCGCGGCGATACGCCGGCGCCGGCGCGCACGTACCCCCTCTGGAACTCGGTATATTCGAGGAGGAATCCCGGGGCGACCTTATAAGAGCCGTCCGGCTGTTCCCACGCCCACGGGCGCAGGCGCTCTTCTTTTGACGCATCCAGGGAACGCGCCTTTGCGCCTACGAACTCGTACTTTTCTTCGGACACGAACGGCATATGGAAAAACGACCCCGCACAGCGGTAGGAATGGCGTCCCAGCATGATAAGCGAGCCCTTCTCTTCGCGCATGTCGAGTACCGCATCGCGTATGTCTTGTCCAGTCGGCGGATGGTGAAGTGATGCGGCGAGCTTCGCCAGATCGAAACGATTATCCTGATACGACGGTTGGGCTGCCGAATCCCGCGAGAGGGCGAAGGTGGCGCGCACCACGATGTATCGCCCAGGAGTGCGGCCGAACATGCTGTCATGATATGAGAAGTCACACTGTTCTTTCGGTACAACCTTCAACGCACCACTCTCATCGTGCGTATCCAGCACTTCCGCATGGATGAAGGTATCGCTTACCTGCGCACCGTACGCGCCGAGATTCGCTACGACAGCTCCGCCGACCGTGCCCGGCACGCCGGAGAGACACTCGAGACTGGCGAATCCGTGTTGAATCGTCCACACCACAAACTCGTCCCATACGACGCCCGCGCCGACCGTCACCCACTCGCGATCGCCGTGCGCGCCCTTCGGGGCTTCAGCAGCGGAGGAGGGCGCCTCTGCCATGATGCCCGGTATGCGCAGGGCGAGCACCACGCCGTCAAACCCTTCGTCCGCAACCAGGATATTGCTGCCGCCGCCGAGCACGAAGAGCTGGAGCGCCTGCGCCTTCGCAAAGGCGAGCGCCTCTGCTACGTCCTCTATTGAATGCGCCTCTATGAAAAAACGCGCCTCCCCTCCTATGCGAAACGTCGTATATGGCGCGAGTACGACCTTCTCTTGTATGGTCATTGCGCCGACGCCTCTCCCTGTATCTGCGCGATGGCCGCCGCCCCCTGCGAAGCGGCCTCAGGGAAGAGCTCCACGGCCGCAGTGATCGTCGCGATCGCATTCGCCTTATCGCCCGCCGTGTAGTAGGCGGCCGCGAGCGAGAACCAGGTCGAAGCGCCGGCATCAGACCTTTTCGCACGCTCTTGCCACAGGCCGATGAGCCGCGACCAATTCTGGGTACGATAATACGCAACGGCGAGGACATCGCTGTCTACATTCGTCGTGCCGAAAGTATCGGTTAGTATCTTGTCGGCCGCCTCCGTATTGCCTGCCGCAAGAGTCCCGGCGGCGGCATACACGGCGAGGTCGGAGAATGACGGGCCGAGCGCATAAGCGGTATTGAAGGCCTCCTGTGCCGCTTCCATATCCCCCCGATCCCATTCGATCACTCCCGCTTCGATCCAGAAATTCTCCTTCTTCGGCGAGAGCGCGATCGCGGCGCGGATTTCCTCGAGCGCGTGCGCGCTGTCGCCGATGGCGCGGTAGATATAGAAGAGCTGGAGGCGCCCACGCGCATCCTTGGGATATGCGGTGATTTGTTTCTGCATCTCGCTTACGGCGAGTGTCGCTATCTGTTGTTTCTGCTCATTGGTCACCTGCGGGCTTTGCACCGCTGAAGCAGCGAACGAAACGAGCTGTTCGCGTATCTCTTGCGCGGCAAAGGCCGGATGCGCCACAAGGTCCTCGAATGCCGCAATATTCGCATCGATGCCGGAGCGTTGAGGAGAAATAGCCATGATGAGCTTTCCCGCCACTTGCATACCGGGGATATTGACGTACCAGATGAGCGCCGCCACGGCGACTGCGGCAAAAGGCAACGCGTAGGTCGTGCCGCCGACCGAGTCTAATTCAGGAGCATGTTCGAGCCGCGGAATCGGCCGAGCAACCTGCGAATCGATGAGCGCGAGTGTCGCGAAGAAATAGACATAGGAATAGAGATTGTCAAAGACGAAGAGATTATGGACGGCATAGCCGACGAGCGCGGCCGTCAGCGCGATGCGCTCGGGACGCGAGAGCTCGGAACTCTTCCACAGGAGCATGAACGCGGAACCGAAGAGCGAAAGGTACAGCATGAATGCCGGCAGGCCGCCTGCCGTAAGCCAATCGATGAACGCATTATGCGCCCGGTCGAACCACGGCTCTTGGGCGTACAATGACGGATCGTATTGTTTATTAAATACGTAGTTGAAACCCTCCTGACCCCAGCCGGTGAGGGGACGTTCGAGGACTCCTTTGAACGTCATCTTCCAGATGGTGAAGCGCGTCTGGCCGTCGGCGAGCGAAATGGATGCAACGCGCTGGAGTACATGATTATTTTTGACGAAATCAGAATTGCGCGCGAGATAGAAACCTCCAGTGAAGATGAGCAAGAGCACAAGAGCGCCAACCGCTTTGCGGCTGGCGCTCTTGCTAGCCGTCATCGCAGTGAGAAACGCCGCGAGCGCGAGAGCAAGCACAAGCCCGATAATCGTGCTGCGCGTCTCGGTAAAAAATATCAGGACCGCTTCAACAATCGCAAGCGCGATGAGCGACCACTTCAGCCACGCATATTTCTCGGTCAACGCGAGCCAAAGCGCGATGAACACATTGAAGAGGAGGTAGATCGCGAGATATGCAGAATTGCCGAATGACGCATCAATACGGACGGAGCCCTGATGGATCGGGAGTGTGCCCGCAAGCTGTAAAAGCGCATAGGCAGAAATGATGACCGCGACGCCAAGCGACCATAGAAACCAGGCGCGCCACTTCTTCTCCACGCGCAGTACCGCGCCTGCGGCGACAAAGAAGCCGAGGAGATGCACGAGGAGTACCCATCCCTCCATCCGTTCGAAATTGCTCCAAAAGGCCTTCGCCGCGTTCGGCGCAAAGGCGTCCGCGATGAACATCCAGAGGACGAAGCCGATGGCCACCGCGCCAATCAAAGAGAACCGCGGGCGATAGGCCTTATCAAGGAGCGCGAGCACTGCCCACGCGACGACCGCCAGCTCGATGAGGATGCGCAGGTAAAACGCCTTGCCGGTGATAAAGGGGAAGAAGAAAGGAGTTGCGACGATGAGAGGCGCAAGCGGGATCAGGAACAGCGTGCTAAGCGTGACCCACCGCGCCAGCTGCTTCGCCGCACCTTCGGTCTGTTGTGCGATCCCCTTTTGTTGCATAGTGGCATTCAGCATACTCTAGAATTGAAAGTATATAAAGGCATTCGTGGTGAAGAGGCCGAACATGCTTATCGCCAGTAGAAGCGAACTATATAAGAAAGACTGTACGAACAGGGATCGCGTACCGAAAAACGGCCTCGCCTCGTGCGCATCTTTCGTATACTCAACGAGGAAAAGAACAGCAACGAAGCAGAACATGAGGACAAGATCGACATTTCTGAAATTAAAAATCGTTGCAGGGTGAGTGAGATATGCCGTCGCGGACTGTACAAGCGACACATCCCATCCAGTAAACAACCTGCGCAGAAAAGCAAAGGCGGTCGTCAGGTCAGGCGAGCGGAAAAAGACCCAGGTCATGCTCACTACTATAAAGGTGCTTGCTATCTGCAACGCATGATGGACCCGCGGCAGGCGATCAAGGCCGACCAGCGCAGAAAATGCCTGCCGTGCCGGCTTCGTGATCATCTCCACAACGATATAACACCCGAACAGCAGGCCCATGACGACATAGGTCCACGCCGCCCCATGCCACACTCCCACCAGAATAAACGCAGTGATAATCGCTCCATACGTCCACCAGACGCCTCGCTCTCTGCCCCGCCAGGCGAGGGGAAGATAGACATAATCGCGGAACCACGAAGAGAGCGACATATGCCACCGGCGCCAAAACTCGGTAACGGAGTGGGAAAAGTACGGCTGGTCGAAATTGTGCACCAAGTCAATGCCGAGTACGCGTGCGCTCCCGCGTGCGATATCGGTATAGCCGGAAAAATCGCCGTACAATTGGAGCGCGAATGCGAACATCGCCAGAAGAACGCCGAATCCGGACGCGGAGGCGACATCCGCATAGACCGCATTCACGTAGACCGCGAGCCGATCGGCGATCACGAGCTTTTTAAAATAGCCCCACGCCATCAGGCGAAGGCCGGAACCTATATTCCCTTTTTCAAAGGATACGGCCTTCGTCAGCTGCGGTATGAGGTGCGCCGGACGCTCGATCGGACCGGCGATAAGCTGGGGGAAGAACATGACATAGAGCGCATACACTCCCATGTGTCGCTCTGCAGGATATTTGCCACGATACACTTCAATGAGATAGCTGATGCTCTGAAACGTATGGAATGAAAGCCCTAAGGGGAGAATGAGGGCGAGCGTTTCTATTGAATAGTTCCAATGGAGCGCGCGTGCAAGTGCAGAAACGTTCTCATTGAAAAAGTTGAAATACTTGAAGACGAAGAGCACGCCGACATTCACGATCAGACTGGCAATAAACAAGTTTTGCCTCCAAGCGCCTCGCGCTTTCTCAAACTGCTTCGCGAAAAAGAAATCGACGAGGATAAGGAAGAAGAGGATGAAAATGTATTTCGGCACGAAGGCCATATAGAAGTAAGAGCTCCCCAGGAGAAGAAGCGCCCACCGGAAACGAGGCGGACACGCATAATAGCCGGCGACGATGGCGACAAAGAAAATGAAGAAAGCGATCGAGGTAAATGTCATGTGGACGGGCGAGACAGCAGTTTCGGATGAGACGTGAGATAGCTGAAAAGCGCATCCGCGATATAGCGGTTTCCGTCAGGATTCCAATGGTAATCACACTCATACCTGCCCTGCCTGCCGTAAGACAGCTCTGCTGCCCTGAATGCGGGCGCCAGATCGGCATAGGAGAAATTATTGCGGACAGAAATATCTTTCAGGTGGCGCGGAAGCTCTTCGGCGGTCGAGGTCGCCACTCCCGGACCCGTCCACGAGACGAAAACGAATTGCGTGCCGGCGCGCATCACCTGCTTCGCATACGTGTTCAGTATCTTCTCTTTCATCTGCCATCGCGCTTCTTCTGCTTGCGCCGCCTCTTCCGTGCTCGGAGCATCTGCCGGCGGAGCTGTGGCTGCTGTTGAAGAAAACGGATCAGAAAGGAAAGAGGATACCGAGCTCTTCAGCACAAGAAATCGATTATAGAGATTCACCAGAAGCTTAGCGTGTCGGCTTATGGACCGTATGAAAGCGACTGGGGCGCTCTCTCCGCTTTTCGGCGTCTCGAGCACGATGTCGCCCTGCGCATCGAATACGGGGATATCGATGGCGTTCTGGGTGACGAGTTCGTAGTCGCTTTCAATAGTAATAACAACATCGGGTTTGAGCGCGGCACCATAGTTGAGGTAATAAAACATGTTGAGAAGCGTTCTGTTCTGCCCAAGCGCAATTGGAATAACTTCATAGGTATAGGCCTTGCGGGGGTCGACATTGAGTTTTTCCTGAAGAAGCGTTGAATACAGGTCGCGAATCGGGACCTGTATCGCCGAGGCATACGAACTCCCAATCACCACGATTCTAAATGTGTCTTTTGGCTTTTCAATAGACACGGGAGGTCCATGGAAGCCGAGGTTATTTATTTCTACCGTATTTTTGTAACAGTTGCCCACCGTTTTGAATGAGCTGTTCGTCTTGTATCGATACAGTCCCGTTGCAGGATCGGTAACAAGCAGGTCGTAGTCGTTCCTATCCGCCGCCTCCATGATCGGTACGAACACAAGCGCCGACACGAATATGCCCGCACCTATTGCGAGAAGCTTCTTCATACGAGAGCTACCGCGGCTCGCTGTACGCCCCATGATGCATTTTGAAATAAGAATCCGGCCGCGCGAGAAGTTCGACGGGTGTTCCCTCTTCAATGATCTTCCCCTCGTCAAGCACGATCAACCGATCGGCATGCTCTACGGTGCTCAACCGGTGCGCGATAATGAATACGGTCACGTTGCCATGCAATGCGCGAATGGATTCTTGTATAAGCTTCTCCGAGGCGGAGTCGAGCGCGCTCGTCGCTTCGTCAAGGATGAGGAGCGCGGGGCGGCCGACCAGCGCTCTCGCCAGCGCGATGCGCTGGCGCTGTCCGCCTGAGAGCATGATGCCCCGATCGCCGGTCGTCGTTGTAAAACCTTCCGGCAATTCTCTGATGAAGGTATAGATGTTCGCCTGCCGCGCGGCTTCTTCTATATTTTCCTTGGACAGCGTGCGGTCATAAAACCGGATATTGTCCTCGATGGTGCTGTTGAGGAGGAACACGTCCTGCGACACGTAGCCGATATGTTTGCGCCATTCATCGAGCGCGATAGAGTCACTCGGCACGCCGTCAAGCAGGATCTCCCCGATGCTCGGCTTGAAAAGCCGCAAGAGCAGGTCGGCGATTGAAGTCTTCCCCGCGCCCGACGGCCCGATGAGCCCAACAGTCTCTCCCGCCCGTATCGAGAAACTAACGCTATCGAGGATCGGCTTTCCCAGCGTTCCATCTGATGGAGTGCTGGGCAAGCCGGCTTCGTAGGCGAACGACACTCCCTTGAAGGCGAGCTCCTTCTTGAAGATAAAGGGCGCGGTGCCTTCAAATGATTCCCTCTGCAGAGTAAGCTCGCGCTTGAATGTCTCGACGTTTTTGACATACGGTAGGAGCCCGCTGACCGACTGCAGGGCGCTCTGTCCGGACTCAAGATACGCGAATATCTTCTGTATCAGATACAGCGAGGCGGCAAAGGAGATGATGTTGAATTGCGGCGTATGGTACGTCAGTATGAAAAGCACGACGACCAGCACGATCGCGAACGGCTGGAAGAAGCTCGAGCTCATCGTACCGACGAGCGACTGCCGTATCGAGAGATGGCGCAGGAGGCGAATATGCGCTATTCCGTCTTTGATGGCGGCGCGCTCCGCTCCCGCGGCCTTGACGGACTTCATCCCGATGATGTGCTCGCTCAAGAATTGCGAAAATTGCTTCTCAACGCCGGCCGTCTGCTGCCCGATGCGCTGCGTACGGTAGAGCAAGGGCCGCAGGATGAACAAGAGGATGATTCCCCCACCGACCGCATAGAAGGTCATCGTCGGCGAGATATTGATCGCTACAAGAAGATACATAAGAAAGCCGCTCGTCGATTGTATGACCTGGACTCCTGCGCCAAGCAGAGAGCCGGTCTGCTGGACATCGCGCACCAGCGTGTTTTGCAGCGTTCCTATCTTCTGCTTCAGCAGAAAGGGCCACGAGGAGAGAAGCGCGCGGCGCATTACATCCTCGCTCTCCTTGCTCAAGAAATCGGCGCTTATCCAGCCGCGGATGTATCCAAAGACGACGACCGAGACCGCTCGTATGACGAAGAGGCAGAATATGAAGATGAGCAGGTAGCGGAAGCTGAACGGCACATGCAGGAACGCGAAGAGCCCTTGTATGGTCTTCGTGACGAAATCGGTCGCAGCTCCACTGCCGCCCATAAAAAATGACATGATTGGAATGACCATGTTGATGCCGATGCCTTCCAAGAGGGGACTGATCACGCTGAACACCAACAGCCCAACAATATGCCAGCGGTACTTGCCGAACGCCCGCCAGAGCGCTGTAAACGTATCTTTCATGGATTGGTTATAAGCATAGCTTGCTCCCGACACTCGCCTCAAACAAATGAATGGAGACATTCATTTGTTATTCGGCTCGCTTGGTAGTAACTATAACCCGTCCGAACCGCTAAAAGAAACGGCTCCCCGTGAAGGGAGCCCGGGGACAGAATACTGGAGTTACCCAATGAGATAGTCGCTCGGCAGCTCGCGATCCATGACGACTAGGAACTCGTCGAGCTCTTCGACCGAAACCCCGATCTTTCCGCTCACTTGATCAAGCGTTCCCCGCTGCCGCGCGATGAAGGGAGATACGGGGGCACTCTGGCTGTCGTCGCGATTGTACCGGTCAACCAATTGCAAGATTTCTGCCTTTCGTTCATTCGTCATGACGCTCTCCTGTGGTTTGCCGACTGGCGGTGGTATGATGCGTTCCGAAAACAACAGTACCACACTATGTAGTTTCTGCCAGATTCGCCGACCTTTTATCCAATATGCAGCACGGCGATATGCCAGCGGTACTTGCCGAACGCCTGCCAGAGCGTCGCGAGAGTGTCTTTCATAAGGTAATACTAATATAACCCGCACGGACCATTAAAAGAAACTGGCTCCCGGTGAAGGGAGCCATGAGGTGCAGATGCGTTCAGTGCTTAGATCCAGGTTGGCGATGTCACATAATTTAATGTACGCCAGATTCGCCTTGATCAGTGGCCATTCAAAAATATTTTTTTATTTTTCTCGGCCTTAAATGCTTCATCTGTTTCGTGTATTTTCTCTATATCTTCTTCTGTAGAGGTTCCTACCTGTACTTCAAGCACATCAATAGCTCCGTTGTTCGGCGCTTGAAGCACATGCCACACCCCCGGAAGATTCACTCTCGTTTCACCTGTCGGCATAAAAAAGAATTCACTTCGGTTGTCATGGCGCTGGAGTGATAATGACTTTCCAGCATCGACATGGAGCATTTTAACTTTGAGTTTATGCATATCAAGTATGACATCATACCACCCCCACCGTGTAGATACACGCTGTTTTGCATTGAGTGCGGAGCTTGAAGAATATTTACCCCCGCCAAGTTCAAATACCGGCTCGATCCCCAATTCTTCACACACCGTAAGTTCAGGCGTATTAGTCTTCACTCTGTCTCCGCCATTTCCAAAGTACTGTGGGCGGATTCGACGAAGTGCTTCACACACGGTACCGTCAGAATCATCAACGCGATGTATGTGAGGCGTATATACTTCGAGTATCTTCTTTCGATCGATCCATGGTTGGAAGAAAAACCCCTTTTTTCGAACGAGCCACTCGTCGCTGTTGACGACAATATGGACTTCACCGTACTTCATTGCATCTTTAATCATGGCAATGTGCCCGGGGTGGAGTGGGTCAAACCCGCCTGATATTGCGATACGCTTCTTCATAATAGTACGGTGGTATCGCACATGCTCTACGTGTTTTCTTTATACCACTCAATGGTTTTTTTAAGCCCTTCTTCAAGCGGGGTTTTTGCCTCAAAGCCGAGCTCTCGCTTTGCTTTTGAAACGTCCAGCTTGCGGCGCAGCCTGCCGTCGGGTTTTGTCGCATCCCAGCGTATTTCTCCTGTGAAATCCGTCAGTTTTTTTATCAATTCCGCGATTTCTTTAATGGGGGTTTCAACCCCCGTTCCTAAATTGATCGGGGTAGATGTCTCGCCGCGCTCGGCGGCCAAAACCATTCCTTCCGCGGCATCTTCTATATAGATGAATTCTCTGCTTGCGTTCCCCGTGCCCCATACCTCCACATACGGAGCATCGTTCTTTACCGCATTCACAAAACGCTTCACGAGCGCAGCGGTCACATGAGACCTTGTCGGGTCAAAATGGTCTTCGGGGCCATACAGATTCGCCGGGATGAGAAAAATGGATTTGAACCCGTGTTGCTTCTCGTATCCCCTGCCTTGCACCAGGAGCATCAACTTTGCTAAACCGTAGGGAGCCGTGTTCTCTTCTGGATACCCCTGCCAAAGATGCTCTTCCTTCGTGGGGACGGGAGCGTCTTCCGGATAGCAACACACCGTACCCGTCACTATAAACTTCTCCACTCCAGTCTGACGAGCAGCTTCCATCAACTGCGTCCCCATAATTATATTGTCATAAAACATGGAGCCAGGATTTTCTTTATTATATCCGAGGCCTCCCACGTTCGCGGCCAAATGGAATATGACATCCACCCCTTCTACCACTTTCTTGCAATGCTCCCATACCCTTAGATCGAAGTCTGCCCGTCGGGGCAATACTAAGTTTTCTTGAGAAACTCCTCTTTTTTCTACAAGATTTCTCACAAGGTGCCTTCCAAAAAATCCGTACGCCCCGGTAACGAGAATTTTTTTCTTGGAGAGATCAATCATACCGCGCTAAATCGTGGTTCCAGAAATGATTCTGGAATCGTTTCCCCAAGAGTGTAATCCCTTCTCCATGTGGGGTAATTCCGAATCTCGGCATATCTAGATCCACCATTATCTTCACCAAATCCTTGAATGTTACCTTTGGTTCCCATCCCAGTTCCTTTTTCGCCTTAGAAGGGTCTCCCGTGAGGGCGTCTACTTCGGTTGGCCTCAAAAATCTTGGATCATTGTCCACGACATATGACTTCCAGTCTCCAAGTCCTGCATAGGCAAACGCCTCCTGGACGAATTCTTTTACCGAATGTGATGTACCGGTTGCAATGACAAAGTCATCCGGTTTATCATGTTGCAACATCTTCCACATTGCCTCTACATATTCCGGCGCATACCCCCAGTCACGCTCTGCATCAAGATTCCCCATATACAGTTTATTCATGAGTCCCGCCTTGATCTTGGCAATGCCGAGCGTTATCTTCCGTGTGACAAAATTTTCCCCTCGACGCTCTGATTCATGATTAAATAAGATACCATTTGAGGCAAACATGTTGTACGCCTCTCGGTAGAGACGGGTTGCATCAAATCCGAACACTTTAGAGATGGCATACACGCTTCTTGGCCGAAAGATACTTTGCTCATTCTGCGGAGGCGGCGTGCCGCCGAACATTTCCGAGGAGGCCGCCATATAGAATTTGGCAGGGTGCTCCAGACCTTTTATGGCTTCAAGGAGGGAGAGAGTTCCTAGAGCATTTGTCTGGCTCGTGAACCCCGGCATATCAAAGCTGATGTTTACGTTGGATTGCGCTCCCAGGTGATACACCTCGTCCGGCTTAATCTCATGCACTATCTTCCAGATGCTTGAAGCATCGGCGAGATCTCCGTAATGGGTAATGATATTCTCTACATGATGAATACGGTGCCGGTTAAAGGTGCTCGTTCTTCGCATAAGGCCATGCACTTCGTATTCCTTGCTGAGTAAAAGCTCGGCCAAGAACGAGCCATCTTGGCCGGTGATTCCTGTAACGAACGCCTTCTTCATATCAAAATGACTATACCGCAGAACTGCGGGGTGAACAAGAAACGAGGTAGTCCTTGCAGATTTGCACAATTGCCGGATGGAATTCGCCGCTTCCTTGTATTACTTCGCCTGGTCGGAGCCATCTCACCTCCGAATATTCTTCATTCGGTTTTATTGCCGCAACTTCCACATCGGTCAGTCGTATAGCAAACACCGAGCTGTCGGTATGGACACCATTATTTTCGGGAGCCTGGCGACGCTTTGCAAATGCGTAGGAATAAAAGCCAACCTCCCGGAAGCGTGCCGGCTCTATCTCTATCCCAAGTTCGTGCCTGCAATACCTGACTGCAGTCTCCTCAAAGCTCTCGCCTCTGTTGCGCGTTCCTCCAATAATCCAGAACAAGTCTTTAGCGGGCTCCCACGCCCGTTTCCCCAGGAAGATCTCTCCCGCGGGATTGAGTACCGCTATATCCAGAGTGCTGATGACGAGCCGGTCAAGGGCTCGCGCGTACACCTCATCCGGCAGCCTCTTTTCCGTCTTATCGAAGGGGAACTCCCCTATCTCAAAATGTTGTCCCATATAGACGTTACGTCTCGGGCTCGGTAACAACGCTGTAGAACATAGTCCCGTTCGCGGAGCGCTTGTAGTCGCTACCGCCTGTCTCCACAATGCGCGCAAGCTCATCGCTTAAGCCGCCCGGTATCTCTGTCATGAAACCGACATACTTTCCCAAATTCTTTTTGAGAAAACTGATGGCGTAGGGGAAGTTGTTCTGCGGCGACAATCCGTTACCGAAACTTTTTGAACCGAGCAGAAGCATGGGATGCCCGGCGTCGACGCCGGATACTCCCGTATGCGACGTTGTCCAAAACTTTCCTCCTTGGGCGACGTTATAGAGGAGTACATCGGTAATCATGTGTCCCGTAAGTACGCCGTATCCTGCCGTATCAATGATAAAGTCAAAAAACACCTGTTTGCCGAAGGCGCGGGCTATGCGTTCCCTTGAAAAGGGATCCTTTCCGAGCGCCAGGTACCGGTGCTTTTTTGGAATGCCGAACAAGCGACCGGCCAGTGCTAGATTTTCCTTCTTGATATCCGCGACAAAAATCTGCGCATTCGGCAAAAGTTCTTTTATCACGACTATATGCCAGGTCCCGAGGCGCCCCGCTCCTATCACCAGCACCGAAGGATTATCAAATCCCCTCATGTCCTTGAATGTCGTGATGCCCATCGTGTCGCAGGAGGTCTTAGCGCAGGAGACCGCATCAACTTGCGAGAACAAACTGAAGTGGCTTCTCTTTTTAAGTATGTTCTTCGGTATCTTATGGACGTTTCGTGACGGCAACACGATAAATCCATTGGTGTACGCGCCCGGCAGATGTGTTCTCCCTGTTTGTTTCTTTACCCAACCGAGCCCCGCGGGAGAGGTTCCGACACCTGCAAAGGTCGCCCCGTTGGTACAGTACACGGCGGGATCCCCCCGCTTGCATTGAAAGCAATACCCGCATCCCACATTTATGTCGCCCGCGACAATGTCGCCGAGCTTGACTCCTCTCGCGCGAAGCTCTGCACGACCGCTTTCACTTACGCTTATAATCTCCCCGACAAACTCGTGCCCTGCGACCGCGGGACTATGTGGATCGGAAAAAGAGCGCGTGCTCTCGGGCGGGAACTCCAGAGTGCCTCCCGCCATATCGCTCGGGCACAGCCCTACTACGAGAGGCTTAACAGCCACATTCCATCTCCCTCCGCGACCGGCATTTTTCCGTAAAATGTCATGCGGGGTCGGGACAAACTTTACACCCGCCTTACCTTTCTTATGAAAAACCACTGCCTTCGCAGTTTTAGGATGCGTCTTTTTTTGCGTCATTTTCATAGAGGAAGTGTATCATTATAACCGATTATGCATACCCCATGTATGAG
>Ga0209541_10012285_pt1 | contig 13275 bp, 13 predicted proteins | sample RifCSPlowO2_01_FD_184027 | JGI IMG/M metagenome (GOLD analysis project Ga0209541, IMG submission 184027) | Groundwater microbial communities from Rifle, Colorado - Rifle CSP2_plank lowO2_0.1 (SPAdes) (version 2) | ecosystem: Environmental > Aquatic > Deep subsurface > Groundwater | place...
CTTTCATGGCGTCTCAGTTTTCAAGCGCGGTTTCCATGGCGAAGACGTAGCCTACCTTCACGCCCACGATCTAGTTATCGATCCTCTTAGGTATGCTCTCAATTGGAGCGTAGAAACGCTGCGGAAAAAAATCAGGAAAGTCTAGCCCGTGCAATCACCAAAGCTGACTCCGCACTATTACGTAAACCAATCAAACTATCAGTCAATCGAGAGTCCCGATAAATTTCCTCGATATCTTTGCGTAAATCTTCTAGTCTAATAACTCCTTTTTCAAGTAGCGATCTATCCTGTTTAAGTCCCACGCATTCCCACATCAATTTTCGAATCCGCTGCATTTTTCTGCGTATCACCGCCAGATCAGCCGTCCTCAAAGAATCCTGCAAAAATGAAACATCGCCATCTACGCGTCTAGGTGTTTGTTGTCTGGTGATGTCTAAAGCAGCCCGCACACCCCATACCAATCCCTCTAGCAAAGATGTACTGGCCAGCCGGTTAGCCCCATGCAATCCAGTGCAAGTTACCTCACCTACTGCATACAGCCCCATGATGTTAGTGCGCCCCCACAAATCTACCTTGACCCCTCCACAAAAGTAATGTGCCACTGGTACTACGGGAATTGAATCCCGAGTAATATCAATCCCGCGACTCTTGCAGTGGCGGTAAATAGTCGGAAACCGTTGACGGATAAATTTGGGGGTGCGATAAGAGGCAATATCTAGCAATACATGGGGATAGTTATTAGACAGCATCTCAGTGTAAATCTGTTGGGATAACACATCTCTGGGAGCCAAATCATCAAACAGCGCCCCCCCAGGAGTTTTCAGTCTTCCTCCCTCACCTCGCAACGCCTCACTAATTAGAAACTTCACTCTTCCCGGGTTGGCCAAAGCCGTGGGGTGGAATTGCACGTATTCAGCATTTTCTATGTCTGCTCCCGCGCGATATGCCATAGCCAGACCATCCCCTCTGGCTCCAGCAGGATTGGTAGTATATAAAAACAGTTGTCCTACCCCACCTGTCGCTAAAACAGTTGACCCGGACAGTAATTTTTTCACTCGTTTCTGTTTTTGATCGAACACCAACACCCCCTGACACTCACCTCCCTCAATGACCAAATCCATGGCAGTATGATAAGTTAGCCATTTCACATTTTTGTAACTTTTTAAAGCAGCCAACAATGCCACCATCACGGCTTTACCAGTCGCATCAGCCACATGTAAAATCCGCTTGGTTGAGTGAGCCGCTTCCAAACCAAAATCAGCATCAAATCTAATGCCTAACTCATCAACTAAAATTCTGTCAACCAATTTCGGTCCTTCAACCGCCAAAATTTCCACAGCCTTTTTATCTGACAAACCCCGACCGGCGCGGAATATATCTCTGCTTAATGATTCTTTTGAATCATGTTTGCCCCTGCTGACAATACCCCCTTGGGCACAAGTTGAATTTGAGTCAAATATGTCTGACCGAGTGATAATTGTGACCCGTTTCTTACTTTTTGCCAATTCCAACGCCGTCGTGGCTCCAGCAATCCCGCACCCAATGATCAAGACGTCCATAACATTCTCTCCAGTGCCCCTACTGCTCGCTGTTGAATTTCCCTTGGCACCTCGATCACGTATTGGTCCAGCTGCAACGCCTTGAGAGTATCAGCCAGCGTAATCTGGTTCATATGAGGACAGCGCACACCGCAGAGTCTAACCATTTCTCGGTGTGGATTAACCGCCGCAATATTATCTCCCATGGCACATTCAGTCAGTAATAAATATCGAGGTGCAGCCACGTCTTCAACATACTTGATCATCGCCGCAGTGCTACCCGAAAAATCAGCAGCCTCCACCACTTCGGGACTGCATTCTGGATGAGCCAACACCACCACATCCGGAAATTGTTTTCTGACCGCTTCAATATCACCTACCGTAAATTGCTCATGTACCTCACACCGCCCATGCCACCCGATCAGTTGGTAATCTAAATTTTTATCTTCCGCAATCCCAGGACGCGGCAAAGTAGGAAAAATAATTGTCTTGCCGGTTTCTTTTGCTACGTTTCGAGCCAAATATTCATCTGGAACAAAAATTACTGTATCAGTTTTAAATGAGTTAACCACTGCCGCAGCATTACTAGAAGTACAGCAACTATCAGATTCAGCCTTGACATCAGCATAAGTATTAATGTAACTGACTACCGGAACTCCAGGGTAACGGCGTTTTAGTTCACGAACATCCTCGGCAGTTATGCTTGCAGCCAGTGAACACCCGGCTTTTTGTGAAGGTAACAACACAGTTTTATTAGGATTCAGGATCTTTGCTGTCTCTGCCATGAATCGTACCCCACAAAAAACAATCATGTCCTTATCAGTCTCTGCAGCTTTATGACTTAGAAACAGAGAATCGCCGGTAAAATCAGGCACAGAGTGGAACAGTGCCGGTTCCATGTAATTGTGTCCCAATATCACCGCATTCTTTTTCTTTTTAAGCCTGATAATTTGCTCAGCTAATTTGGCCTTAATTCGCAACTCAAAATCTGGCACCAAGTTATGCAACTTAGCCTTCAACTGTTGGTAAATCATAATACTCGCATTGATATATCTAGCGCTGATGCAGAATGGGTCAGGCATCCCAAGGATACTACATCCACTCCCAAGTTTTTGTAATTGATAATGTTTACTAGAGTAATTCCGCCCGATGCCTCCAAAAGCACCCGGTCATAGAGTTTCTTTCGCTTCAACAGCTCTACCGTTTTCTTGATCGTTCCCACCAAAAAATTGTCAAACATAATTATGCACGGAGTGTCGTGTGTGTCATTCTGTAATTTCATAAATGTTTCTGCCGCTTCCACAGCCTGTGATGAATTTTCCACCTCTATTTCAATAAATACCGCCTTGTTTCGATACAACCAGGCCCTCCTCAGAACTGTCTCAATCCCTAAACCCACCAAGTGATTGTCTTTGATCAAAATCGACTCCCACAAACCTAAACGGTGGGTCGCACCCCCACCTACTGCTACAGCCTTATTATCCAAGCTTCCCCAAGGAGTTTTTCTGGTAGCCGCAATCAATAGCGGTGCACACTTCGCCGTCAGATCATAAGTCGCTGTGGCAATACCACTCATGCGTTGTAGCAAATTCAGTACTACTCGCTCAAGTATGAGTAAATCAGCCATTTTTCCCTCCATCGCAATCAGCACATCACCTCCCTGAATTTTTTCTCCATCCCGGTAAAATGTTTGCACGGAAATATCATGTTGTTGCAACAACCAAGTTGCCTCCTCAATCCCCGCCAGTATTCCGGTTTGTTTGACAAGTATCTGTGCCCTTCGAACCGGATTTTGTTTCAACAAGGCCAAAGCAGTGAGGTCCCCGACCTCGCGGATATCTTCACCTATTAGTCCTCCCGCGATGGTGTCTAACCAGCTCACATACGTCTGGTTATTTATGTGTAAATAAGTGTCACGTTTATAGGCATGAAACAGCAATTGTTGTCGATTCACAAGACACATTATAGTCCAAGGAAAGTTGTACAATGGATTTATGATTCATCAGATTGGGTTTAACCATGCCTGGGAAGGCATCAAGTACGCCTTTTCCACTCAGCCCAACTTCAGGGTCCATGGCCTACTGGCCACAATTGCCCTCCTACTTGGCGTTTGGCTTGGCCTCAATTCGCTAGAATGGCTAGTTTTGGTTTTTACGATTTGCATGGTGCTTATTGCCGAAATGGTCAATACCGCGCTTGAATCCATGACCGATTTGATCGAAGAAAAATATCACGTCAAAGCGAAAATCGCCAAAGACGTCTCTGCGGGCATGGTTCTCGTCAGCGCTATTTCCTCACTTATCGTCGGTCTGATTATTTTTGTTCCGAAGCTATGGCGTTGTTGTTAAGTTTGTTAATTTTCTCCTTTATCACTACCGCAATTTTAATTGTTCCTTTTATCAATCTTCTCTACGACCTAAAATTTCAACGTCAGGTTCAAATCACCAAAGATGCTTTTGGCAAAAAAACTCCTATATTTGATAAGTTCCACCAGCACAAAGCTGGGACACCGGTTGGAGGAGGAGCTTTAATCATTATCGTCGTTTCCCTATTATTTGCATTTATCTTTCCCATAATTAAGTTTTTGGGAGTATACATTACCGAGGTTTATTCTCTGGTAGAAGAGTTAAATATTATTTTCTTTACCTTCATTTCTTTTGGGATACTGGGTCTTTATGATGATGTGATGAAATTTTTCAATGTCAAAAAAACTGGGTTCTTTGGTTTACGCCTACGTCATAAATTTTTTATTCAATGGATTTTAGCTTTGATCATCGCCATTTTGCTCTATCACAACTTGAAAATCGATATTATCAATGTTCCCTTTCTGGGAGTACTCCATCTCGGGTGGATCTATGTTCCTTTTGCCACGTTTATCATTGTTTCATTCACCAATGCAGTGAACATCACCGATGGACTTGATGGCTTAGCCTCAGGGGTGTTGATGATAGCCCTGTTTGCATTTTGGTTTCTTTCAGCCAGCATTTTAGACACGCCTCTGTCTATTTTTCTGGCTCTATGGCTGGGTAGCTTGATTGCCTTTTTATATTTCAATATATATCCAGCTCGCATTTGGCTAGGGGACGTCGGCGCGCTCTCCTTCGGAGCTACCTTCGCAGTTGTAGGTCTACTAGTGGGAAAAATCATGGGATTGGTCATTATAGGTGGCATTTTCTTCTTAGAAATTGTCTCAAGCTTAATTCAGCTTCTATCCAAAAAATACCGCCACAAGAAAGTGTTTCCAGCTGCTCCCGTACATCTATGGCTGCAATACCATGGTTGGGAAGAACCCAAAATTGTCATGCGAGCCTGGCTCGCCTGCATAATGCTCGCCATCTTCGGCGCCTGGCTAGCCCTAATCTAGGGTACAATATCCTCATGAAAATAGGAGTATTTGATAGTGGAATAGGCGGGAAACTAATTGCCGCCAAAATTAAGCACGAGCTACCTGATCACAAAGTCGTTTTTAGGGCAGACCCAGAATATTTTCCCTACGGGAATAAATCTCCTCAGATTATCCAAAACAGACTGGCAATATTTGTTAAAAAATTTATTAGTCTTGGTTGTCAGATAGTCGTTATTGCCTGTAATTCTGCCACCACCAACGCACTAGACGAATTACGCCAGGATTTTCCCAATACCATTTTCGTAGGTATAGAGCCCCCAATCAAGCCGATTGCTCGTCTTTCCAAAACTAAAAAAGTTGCAATTTTGGGTACCCAGGCAACAATCAAAAGCCTGCGCAGAATTTATCTTCAGGAAAGATACGCACAAAAAACAGAAGTGTTTAACGCTGCTTGCATAGGGTTGGCCGAATTGATTGAAGCTCACCCTCACCCAAACAGCGACACTAAAAAGATACTCCAAACTTATCTGCAAAAAATTGTTGATCAAGGGGTAGACGTGGTGGGCTTAGCTTGCACTCATTATCCATATCTTATGAAGCAAATGCAAAACCTTTACCCATACGTAACTTTCTACGATCCTGCCGATGCAGTAGTTGCTCAGGTCAAGAGATTAGTGAATAAGTATAATGGATAATATGAGTCCTTGGGAAAAATTTGCCAACGATTGGCGGGGCAAAAAAGTATTGATAATGGGTTTGGGAATTCAAGGTGGAGGAGCTCAGGTTGCGCATATTTTTTCAAAAGCCGGTGCTGTCGTTACGGTTACTGATTTACGTACCGCAGAAACGCTCAAAGACTCGATAAAAAGCCTCGATGGATTAAGCATTCGATTTATGCTTGGTGCTCATCATGCAGACGACTTTGTTTCCCAAGATTTAATTATTCGCAACCCCGGTGTGTCCGAACTATCCCCGTTTTTGCAAGTTGCAAGAGAGCATCAAATCCCTATCAAAATGGAGACTGCTCTGTTTACCAAATATGCCCACAACAAGACAATCGGCATAACTGGTACAAGGGGAAAGTCCACCACCAGTCATTTAGTTGCTCACATTTTAAAGACTGCAGGTCGAAATGTAGTCTTGGCGGGAAATCTTCCCGGAAGAGCAGCATTACCCTTGCTCAAATCGATTAGCAAGGCACAAGATGTAGTTTTAGAATTATCGTCATGGCAATTGCAAGGATTTAGAGACGAAAAAATAAGTCCCCATATCAGCGTTATTACCTCACTTTACCCCGATCACCTCAATCGGTATGCCTCGATGAAAGAATATATCAGAGACAAAACGTATATTTTCAAATTTCAAACACCACTCGACTATATTATCCTTAACAAAGACAACCCCCAAGTTGTTAAATTAGCTGACCAAGTAACCAGCCAACTTATATGGTTCAGCCACCGTGATCTCCCCGAAGATTTTGTCCTTAAAATTCCTGGGATTCATAATCGAGAAAATGCTGCAGCGGCCATGGCAATTTGTAAATTAATGGATGTCTCAGATGAACAAATATTGAGGTCTCTTGCGACATTTACCGGTGTTCCTTACCGGCTGGAGACAATTGCTAACATAAATGGCGTAGAAATAATTAACGACACAACCAGCACTACTCCGGTAGCCACCGTAAAAGCACTGGAAGCAATCACCAAACCCATCACCCTTATCATAGGTGGAGAATCAAAAAACCTCCCCACCGATCAGCTGATAGAAGCAGTAAATGCTCGGGTGAAAAAAGTGGTGCTACTCAGTGGATCAGGCACAGCAGAAATCAAGCCGGCTTTACAGAAAACATTGATTATCACCGAAACAAAAGATCTCCCAACAGCCGTGGCAGCAGGTCTAGAAAACACCAAATCCGGTGGGACATTGTTATTCAGCCCAGGTTTTACCTCATTTGGATTATTTTTAAACGAATTCGATAGAGGGAAAGAATTCAACAAAATTGTGAAACAATTATCCCATGATCAAACGCCAGCGTAAATCAAAATTTAGCCTCAAAATTCCCACCCAGAGACAAGATTATTGGCTACTTTTCGCCACTATTGCCCTAACCGCCTTCGGAGTGCTCATGGTTTATGACGCATCAGTAGCAGAGGCATATCGGGATTTTTCGGATAAATTTTATTACGCCAAACTGCAATTTCAATGGGCCGTTGTGGGCATTGTTGGCCTAATAGTTGCCAGTAGAATTCCTTTAGTCTTCGTCAAAAAACTTTCTTTGTCTTTTTTCGTCCTCACAATCTTACTCCTAGTTGCCGTCTTAATTCCGGGAATCGGCCAAAAAGTCCAAGGCGCTCGCCGCTGGTTATTAATTGGTAATTTTACCCTACAACCTTCGGAGCTGGTTAAATTAAGTTTTGTTCTTTACCTCAGTAATTGGCTGGAAAAACAACAAAAGGCTAAGCCGTTTATGATAATTACCGGAATAATCTTAGCGCTGGTTATGGCTCAGCCAGATTTAGGTACCACCATAGTAGTGGTTGCCACCGGTTTCTTGATGTATTTTATTTCCGGTGCGCCATTAATGCTTTTAGGAATGATGAGCCTAGGTGGTTTGCTGGCAGGAACAGGTCTAATTGTCAGCTCAGATTATCGGCGCGAACGCCTGATCACCTTTTTTAATCCCACTGCCGACCCTTTGGGCACGTCATATCATATTCGCCAAGTTTTAATCGCCTTAGGCTCAGGGGGATTATGGGGAGTTGGCATTGGTCGTTCCCGACAGAAATATCAATATCTACCAGAGGCCCCCACAGATTCTATTTTCGCCGTCATTGGTGAGGAAGTTGGTTTTATTGGAGCATCAATTGTTATCTTGTTATTTTTATTTTTACTCTACCGTGGATTCAAAATAGCCCAAAAAGCTCCTGACCGCTTTACTCAATTACTAGCTGGAGGCATTACCAGTTGGCTGGGAATCCAAGTACTCATTAATCTTGCCTCTATGGTTGCGTTGGTTCCGCTAACTGGGGTACCATTACCTTTAATTTCCTATGGTGGCTCATCCTTAGTCACCATCCTCGCCGCCATTGGAATACTCATCAATATTTCACGCCAAAAAGCATGAAGATCCTGATTACCGGTGGACATCACAATTCAGCCCTTGTAATTGCAGAATCATTACGATCCGCAGGTTACCAGGTAGTGTGGGTTGGTCACCGCCATACTATGGTAGATGATCCCCATGATTCATTAGAATACCAAGAAGTCACCGCCAAAAAGTTTCCCTTTATTTCCATCCAGGCAGGGAAATTTCATAGCCAGGCTCACCCCGTTCACTTCCTGCGGCTACCACTAGGGTTATTCCAGGCAATAGGCATAATTTGGCACCAAAAACCCCAACTAGTACTCACCTTTGGTGGGTATATTGCCGTTCCCATCGCATTTGCAGCTAGATTAGCCAATATCCCCATCATTCTTTTCGAACAGACCACAGCCATAGGCAGAGCCAATAAACTAATCAGTCATTTCAGCCAAAAAAATTTCTTAGCCTGGAACTCTTCATTACCTTACTTTCCAAGTTCCAAAAGTGAAGTAGTTGGATTACCTTTACGACCACAAATACTACTGCCCCAACAAAAAAAATGGTTTACTCGCTCAAAACCCATTATTACTGTCACAGGAGGAAAACAAGGTTCTCATTCTATCAATCAAGCCTTTTTTCCCTTGATACCCAAACTTCTTCCTGACTTCAACATTATTCATCAGACCGGTTCTGTTGTTAAAACAGGTGACAGCGTCACTGCCGCCAAAATACATAGTCCTTTCTATCTTCAAAAGTCCCACTTTATCTCAGAGGAGATGCTTGAAGCTCTCAAAGCCAGTGATCTAGTCATTAGTCGCTCAGGTGCACATATTGTGTATGAGTTAATGACGCTTCATAAACCGGCAATTTTAATTCCTCTGCCATTTAGTTATCTAAATGAGCAAGCATTAAACGCTAATAAATTAGTTGCCGCCAACCAAGCTATAGTCATTACCCAGGAACAATTAACTCCCTCATCATTGTTTTCATCTATAAAAACTATCGCCACTTCGCCACCCTCCCCCCAGCCAAGTATTCCGCCGCAAAACGCCACCAAGGTAATTGGTGATTATATTGCATCTAACTATCCCCATGCGCAAAGTCACTAGGATTCTCCGTAAATCTATTTGGCTTGGGTTATTGGCCATTTCATTCCTGGGAATCTGGTTTGCATTTAATTCCCCTTTGTTCCGCATTTACACCATTTTGTGCACCTACAACGACAGGCCCTGTCCGGTAGAAATCGAAACAGAATTATCCGGATTGAAAGACAGCAGTATTTTGACCTTCCGGCCTCAAAAAGTAGAAAAAAAAATTCGCAAAGCCGACATTAGTATCAGTAGTATCACTATTAATCCCCAGCTTCCCCACACCTTAACTGTCACCATCACCAGCCGCATATCATCAATCACTATGGGAAGTAGTAATACCTCCGCCCAATTAATCATCGATCACAACTATGTCCCTTTTGAAATTGAAGCCACACCTTCAAGTCTTCCCAAAATTACCAGCTCCCACGCAGTTAACATCGCATTAGGCCAACCACTATCTGACCCGCTTCTCAAAAGCGCTATGGCTTTAAGTAAAACCCTAAATGACTATTTCATCATCTTCGATACCATCCAAGCTGAAGATTATCACCTCACTGTTGTTCTCAAAAACGGCATTCGGGCCATCTTCCCCATGGATGGTAATTTTCGCGATCAGGTTACCTCTTTACAATTGATTTTACGTGAGTCTACAATACAGCCACCATTACAAGAAGTGGATTTGCGTTTTGCCAAGCCAGTTATTAGATAGGAAGGATGAAAATGGCCAGAAGCAGGGTGATTGCCGGGATTGACATAGGCACCGCCAAAACGTGCACTGTTATAGCCGCAGTCAGCGACGAAGACAAAATCAATGTGATAGGGGTAGCCAGCGCAGAGAGCCATGGTTTAAGGAAAAGCCAAATCGTTGATATAGAAGATGCCATCGAAGCCATTACCGAGAGTGTGGAAGCTGCGGAGCGCATGGCAGGATATAGTATCAATTCAGCCTTTGTCTCGATTGGTGGCATGCACATCGCTTCTCAGAATTCAAAAGGCGTTGTAGCAGTTTCAGAGCCTGAAGGAGAAATCAATACAGGCGATGTAGCCAGGGTGATTGAAGCAGCTAGAGCCATTTCCTTACCCTCAGCCAGGGAAATTCTCCATGTCATTCCCAGAGATTTTATTGTTGATTCGCAGGAAGGCATTAAAGATCCTATCGGTATGACAGGAGTGAGGCTTGAGGCCGAAGCACATTTAATCACCGGAGCAACCACGGCGATGCGCAATCTCACTAAGTGTGTTGGCGAAATTGGCATTAATGTCCAAGGACTAGTATTTTCGGGGTTAGCTTCAGCCGAAGCTGTCCTATCTGAAACAGAACGGGAGCTAGGAGTAATTCTCATAGACCTAGGTGGCGGCAGCACCTCAATTGCCATCTTTGTAGAAGGGTCGTTAGCTCATTCAGCAGTCATACCCATAGGAGCTCGCAATATAACCAATGACTTAGCCATTGGTATGCGCGTCAGTCTTGATAGCGCCGAAAAAATAAAACTAAACCTGTCCTCAGAAAAACCCGAACCTGTTTCTCCCGATACTGAAACTACCAATACCAACCAAAAAACTGTCGACGAAATAGACTTGACCCAGCTGGGTATCAAGGAAGAAATCAACTCGGCTTCCAGAAAAACCTTAGTAGATGGCATCATCCGCCCCAGACTAAATGAAATTTTCACCATGGTAGGTATGGAATTGAAGAAATCCGGTTTCGGAGGCCAGACCCCTGCTGGAGTAGTCTTGACGGGTGGAGGAGCCTTAACCGTGGATATTCTCACCGCCTGCAAACGCACCCTAGCCATGCCGGTTCGCTTAGGAATTCCCAAAGGGCTTTCAGGCCTAGTCGACGAAATCCGCAACCCCTCATATGCTGCGGCTACTGGTTTGATTCTCTATGGCTATAAAAATGAAGGAGCCACCAAGGTTCGCTCCAGTGGTGGTGCATTGGGAAAAATGATGGATAAAATTCCCGTAAAAGGTGCCGTCAACAAAGCCATTGATTTTGTAAAGTCGTTTCTACCCTAACTTGCTACTTGCCGTAAAGCGCTAAATGCGCTATTGTACTAGCGCCTGCTTCCATGCTTGCCTCGCCGAAGTTTCGATGTAATCGGACGAAGGCGGGCCCTGCCCCCAAATATTTTTCTAAAATATATGGCCTTAGTCAAGCCCAACATCAATACGTTCGCTAAAATCAAAGTTTTGGGAGTTGGTGGTGGTGGTAGTAACGCCATCAATTCTATGGTCACCACCCAACAGATTCAGGGAGTTGAATTCATTGCCATCAATACTGATTCTCAAGCCTTGATGACCTGTCAAGCTACCCACAAGTTACAAATAGGAGAAAAACTAACCAAGGGATTAGGTTCTGGAGCAGATCCGGATATCGGCAAGCAAGCAGCCGAAGAATCCAGGGAAAAAATCAAAGAGTTAGTGCAAAACACCGACATGATTTTTATCACCTGCGGCATGGGTGGGGGAACAGGTACTGGAGCCTCCGGTATTATTGCCGAACTAGCCAAAGAAAGTGGAGCTCTAACAGTCGCCGTAGTCACCAAGCCTTTTACGTTTGAAGGCACCAGGAGGGCAGTGGTGGCCGAAGAAGGTATCGAAAACCTCAAGGGCAAAGTGGATACCTTGATCGTTATTCCCAACCAACGCATTATTGATGTAGTTGACAAAAAAGTAACATTAATTGAGGCGTTCAAAATAGCCGACTCCGTTTTGGGCCAGGGAGTGCAAGGCATTTCCGACCTAATTACGGTACCGGGACTTATCAATGTAGATTTTGCGGATGTGCGCACCATTATGACCAACGCCGGATCAGCATTAATGGGCATTGGAACTGGAGTGGGGGAGAACCGCGCCACTACGGCTGCCCGCACTGCTATCGCCTCTCCGCTTCTGGAAGTTTCCATCGATGGAGCCAAGGGTATCCTATTCAACATCACCGGTGGTAATGACCTCACTATGTCCGAGGTAAACGAAGCTGCTCAAGTAATTGCCCAAGCGGCCGACCCTGATGCCAACATTATTTTCGGTGCTACCATTTCCGAAGACATGGTAGACCAAGTAAAAGTTTCAGTCATCGCTACTGGCTTTGATGAATCCAGAATGAAATTACAACAATTTACTAGTACTCCACGCCCTAGGCAGGGGATTATGTCTGCTCAGTCTCTTTTGCAACAACAACCCCCACAAGATGACACTTCATCTCAAACACAGCTACCGCAAGCAAATAACCCTGCTGACAATAACGGCAACGGTGAATCCCAAGACGAATTCGACGTCCCCGCCTTCCTCCGCCAGGGCAGATAAAGCATCCCAACATAAGGTATTTGAAATTGTTAAATCAAGGTGATACAATCCGTACCTAAATTATGGGCAAAGACGAGTACAAAAGCAATCCATTTGAAGCACGTCCAGAGGAACTTGAACGCGTACAGCTTGAAGAAGGCGAATATGCCCCGTTTACCTACGTGCAATGTGGCAAACTTGCAACGCTTTTCGTGGCTCAAGCGAGAAGAGCTAATCAAACAGGTACGTTGACTCAGATACAGCTAACAGAAGAAAATCAAACAGTAGTGACAACTTCTGGTGTGGGAGAAATTGATCTTGGCGGAATTTTCGCCTACGGGAGAGAAGTACTTTCTAGTGTACCATTAGACATGGAAAACGAAGAGCATCGCAATGTGGTAGATGCGTTTGGGGCTATATTTTTGCCAAACGAAGAATAAAATCAACAATTTCATTCAGGGAATTTTAGCCTTCCAAACGAAAATCCCGAGGTTACTTGAGTATCCAACCCCGGGGGTTGACTGATCTGCCTGCCCGCCTCTGGAGGGGCAACCTCGGGAGAATGACAGTTTGAGCCGAGTAGGGTAAAATAGTCCCCATGGCCAAACATCGTATTCAACCAGTTGATCCTGATCCAAATTTTACAGAGGAAGAAGAAAAGCTCTTAAAGCATTGGTACGAATCGGGTGTCGTAGAAAAGTATCTTCACAAAAACGATAAATCGGACAAACGCTTTTCCTTTTTTGATGGCCCTATTACCGCCAATAATCCCATGGGTGTGCACCACGGTTGGGGCAGGACCTACAAAGATTTGTGGCAGCGCTACCACAACATGAAAGGCGAAAAATTGCGCTTCCAAAACGGTTTTGATTGCCAGGGATTATGGGTAGAAGTAGAGGTCGAAAAAGAATTAGGATTCAAATCCAAAAA
>Ga0209541_10012286_pt1 | contig 13273 bp, 13 predicted proteins | sample RifCSPlowO2_01_FD_184027 | JGI IMG/M metagenome (GOLD analysis project Ga0209541, IMG submission 184027) | Groundwater microbial communities from Rifle, Colorado - Rifle CSP2_plank lowO2_0.1 (SPAdes) (version 2) | ecosystem: Environmental > Aquatic > Deep subsurface > Groundwater | place...
ATACATCCGGCGCTAAAGTCATCGCATCCATACGAATGATGCCGAGAGCGACGGCAAAAAGTGCGACTGCACATACGGAAGCGTAGCGAGCCTTATGGTTGACCAATGCCACAAAGACGAGACCCGCTCCGATACAGGAGAGAATTGCGGCAAAGGAAACGCCGAGCGAGAACACTGACTCTATGAATACGCCGACGAGAAAACCCGCAACCGCCGCCCAGAAAATCCGTCCGGTCATTGTTATTCCTCTTTTGGCTTATCCAACTTTTCCAAGTGCAACGCTTTGAAAATTATGTAGATAACGAGGCACAGGATCAGGAAATTGATGAGGACGGAGATAAAATCGCCTATCTTGAATCCATTGATCGTGTATGAGGTGAGATTATTGACGGGGCCAAGGAAGAGCCCGATGAACGGATTGATGATGTCGTCCATGAGTGCTTTCACCAGCGTTTGCGCCGCGCCACCGAGGATAAAGCCTATGGCAAATCCCGCGACGCCGCGCTCGCGCAAAAAATCTACAAAACCAGAGAAGGCATTGCCTGGCATCGCCATGATGTCTCGCCGGCGCTCGTCTGACTTTTCTATCTGTATATCAGCCATGTACCCTAGTATACGGCCTGCATGTCTTCGGGTCGATTCTTAGTGCAATTACGAAGGAGGGCGCGGGAGGTCTAACGCACTCGCTGTATATTTCTCAAGATCAGATAGATAAATCCGACAGTATCCCCTTCTACCTTATTCGAGAGCTGCACCACGACGCCTTCCTTCAGAATATAGGAGGCAACGGAGGCAAGCTGGAATGCTTTTTCCGGCGTGGAATCAAGCTGCGGCTCCTTGAGCTCGCGCATGTTTTTCTCGACACCATAGTGATAGCACTCCCCTATCTCATCTTTTTGCTCGACATCATCATTTGCCCAAGCCCACACCCATGTTCGCGACTCGTTTGAATACGAGCCTGCGGGCACAAACTCTGCTCGCACCGATGGCTCGGCTCCCTCTTTTGCAAAGGTAACAGCGCCTGCACCCTGATCAAAATGCCAATCCGGCAATGTCGATAGAGCGAATTCCTTTTCTACATGCTCGACCTTCTCAGCCATTGCTGCTTCCGCTGCCTTCCAGAGAGCAACTTGTTCTGCCGAAGGCAGGTTCAGTAGTGATTCATTCATAGCGAGTTATTTGTATGAGTACCCATCATTTATACCATGCCCATTCACACGCATCATCTCGAAGTGAAGTGTTTTATAATCGTAGCCTCATCGGCGGCGGAGAGGGCTTTTTTGAATCGCGCCTTTTTGCCGCGTACTCTTTGCTCGCACTGCGCCCACGATTTGTGCACCTCAATTTTTCCATCGACCGCACTCACATAGGAATAGGCTTTTTGCTTGGCACGAGCGCGCGATTCTCCCCGCGCCTTTTTCTTCTCTGCGTCGAATGACAAGTCGGTGACGTCGATACCGTATGCCGCTCGTCGCCCCGCATACAGATCAATGTGTTGTGCCAGCGCAAACGCATTAGCGATTGTATCGACACGTTCATTGCCTGCAACGCCGATATGGCCGCCGATGTTTTCCCACTGTATGCGCCCCGCGAAACTCTCGACGAGCGCAAGGAGCGGTTCCCACATATCCCGATTCAAAACTGGCGTCTTATCGCTGGTTTTCCATCCACGCTTTTTCCATCCAGCGCCCCACAAGGTGGCGCCATGGATCACGTAGTTTGAATCGGTATATAACATAATCTTCACATCTTTAAATTTCTGCGTGTACTTAAGCGCTTCAAATGCCGCGCGCATCTCCATACGGTTATTCGTTGTATGCTCTTCTCGCCCCCCGAGTTCTACGACATCTCTCTCATCCGCGATCAGAGCTCCCCAACCGCCTAGGCCCGGGTTTCCCTTGGAGGCACCGTCGGTATAAATAATTATTTTCGGCACAGCTTAAACGACTGTTGCGGGAGCAGGCATTGCAATAGCTTTCTGCTGCAGCAGGCGATACGCATGGACAAACGCGAGCGATACGACAGGCATGGCGACAAGGAAACCAACGAGCAAGCAAATAAGGCCGATAAAGATGAGTCCTAGCGAGGCAACGGCCAGTAAAAACAATTCCCACTTGTGGCCTTTGGTCATACGGGCGCTCTCCTTCATGGCCTTGATAGGCGAGAGTCCACGATCAACTGCCAAATAACTCGCAAAACAAAACATGAGTCCAAAGATAATTCCGGGAATAATGAGTAAAATTAATCCTCCAACAAAAGCAAGTCCCATTAAGATATATGCGCCGATGTAGTACCAATATGGCGATAGCTTCCATGCATCTGTGAGCTGTACGTGCTCGGGATCATCATGTGCCTTTAGAAGAAAAGCGACCATCATGATACCGAGGAAGCTGCCTAAGAAGAAGCCGACAATGGAACTTACTGCATTGCTTGCAAAATCCCCGTCTACCGCCCCAGCCACACCACCAATAACATCGCCAACAAATCCGATCAACAGACTGACGACAAAATACAGCACCGTCATACCGATCAAAAACCACGGGCGTTTCTTGAAGGTCTCCCAACCGAATTTGATGCATTCGGTCGCGAGATAGGTTTTCATTTGTTGCTCGGGAGGCATCGAGAAAATGCTAGCACACCCCGTTAGAGATGGCCATTGGCAATGGTCTCGCGAGAGGTTGATTCAATCTCTAACGGGGTAGGTTGGAAGGACGTCAACAATACGGAGCGCTATAGCCGATGCCCCGCGATATGAATCGCGCTCAAGCGTACCGTAGACACTGGCCTCCATGCCTGCAACAGGCGGATACGTGAAATGTTCTGCCTTCTTGAAAAAATCAAAAGCGCGCACGCGCCTCCCCGTGCGGCCGCACTCGAGCGTTACTTCGATATGATCCGATTGTTTGCCAAAGGCGCGCACCGCACTGATGCGCGTTTCCGGAATATGGAAGACGGGCTTCGGGTTGCCGATGCCAAAGGGAGAGAGCAACGAAACATCGCGAAGGAGTGCCTCCGAGATTGCGGAGAGGGGAAGCGCCACGTCCGCGTCAAACGCGGCTCCGCGCTCTTTCGTTGGCGAGATAGTCGCGTTTGACGCGGCAACCTCGAGCGCCTCCTGGAGCGTGTGCACCGCCTCATTTGAAACACTGAAGCCGCCGGCGTAAGCGTGGCCTCCGTACTGCAGAAATGAAGCCGCGGCCTCGTGAAACAGATCGGTGAGCGAGATTGCGCCATCGGAGCGGCATGAGCCTTTGAGTGCGCCTGAGGCATCGCGCCCCCAGAGGCATACCACTCCGCCGCGCTCATTCATGACCGAATTTGCGGCGAGCCCAAGGAGCGCTGGTTTCCATGCGACGTCGCCAAGCACCGTGACCAATCCCCCATCCTCGAGGCGCTGACGCGCACGCTTTTTTGCATCTTTTACGATGCTCGCGACGATGCCTTTTCGCTTCGCATTCAGCGCCTCCAGCAATCCTGCGAGGCGCTCCGCCTCGTTCGCATCATCGGTCGTAAGAATATGAAACGCGAGCTCGGCTTTATCCATGCGCGAGGCAGCATTCAGTCGCGGCGCGATAGAAAATCCGACGTCATCCTCGCTCGCACTCGAAAGATACATCCGCGCTTTCGCCGCGAGCGAGCGGAGCCCTGGCCTGCGACTCCGGCGCAGTACACGCAGCCCATAGTGCACGAGCACACGATTTTCTCCGGAGAGCGGCACCATATCGGCGATGGTCGCGATAGCGACGACGTCGAGGAGCCACTTCTCCCATCCCTCCGGTATCGAAAGGAACTGCGGCAACTCTCGGCGCTTCCCTTCCGCGAGTGCCGCTTGTACGAATTTGAATGCAACCGCCGCGCCGCAGAGATGCGGAAAAGGATATGCGGTTACTTGCCCTCTGCCTGCCTGCAGTGAGCTTGTCGAACCTGTCGAAGGGAGTTTAGGATTGACGACGGCGAGTGCAGGAGGGACGCCCACCATCGCCTCGTGGTGGTCGGTGATTACACAATCGACTCCCGCGCGGGCCGCCTCCGCAACACCCTCGTGCCCGCTAATGCCGACATCCACAGTGATGATGAGGGATGCACCGCGCTCGCAAATACCTTTTACCGCTGGTGCGTGGAAGCCGTATCCTTCCTCATCGCGATGCGGCAGATATATCTCGAAATCTTTGTACCCTATTCGCGTAAAAAAATCTTGGAAGACCGCAGCACCGCATACACCATCGCAATCAAAATCCGAGTACACAGCGATACGCTCCTTTTTTTCGAGCGCAACAAAAAACCGCTCGATCGCTTTTTGCATGTCGGATAGAAGCAACGGGTCGTGCAAGTGTTCGTCGAAAGAAGGGTTGAGGAACGCAGCAACATTGCTCTCTAATATGCCGCGCTTGGCAAGGAGTGATGAAACGAGGTCGGAAATCGGCATTCGACTGATTGTAACACTGCGATAAATGGAAAGTGGAAATATCAAAGTGTAAAATGGCAATGTAAAGTTACAAATACCGCGTAGCTTGCGGACATTTTACCTTTTCGACTGTCACTTTCCATTTTGAGATTTACATTTTAAACTACTAGCATGGTTGATTGTATCTTTTGCAAAATAGTGAAGCGGGAGATACCGGCAGAGATCGTGTACGAAGATGATGACTTTCTCGCCTTCCTCGACATCCGCCCGCAATCGCCTGGCCACACGCAAGTTATTCCGAAGAAACACTACCGATGGGTGTGGGATGTGCCGAATGCCGGTGCGTATTTTGAGGTCGTGCGGAAAGTAGCGAAGGCCATGCAAAACACCTTCGGCCCCATAGATGAGGTGCACTCACGCATTATGGGCGAGGAAGTCCCGCATGCGCATATCTGGATATACCCAGCGCCCGCAAAAGCGTACGGCGATAAAGATGACTTCAAGGGCAACGCCGAAAAAATCCATGCAGCGCTCTAGGGCGGAGCATTTGTAATATTTTTTGTCGAGGACTTTGTTGAGACAGCGCCGCAGACGAAAAATTTTACAAATCCTCCGCCCCGACTCTAAGTAATAAACGGCTCAGACGGGGTATGAGGCGTTTACGTTGCAATTACTTCAACGCCTCAATGCCTGGCAGCGTTCCCTTCAGGAGATACTCCATCATTGCTCCTCCTCCGGTCGAGAGAAAGGTATGCTCCCCCATATGTACGCCCGCGTGCTCGATTGCGGCAACGGTGTCGCCTCCGCCCACGACCACTTTTGCGCTGCTTTTGGCGGCGAGCTCCGCGAGTTGTTTCATATAGGAATTGTATCCCTGCTCGTAAATGCCGGTCGGCCCGTTCCAGAGGATAAATTTGGCCTCCCTTATTATGGGTGCGAGCATCGCGACGGTCTTCGGCCCTATATCGACTATTCTTTCATCAGCCTCGACCGCATCAGGTTTTTTTGTTTTTGCTTGCCCATCATTTTTCTCAGCCGTTACATCTACGGGTGCGAGAAAATGAGGATGCGCGAGAATTTGGAGGCTTGGAAGCTCTTTCGAGAGGAGTGAGCGGCCGACTTGGAGCCCGTGGGCCTTGAAGACGTCGTTGGCAAGCGCACCGGTTATAAATACATGGTCGTATTTTTCGAGAAGCAACTTGATGAGTGGTGCTTTTGTCTCAAACTTTGCTCCACCGAGCATCGCAAGGGAAGGGCTTTGCGGCTCCCGTGCTTCATCGATCTGCTTCACCTCCTCCCGCACCAAGAGCCCTGCATACGAAGGGAGAAATTTCGTGATGTTTACCATCGTGGTGCTAGAGCGGTGAATGCTTGGGAAGGCGTCGTTGACATAGATATCGGCGAGCGAAGCAAGTTCTTTTGCGAATGCGTCGCTGCCTTCTTTTTCCCGCGGGTCTTGCTGTAAGTTCTCGAGAAGCACAATGTCGCCTTCTTTCATGACCGTAACAGCTTCTTGCACGATCGGCCCCGAAAGAGCCGGAACAAAAAAAACGGGGAAGAATTTTTTCATCGCCACAGCTACGGGCGCCATGCTCTCCTCCGCATCTTTTCCTATCTTGGCAATGACGATCACTTTTGCTCCTGACTTCACCAGATACAGGATCGTTGCGGCCGATTGTTTGAGTCGGAACGTGTCGGCGACCTCGCCTTTTTCATTGAGCGGCAGATCAAGGCCAGCACGAAGGAGTACGCGCTTTCCTTGCAGTTCACCCGCTGGCATTTCATCAATGCATTTCATTTCATTTTTTTGTCGTTATCGCGCGAATAAGAGCGGCGAATTCCTCTGCATTCGTCGCTGCGCGGCCCACGAGAAGCCCGGCTACGTCGCCCTCATCAAGCATGGTGCGCGCATTGCTCTCGTCCACCGCACCGCCATAGAGCACTTTCAAATCTTGCCCGCGTTCGCCGCGAAGTTCATGGATGGTTTTGCGGATGAAGATGGCCATCTCATGCATCTGCCGCGCTGGCATCGCTTCCGACGCACCTATCGCCCAGATGGGCTCATAGGCGACGATGCATTTTTGGACGGATGTATCCGCGACATCGGTGAACGCAGCGCGCAACTGCGCTCGAATGAAAAGAAGATGTTCTCCCCTGTGACTGCGCTCGCGCTCTCCCACGCAAATAATAGGTGTGAGCCCCAGTGAGATGGCCGAAGCGACTTGGGCGCGCGTATCTTCATCACTCTCTCCTGCCGCTCGGCGCTCAGCGTGTCCCACCAGCACGTATCGTGCTTTCGCGTCCTTCACTTGTGCCATCGATATCTCTCCCGTATAGGCACCGGTGTCTCCCGCACGCGCATGCTGCGCGGCAAAATGTATTTTTTTACCCGCAGACGTGCGCGGCAGCTCCGAGAGGTAGATCGCAGGTGGCGCGACGATGATGGCGGCACCCGGCGAGCGCTCTGCGATTTTTTTTATCGCCGTGAGCATCGCTTTTGCTTCGGCGCGCGCCCTCGGATGCATTTTCCAATTTGCGACAATGATTGGTTTTCTGGCCATCCCGTTAGAGGCAAGTCGCGGTCTTGTACGCCGCATACTGCAAATTAGAGACATTCTTAATATCGACCTGTAAGGCGTATCGAACCACTATGGAGCGACCGCGGCCTCTAACGGGACTCATTGTCGCGATTATACACAATATTTATGAAATAAATGGCACTACTTGTGCTCCTCGTGTGGTGCACCCCGTTAGAGGCTACCGAATTCATACCGTTTATGCACAATTATTTCGGGAAGAAAGAGTTTTGCGGACCTCTAACGGGGTACACTTTATATATGCGCAGCGCCCGCGGCCTCTCCCTCGTCGAGACACTCGTCGTAATCGGCATCTTGTCGATCATGGCAGCACTTACGTTCGAAACGTATGTATCGGTCAACGCCAACAAAGCGCTCGACACTGACGCAGAGCGTATCATCGCGGAGATCGGGCATGCCCGTTCGCTTACCGTCGGATCCAAAAACGACACCGAGTGGGGCGTCCATATCGCGTCCTCGAGCGTAACGATCTTTGAGGGTGACACGTATACTGAAGGCGCGAGCGGCAATACTGTTGCTCCTCTCCATTCGGCCGTACAGATATCGGCTATTTCCCTCCGTGATGGCGTAACAGACATTGTCTTCGAGAGACTCACTGGAGACACCACCGCAACCGGCACCGTTACGCTTTCGTATGTGGCATCGAGCTCCGTGGCAAGGACAATCACGATCTATGGGACGGGTGTCGCGGACGTACAATAATGCGTATGCGGCCCCTTACCACTTTTACATGCGAACAACATGAGCATCCAGGCCGGATTATGAGTGGAACTAACTATCTTTCGGAAGCCGCGCGCTCTAAAAGTGGTAAGGGGTTCGCCTTACTCGAAGCACTCATAGCAACAGCCCTGCTTGCGGTCGTTTTGGCGGGCGCTATCGGCGCGCTCCTCATCACGTCCCAAACCGGCACGGGAAACGGCGCCCGCATCGAAGCAACATACTTGGCCGACGAGGGCATCGAGGCGGTACGTCTCATGCGGGACAGTGGATGGGACACAAACATTGCGGGTCTGCCGACGGACGGCACAGCCTTCTACCTTGAGTGGGACGGCTCTACCTGGATCGCGACCGACACCAACACGTACATCGATGGCGTCTTCGAGCGCTCCGTCGTCCTTTCCAATGTCTATCGTGATGGAAGTCAAAAAATAGCAGCGAGTGGCGATCTCGACAGCAACGCGCGCAAAGTCACCGTCACGGTCTCGTGGAGAGAAGGCGATGCCACATCCACCCGCTCCCTTTCTGCTTACATAACCGATCTTTTCAATAATTAGCCCCTTACCACTTTTCTTATGCAACGCCTCTTTCTAAGATTCATCAGCTCAACTCATACATCTTCGCGATGCGCATGCCTGTCCGCAAGAAAAGGGGTAAGGGGTAAAAGTGGTAAGGGGTTCACCCTTATAGAACTCCTCATCTATACGGGCATTTTGATCATGTTGGTCGCTGTTGTGGGGGGTACGCTCCTATCGCTCGCACGCACCTATCGCTCTATCGCTGCAGAGCAGGCGATAGAGAGCGCAGCGATCGCCGCTCTGGATCGTCTTTCGCGCGAAGCGCGCAACGCGACCAGCGTCGATGTGGGCGGCAGCGTGCTGGGCACCTCGCCAGGTCAATTATCTCTCAACACAAAAGATCCGGACGGCGCCCCCGAAGTCGTCCAATTTTTTCTCGAGGACAAAAGCTTGCATGTGCGCGAAGCGGGAGTGGATCAAGGATCCCTCACGCCCGCGGCCGCTCGTGTCACCAACCTCATATTCAGAACGATAGCGACCGGAGAATCGAAAGCGGTAAAGATAGACATGACCATCGAAAGCGGGACCAGCAGCGCGTATCACGTGCGGTCGTTCTACGACACATCCATATTACGCCCCTCGTACACACAATGATATGAGCAAGTTTAGAGTTTTGAGTTTTGAGTTTTTAGAATCGCCTGACAGTGTTTCTGTTACACTAAAAACGAAAAACGAAAAACGAAAAACTACCGGCGAAACTGGTCAGGCGCTTCTCGGTGTCGTTGTACTCTTTACCGCAATCGTCACGACCGTCGTGGTCGGCATTACGGGACCTATAGCGAGGCATATTCAAGCAACAAGCAACGCGCTTACCTCCGCGCAGAGTTACCTCGTCGCTGAATCACTCGCCGAGGATCTCGCCTTCCGCCTGCGGACAGGCAAACAAACCGCGACCCCCGAAACACTCTCCCTCGGGGGCGCAAGCGCTTCCGTTGATATCACCAGCAATCTCGGCGCACAAACAATAACCTCGACGGGAGATTATTTTGACCTCTCACGGAGCGTAACGATAGTGCTCACACAAGGCACCGGCATCGCGTTCAACTACGGCACGCAAAGTGGCAATGGCGGCTTCATCATCGCCAACAACGCGGGCGTTAATGGCAACGTCTACTCCAACGGGAACATCGTCGGCACGAATGGGTCAGGCTCCAATGCATCCTTCGTGAACGGTACGGTGGTCGCCGCCAACAGCGTCGCCACCACAAGCGACCAAGTACACGACACGCCATCGACCCCCTCGGATGCAATAACGTTCGCGAACGCAAATGGGACCCAGGATTTCGCCCAGAGTTTTCAGGTCTCGACCGACGCGCCAGCCAACAGCGTGAGTTTTTATATAAAAAAGAACGGCTCGCCGTCGAATGCCACGGTGCGCATCACTGCAGACGATGGCTCGAAGCCGGACGACACCTCTATCACAACAGCGACCTTCAGTGCCTCACAAGTGACCACCAGCTACGGATGGGTCACGGTCGTGTTCCCCTCGAGCGCCTCACTCGTCGCCGGGACGACGTATTGGGTCGTTATCGATGCCTCTAGCAATAGCAACAATTATTACATTTTGGGCGCCGGTAGCTCATACGCGAATGGCGTCGCCAAGCTTGGGCAGTACAACGGCTCATGGAATGCGACATCGCCGTCCAACCTCGACGGCTATTTCCGCTTTTTTATCGGGGGGAAAACATCGACCATCAGCGATGTCAGGGTCGGAGACGCGGGAGAGGGGGATGCGTGGGCGCACGCGGTCACGGATAGTACCATCGCGGGCGTGAATTACTGCGAAACTGGGTCGGGCAATGATAAGGCGTGCAATACCTCGCGCGGGGACCCCTCCCCGCAGCCATACCCGGTATCAGACGGCAACATCGCCGACTGGAAAGCGGCCGCGGCGGCCGGGGTGGTGCTCACTGGCGATCAAACGATCACTGCAAGTACGACACTCGGCCCTGCTGAAATAACCGGCAATTTGGACATACGGGCCACGCTCACCTTGACCGGCGTCGTCTATGTGCACGGCACCATCACGACCGCCAACAACAATAAAATAAAACTTGATCCTTCATTTGGCTCGAACGGCACCGTCCTTCTAGCCGACGACCGCATTGATCTTAAGAATGGAGCAGAATTCTCGGGGAGCGGTACAGAGGGCAGCTATATACTTCTTCTTACCACAAGTAACTGCACGGTCGCGATCTGCGGCACCGGCAACGCGGCGATCAACCTCTCAAATAACGTGGGCACCGTCATTATCAACGCACAGAACGGCGAGGTGTACGTAAAGAACGGCGCGGGCGCGAGCGAAATTACGGCCGACCTCGTCAATCTTGAGCCGAATGCCATCGTGACGTATACGAGCGGTCTTGCGAGCACGGTCTTTACGACTGGCCCCTCAGGCGGCTACGTACTTGCGACATGGAAAGAAACGGAGTGAACTTCTGTGGCTATCGCAACCTATATCGCTCGCTAATCCCTATTTATATTTACGAATTCCGCAAGCGGAATTCGTCCTTTCGCTCCGCGAAAGGCCCCGCGATATGACCTCTAGTTAATATTTTGAGTTACTTGGTAAATCGGTGTTATCATCGCGAGCGCAAAAAAGCCGACCGCCGCACCGATGAAGAGCATGAGCAAGGGTTCGATTATGGTCGAGAGGTCCTTCGTTTTTCGCGAAACTTCCTCTTCGTAGTAGATGGCGAGATTTTTGAGCATTTCAGGCGTCTGCCCCGTCTCCTCCCCGACCGCCATCATTTCTCCGACGAAAGCCGGGTAGAGTTGCTCGTGCCTTATAAAAGTAGTTGAAAGCGGCTCTCCCTGTGCGACCGCCTTTTTCGCCTCGAGTATAACGGCCTGGAATTGCGAATTCTGCACGACGTCGTGCGTAATATCGAGCGAGGTAAGTACATCGACGCCGCTCGAGACGAGTGCCGCGAGCGTGCGGGCTGTGCGAGCTGCATTTACCTCTCGCGCCATGGTGCCTATCGCCGGGAGGCGCAGGATGAGCCATCCAAAAGCTATCTTTCCCTTTTTCGACCGGAGACCCATGTACGCAGCTGCTATCACTCCTCCAATAGAAAGGAAGGCGAAGAGTGTGTGATGGGTGAGAGCGTTGGAAATACCGATCACGAATTGCGTCGACGTTGGCAGCTTTGCATGCATCTGCTCGAACGTTGAAGCGAGCGTGGGTACGACATAGATCATCATGAGGGCACCGATGATAAAGATGGCAATGAGGACGATGGTCGGATAGAACATCGCTCCGCGGATTTTCTTCTTCAGATCATGTGCGCGCTCAAGCTGATCTGCGGCCATCTTCAGGGCGCCCGGCAAGTCGCCACTCTCTTCTCCGGCGCGCACCACAGCGGTCAACAATTTGGAGAAGATGTTCGGAAATTTCTCGAAGGCTACGTGCAATGTGGAGCCGCGCCGTACATCGCCTCCTATCTGCGCGACGACCTCTTTGAGACGCGGGTTGTTTGCCTGCCTTTCGAGGACGGCGAGGGCTCGGGAGAGCGAGAGCCCTGCGCCCATCATGCTTCCGAGATTGCGCGAGAACATGATCTTTTGCTGCTCGTTGACGCGCGAGATCTTTGCGTTCCAATACGCGAGCGAAAACCCACCACTCGTTCTTGAATCCTCAAAATGCAGGAGACGACCGCCTTCGGTGCGGATCAGCTTGTACAACTCAAAACGATCCGCCGCCTCCGTGATCCCACTATAGATCTCACCATTGGACCGCTCTGCTGTGTAAGAAAATTTTGCCACACTACTAGTATAGAGTATGAGGTATGGGGTATGGAGGGTTAACCACAGGATTACTATTCTGTCGTCACACGAAATACTTCTTCTATCGTCGTGATGCCCTGCGCCGCCTTGAAGATCCCGTCCTCCGCCATCGTGAGCATACCCTCCTTTTTTGCTTGAGTCTGTATCTCGTCCGCGGTGCTGTTTTTCATGACCAAGTCCCTGATCGTCGCCGTGACGGGAAGCACTTCGTAAATACCGATGCGGCCTGCGTAACCTGCGGGAAAGTCGACGCCGCCTTTTGGGACAAAGAACGGCACGGTTTTCCATGTAGCATCTTCGGGTACTATTTTCTCTTCCTTCAATGCCTTCAAGACCGCGGGCGCGTCGATAGCTTTCGTAAGCTGGGCTTCCTCATCGCGAGTGAGCGTGCGCTGCTCCTTATCAGCACCGAGGCGCCGGACAAGCCGCTGACCGATAATGACACGGAGGGTCGAAACGAGAAGAAACGGCTCGATTCCCATGTCGAGAAGGCGTGCGGGAGAGGCGGCAGCCGAATTGGTGTGGAGTGTGGAGAGCACGAGGTGACCGGTAAGGGCCGCATTGACCGCAAGCGAGGCCGTTTCTTTGTCACGGATTTCGCCGACCATGATGATATCCGGATCCTGTCGCACCAGTGAGCGCAGTCCTTGGGCAAAGGTGAATCCAATTTCTGCTCGCACCTGTGTTTGATTGATGCGTGGCATCTGATACTCGATCGGATCTTCTACGGTGGAGATGTTCACATCGGGCGTGTTGATGATATCGATAAGCGTATAGAGCGTGGTGGATTTACCGGCACCAGTCGGCCCTGTCGTAAGGACCAAGCCAGTCGTCTTGCGCATCGCATCGTGCATCCGCTCGAGCGCGACTCCATGAAAGCCGATGCTCTCGAGCGTAAAACCGGATATCGAATCACGAAGAAGGCGCATGACGATCTTTTCCCCAAAATATGTAGGCATTACGGATACGCGGAACGAGATCTTCTCGCCTGCGGCCTCTGCACCGAAACGACCATCTTGCGGCAGACGATGCTCATCAAGCCGCATCCCTGCCAAGACCTTTATACGCGCCGTGATCGCGGCCGCTGCCTGCTTGGGAAGCTCCATGGCGTCGTGGAGGAGACCATCGATGCGATAGCGGATGAGGAGCGTGCCCTCGAGTGGCTCAATGTGAATGTCGGACGCGCCTTG
>Ga0209541_10012288_pt1 | contig 13271 bp, 14 predicted proteins | sample RifCSPlowO2_01_FD_184027 | JGI IMG/M metagenome (GOLD analysis project Ga0209541, IMG submission 184027) | Groundwater microbial communities from Rifle, Colorado - Rifle CSP2_plank lowO2_0.1 (SPAdes) (version 2) | ecosystem: Environmental > Aquatic > Deep subsurface > Groundwater | place...
GGGACCCCGACTTTACGTCGGGGCTATGGGCGGATAGATAACATTGTATTGCTTTTTTCTTAATTTGACAAGTTAAGTCCTTTGTGCCTATAATTTAATTAACAAAGAAGAAAGGAGGGTAGGACGTTGAAAAAGTTTTTTAAGCTGATGGCATTGGCTATTTTCTCCGTATTCTTTCTGACCTCGTGCTCAATGAGGAGCTATTCTATGCCTGACCGTGCTGCTTACCGCGCGAATACGCCGAAGGAGGTTCAGGATAAAGACGATACCGAGTGCAAGCAGTTTGCGAGCGAGCGCACCGGCGGTTATGACCCCAACCAGGCGGCAATGTCCGGCGCGGTTACAGAAGGCGTTATAGCAGGAGCGGCAGGAGCGGCTCTCGGCGCTATTTTTGGTTCATTTTGGGGCCAGGCTGGAAGCGGCGCTCTAGGCGGCGGCGCGACTGGGCTTGCGGGAGGAGGATTACACGGCGCAAAAGGAGAGCTTGAACGCATGCACTCTCTTTACACAAGACAATACAGCGTCTGTATGCGTTCTAGGGGCTACATGGTTGAATAGTTTAGCCATGTCAAAAAAGGGGACGGAGTCAATAGCGATTCCGTCCCTCTTTGTTTTATAATGAGGTAGAGATGAAATACTGGTACTGGTTTATCCAAAATTTGATGCGGCCCGCTGTCTGGATTTTAATCCAGCTTTTTTATCGGGTGGAAATTAGGGGACGCGAGAACCTCTCTAAAATAAAACCCCCGTTAATAATCGTCTCCAATCATAAAACGCTTTTTGACGGATTTCTGATTTTAATCGCGCTGCCGTGGTTTTCGCGTTTTCTGCCGGGAAGATACATGACCGAAGAACTTCATTTCCGCGGGCCGGTTCTGGAATTTTTGAGAAAGCTCCGGGTTTTACAGTTTATCTACCGCTTGACGGGTGGTTTTCCTTCTTATCGCGGGGAAGGGGTTGAGAAAGCCATTGAGCATCCGTTGAAACTTCTGCGGCGCAAAGGCACGGTCTTGATGTTCCCGGAAGGGAAGCTGGTGCGCGAAGATAATCTCGGAGTTTTTTATAACGGCACCGCCGCGCTGGTCGCGAAATCCGGCGCTCCCGTTCTGCCTTTTTTCATAAAAATTGAGAGGCGAAAAATCATTATAACGATTGGAGAAATTTTCAAGCTCGACGCTTTGAATTTTGAGGAGGGAACCGCCTTTCTTAAGGCCAAAATAGAAAACCTCCGGCCCTCTTGACTTTAAAAAGCACTTTTGCTAGGCTTATTTTAGGTTAAAAACAGCAAAACCGCTGACCCGGTTGATTGGGACCGGCGAGGTGATTTGGGCGAAAGTCCAAATCATGGGATAGGGTGTGATAGCGCCCGAAAGAGCCCCCGCTTAGCGGGGAGAAGAAAGGTGGCACCGCGGGATTAGCTTCTCGTCCTTTCGGCGGAATTTTTGTTCTGCCCGAAGGACGGGAAGCTTTTTGTTTAGAAGCTTTCCGTAATAGATCTTTAACAGGGAGGAAAATAAATGACCGAGAAAAAGATTGCATTGATTGACGTCTTAGACGATCCACCGTTCAATATTACGGAGATCTTTAGAGATGCGTGCGAAAAAGCGGGAATAGCTCGAGAGGTGATAGTGGAAGTTGATGGGTTGAAAGATTTAAGGAGCACAATCCAAAGAGAAGAACAGTCGGCAGGTTTTGTAATCTCGGGTTCTAGGCACAATCTGTCAGATGGCGTTACGGAGTGGATGTCGGAGCTCTCGTCTGTAATCCGGCGGTATCACGGTCGTTGTCCCATTCTAGGGGTTTGCTTTGGGCACCAGATCATAGCACATGTTTTTGGAGGACAGGTTGAGCGGAATCCCGTGAAGAAAGAAGTTGGATCGAGAGATATTATACTGACAAACGCCGCAAGACACGATGCGCTATTCAAGGATATTGATGAGACAATGCGCGTTCAAATGACTCACGGCGATTCGGTAACATCTATGCCTTCGGGTGCCGTCCTGCTTGCGTATAACGACTACGCCCCAATTCAGGCTTTTCGTTTAGGTGAAACCTGGGGAATTCAGTTTCATCCAGAGTTAACGCCTCAGATTTTTGAAAAGCTGTTGGGCGGGAGAATTCAGTCGCTTCGGACTGATGGGAAACACGAAGAAGCCCGTCATTATCAGGGTATTCTTGAACGGGTGGTTGATTGTCCGGAAGGCAGGGAGGTGCTGGTTAGATTCATTAAATATTGTCTGGAAAGGGAGGGTTAATGGACAAGATAATACATTTGCTGAAGCATCACGCTTACCAGAATATTCCTCTTAACTATGAGGAAGCCTATCTTTTGGGAAGGTATGCGTTGCTGGGTTGTCGTGGTGATGAGAAAGCGCAGATTCAGAGCACCGCGATACTATGTGCCTTGCACAACAAAGCGACTTACAACTGGCAGTATCCAGCGCGTTCCCAACTGGTTCACGAGAATGAGCTTCCGCGTAATGCCGCCGAACAGATCGCGGGAATATGTGCGGCTATTTTCGAGGAGGATATTGGCAAGTCGCAGTTCGGTTTTCTGGAGCCGAAAATTCAATTAGCGATGGATAACTGCGGTATGGGCGGGGACCTCATTACTACCGCAAATGTTTCTACCATTGCTGCTTTCATCGCCGCGGCGGGAGGAATTCCGATCGGTAAACATGGCTCACCGGCCAACGCCGATATCGGACGCCATGGCAGTTCTGATTTTGTCTCGCTTCTGGGAATAAATACCATGGCATCCAAAGAAAGCGTTGAGCTTTCTATTAGCCAAGAAAACTTTGGCTACACCGAGGCGCTCGACACCCGTTATAAGTTGATTCATCAACAAACCCACCGGTTCGCAGAGTTGCCTCATATGAACGATATAATCGGCCCCATTACTAATCCGCTAAATCCTAGAATATTACGGCGGCGGGTTATGGGAGTAAACCATTTGGTGAGCCCGCGGCTGGTGGCAGAGGTGTATCAGATCCTTAATGCTCGCAAGCTGACATTTATGGAGCATGCTGTCATTGTCAGGGGTTTCACATCTAGGGGAGGTGTGGACGAATTATCGATTTGCGGCGGCGGGAGCAGATTAGTTGAGCTCAGAGATGAGATAGTAGAGGAACGAAGCTTGCACGCCAAGGATTTCGGCCTACAGATCGTTGACGATGTTTCCATTTCCCCGAACGGTATCAGCAAAGGAGAGTTTTCCCTCAGGATTTTAGAAGGAGATATAGTCGGGCCTCCTATCATGATGGTACTGGCGAATGCAGCTCTTCTTTTCTATCTTGCAGGAGAAAGCTCTGATTTCGCGGTTTGCTACCGGATGGCGGAAGAGGTCCATAAGAGTGGCTTGGCTCGTAAAAAGGTGAAAGCGGTAAGGCGCTTGCTACCTAAGGAGAATTAGATAGTGTGGTTGATGCGCTAAAAATGAGAGGGTGATAAAATGATTTTATCACCCTCTCAATATTTTTATATGACCACGTCAAAGAAACTTTATAAAATTTTCAAGAAAGACAAAATAATAATAGGGGCGATTCATTTTGCGCCGCTTTTTGGATATAAAAATTCGCCCGGCATCGACACTGCTTTTAACAATGCTGTTTATGACTTGATGGCTTTTAAAAAAGGCGGCGTGGACGGAATAATTTTTGAAAATAATTATGACATTCCCCATAAGGAGGTTGTTGGACCAGAGACGACAGCGGCCATGACTCTTTTAGGTCAAAAACTGCGAGCCATGACGAAGTTGCCTCTAGGTATAAATATCTTATGGAATGATTACCGAGCCAGCCTTGCCATCGCGGAAACTTTAAATTTGCAGTTTGTACGGATTCCGGTCTTTGTCGATAAAGTTAAGACGGTCTATGGTGTTATCCAGGGTGATGCTCAGAAAGTAACGAGGTTTCAAAAAAAGATTGGCGCCGAGAATGTGCTATTGTTTACAGATATTCACGTAAAGCACGCCAAATTGTTGTCAAAAAACGGCATTGTGGCGTCAGCTAAGCTAGCCATACGCAAGGGCTCTGACGCTCTGATTATTACCGGAAAGTGGACAGGAGATTCCCCGGATATCAAGGAGTTGAAATTGGTGCGCCAAGCCGTGGGTTCGTTCCCTATCCTGGCTGGAAGCGGTGCCGACGAGAAAAATGTAGCTGAGCTATTGCGCTATACAGATGGCGTTATTGTAAGTACTTCATTAAAAGATGGAGTGGTGGCGAAGCATGAAATAAATCGCGCGACTTTCAATCAGAGGATTGATATCAATAAAGTTAAGCGTTTCGTTAAAGCTGCAAAAATATAAAAAAGGGGTCCCGATGGACCCCTTTTTTGGTTTGGCGCAGGCGATTGAGCTACACCGGCGCCTTAGGTTTTCTCAAGGACAAGCATGAGATAAGCTCCCGAATTCGAGCCGTTTTCGGCCAGGCTTTTGTCAAAAGCGATGATGGTTTCTTTTGCTTTTTTTTCCTTGAGAATGTCATTCGGCAGGATGGCAGATATGGTAGGAAAGGTGAAATGCCGCATCAGGGTGAGATGCCTCGGCAGGATTTTTTCGAGCTCCCCCAGACTGTAGGCGCTTGCAAAGATGGAAAGGGTTTTCCCGCCCGGAAGCCCTACTTCCAGAAAGTCTTTGTCCAGGTTTATCCGCGCATTTAAGGCGCTTTCCCAGGGAAGGTATTCCAAGCTGTAAAGAATGGCGTCGCGGTTGTAGAAAGAAAGAAAAGCCGCCCCACCCCGCTTTAGAACCCTGGAGATTTCCTGAAGTAGTTTTTCCGTATTTCTGAAGTCGCTGGCCGTGCCAAGGTTGAGGATGACGAATGAAGCGCTCTCATCAAGGGCAGGAATTCCTTCCTCAACGTCTTTGACCTCGAACTTTATCCTGTCCCCAGCACCCGTTATTTTGGCGTTTGCCACCGTAATCATATGTGGGCTTACATCATAACCCCACACGGCCTCAAACCGCTTCCGAACGGAAAGCGTTTTTTGGCCCGTTGCCGTGCCTATGTCCAAAGCCAAACCGTTTAACCCGTGCTCGTCGAGATGCGAAAAAACCCATTCCAGAATTTCATCCTCAAAATCCAGACAGGCCTGGACGACCGGTCGCTTTTCTCCGCCGTATTCGCTGTCGTAGGAGTGAACCCATCTTTCTGTGAGAACGAGAAGGTTCTCCCGGAACTTATCTTCTCCGTTGGCTCCACCATTTTTTTCTTTTCTCTCTTTTTCCTGCCAATTTAACATCTGAACCTTGCAGGATTCCCCGATGACGAGCGTAAAGAGCGCGGCGATGGAGTCTGGGAAGGATTCACTGATCTCCTCACCAGCCGCAAGTTTTCGAACCTCTTTAAGGAGAACTTTTTCTCGGTCCGGCTGGACGATCTCCTCAGGCTCGCCTTCTTTATGGCTTCTCCATCTTGCATGGAGCTTCCATTTGACCTCGGCCATGTCCTCGGCGAGCCGCATCCGATTGGCCACAGCTTCAATGATTACTTTATTAGCCTGGTCGATTCTCGTCCTTAGAATTTTCTTGCTGAGCTCTCTCATGGCCTTTCCTCCCTTCTAGTAGATTGTAATCCCCATTTTCTCGCGTACCTCCGAAACGGTAATGGAGATAATTCTGTGTGCTTTTTTACCTCCCTCACGCAGAACCTCTCGGACATACTCGTTTTTTTCGGCCAACTCGCGTCGCCGTTCTTGGAAGGGCTCTAATATTCTCGCGATGTTGTCCACCAGAATATTTTTGCACTCAGCACAGCCAATGGCGGCGGCCTGGCAAGCCTTAGCAATTTGGCGATTCTCCGTTTCCTCCACCGTAACGAGCTCGTGGATTGGGTAAACCGACTTGCAGCCGTTGTAAGGGTCGCCGGGGTCGCTCGCGCGCACCCGGTTTTTGTCGGTTACTCCTTTGGTAAGATAGCGCCGGCGGATTTCCTCAATCGAGGCGTTGATGTCAATTGAGTTATCCGCATCTGATTTCCCCATTTTTTCTCCGTCGAGTCCCGGTATCCGCACCATGTCCTGCATCATTTCTGGGATGGGAAAGGTTTTGCCATAGCGGTTGTTAAAACGCTTCGCTAGATCCCTGGCCAGCTCCACGTTCGGCACCTGGTCTTCGCCCACCGGCACCAGCGTTGCCTTGGGTCCAAGAATATCTGCGGCCATTAAAACCGGGTAAGTGAGAAGTCCCAAAGTCACTCTATTGGGGAATTTTCGCACCAATTCCTTATAAGTCGGAATGGTTTGTAGTTCGCCCAAGGGTTGGAGCATCGAAAGATACAAGCATAGCTCCGATATCTCCGGAATGCTTGACTGGGCATAGATGATGGATTTATCCGGGTCAAGGCCCGCTGCCAGATAATCTTTTACAATCTCAGTGAGGTTGGTTCGAAGTTCTTCTGGATTCTCCAGAGTTGTAAGCGTGTGCCAATCCGCTATGAAATACAGGCAGATGTTGCCATCTTTTTGGTATTTCACGAAGTTTTGCACTGCTCCCAGAAAGTTTCCAAAATGCAACCTCCCTGTCGCCCTGATGCCTGAAAGAACTTTTAATATTTCCGACATAAATTTGCCCTCCATTTCTTTATGTCTTCGTTGTTAAAGAATGTGCCTATTTTAATGCATTTTCAGAAGATATGTCAACCTTTATAACTTTAAAGCCCGCAGCAATGTTTTCTCGCGTTTTTTTCCGCTATAATTAAGGGACGGATGAAGAAAATCAGACTTTTTTTTGAGAGGCATTCCGCGATCTGATTTTACGTTTTATTCCAAAGCGTTTTTTGCCAAATTAACAAATAAAAAGGGCACCCTCAGCTTATTTGATTCCGAGGGTACCCTTATTTTTCCTAGTCAATCCCATTATCATTCTCGACAGGGACTTATGCCATTTCTTCTTACCATTATCAAGAAAGGGCTACTCCGCCATATTTCTTGAAGCGATGCCTGGTGGAGATTTCCGATTATGTGATCGGACAACCCACATGGCGATACATCGCCATTAGGACGGATTGTGATTGAATATATGCCGCAATTACACTGTTGCAACTTGAGCGGCATGCCAAGCTTTCGTGCGAGTTCCGGGTCATTATCGATGCCGAGGTCTACCTCTACCTTAAAATTTCCTTCTTTTTTGAGGAGCGCGAGGTGTGCCTCAATATTCTTATAGGCAGTGCGCCACTCATCCGGTGACATTTCCAATATATCTCGATGCAACAGAGCATTGCCGTAAGGCTTGAATGTTTGATATTGCACCATACTGACACCCCAGCTCTGTGCCAAACTAAGTAGTCCTGCGGCATATGGCGCAACTGGCCGCGTAATGGTCATAACGAGCTTGGTACGGATGCCTCTCGTTACTGTTCGGTTGATAGCTAATACGAGCCGTTTCCATGCACCAACGAAACCATTGAATAAATCATGACTTGCTGCATCCGTCCCATGAATAGAGAAAGCAACCATGGCGATTGGTAGTGAGGATAATTGATCTGCAATTTCTTCGTTAAGCAGCGAACCGTTGGTCGAAAGCGTTACTGAAACACCGGCAGTGACTAGCATTTTTGCAATGGTCAGAAAATCTTCTCTGCCAAGCGGTTCGCCTCCACCGAAGTGAACATGGAGAACTTCAGCGTCGATGAGTTGCTGGGCGATTGCCTTAGCCTCCGATGTTGTCATATCTACCGAGGATGCTTCTGCACTAGGTCGTGTATAACAGTGCAAACAGCGCATGTTACACCAATGACCATAATTCCACAGCACGATTATTGGCGAACGAATAAAATCTGGAACCTTTGTCATTGTATGCCTCCTTGGAATTGGTTAAGCAAGATGCCTGTCTCGCAAAGTTGCTGCACTATCTCCTCAATATCCACCCTCGCCTCCTCGCGATCAACTTGGAATTCCCTGCAAATGCGCACTACGAGTTGATCCACATTACGCTCAATCCGGCACGCTTGAATGATGCTGGCCGTTACAGCGTTTCCTTCGTAGCCACGCTCATTCCAGTAAAAAATGAAATTATCATCGCTTTCTTGGCGAATGTGTACGCCGATTGCTGTCAGGTATCTGCAGTTACTCATAATTTTCTTTCCTCCATCTATTGAATTATCAATGAACTAAAGAGGGGGTCGTTTTTGTGTCGACCCCCTCTATTTGTGCTGTCCGCCCACTCGGCTAGTTGAAACGCGCACGCACGATGAGCCGAATAAACGGCTTGCGGTAATGCTTCATTACCTCGTCCTCCTTTCTATCTCTAGAATTAGTGAGCTATTTTTTATAGAATACTCTATTTATTTGATCACGTCAATTCTTTCTAGCAATTATAATCCCGTGAGGAAAAAGATTTGAACGCCTTGAGAGAGTTATATAAAATCCCAATCGCCTTAACTCGTCACAAATTGTTGTAATACCGAAAAGACCAAGCTGGTGTGTATCATGGTAGTATCGCACCTTGCCGTTGTGCGCGATTAGGTAATGCTCGTCAATATCGGCTCCATTTATTCGTTTATGAGAGAGTGATAACCGATGTATCACCCCATGCTCTATCTGAGAATCGCTTGATAAAATAAATCCAGAAACAAATTTCTTGGGAGAAATCCACGGTTCAATTATCAAAAACCCGTTTATTTTTATATGCGCAGATAACGATCGGAGTGTTTTTCGCAGTTTTGGCATAGTGCGAGCATAGGTGATTGAACCAAAAAGACAGGTCACGACATCAAACCTTGTCCCGAGCTGTAGTGTTTGCATATCTGCAACAAGAAATAAAGCTCTCGGCACGCGTTTCTTGGCAAGACTAATTGCGTACTTACTTACATCAACGCCAACGCATTGATAAAATTTTTGCCAATATGCAATATGGCGACCTGTTCCGCACGCGACATCAAGAAGAGCTACTTTTTTCGATAATCCGCGATGCTGGAGATAATTGTAAATCCACCCAGCTTCTGCACTAAAATTCTTTTTCGCGTAAATCACATCATAATATTGCGCGAGTTTGTTATAGAGTAAGTTTGTTAATTGCATATAATTTGTTTCGTCTGTGTTGTTATTCTAATTACTTTAAAACACTTTTAGCTGTTGGCTACCCGTGATTGTTCAATAAGCTTAACACAGCAACTCAATTCTTGGGAATTCTTAAACTTTTCGAAGTTTTGTGTACGATTTTAGTTAATTTTATTAGAACAAGGCCGCACGACATTGTCATTTTTTTCTCCTTTATTATTAATTTGGGAAAGATCTGTCACTCTTGATATTGCTGTGCCGTCCTCATTATATTTCTTGTTTTTTATTTTGTAAGATGACCCTGCCATATGTTGGTTTATGAAAGTAGGGCTTAAAAGCTTTTCCTAATAACGGCGCAGTGTACACCTTGTCTGCAAACATTGTTTTCAATTTTTAATTTTATCCCGTAGGCCTCTTTATATAAACTCAAAATTTCTAGTATTTTTTTGGGCACACTCACGTCCACCAATACTTCAATTGCCTCTCCTTTTTCGATGGCCTTTATTGTTTCATTAATTCCCCATTTAGCGCCTTTTATTAATAAGTTGTTAGAATGAAAGCAATTCTTCCAGACCTCGTCGTTAGAGAATTCATTGTTTGGATATGAGTGAATATAATCGTACAGTTTTCCATTAGTTTCTAATTGTCTTTTCTCCGGTGAGAGATAAAAAGTAGCAGAACGGTTAGCATCCCTGTCTAGAAAAAAATTACTTAACCCCGTCTGGTCGGTTATAGCTATGCTCCAGGGGAAAAGCATGTCTGTTTTAGTAGCATAAATTAGGCCGAGATCTTCGATTTTTGATATGTTTGAAGCGACAGCGTAGCGGAACTCCTTTTTAGGGAAGAGATTGTGCCAAAAATTTTTTATAACATTGAAAGTGATGCCGTCGGAGCACCAACTGTCAACAAATATGGGAATCCTAGTCGTATTTAGAATGAAGTTTTTAAATCTGTCGATATTAATAGAGTTTATATAGTTAGGCGTCAAGCCTATTATTTGGAACTTTGTCGCTCCGTTCTTATCGGCTAAATAATTTAGTGTTTCAGAAATGAGGAGTCCACTTCTCAAAATTGCTATAAGCAGAATTTTCTCCGGGCGTGAAATTTTTAGAATCTTTTCATATAAATTTCGGCAAGTCTGTGAGAATGTTTTCATTGAATCCTCATCTTTCAGCAGCAATTCGTATGCTCTCCGTTGTTGCGGTGAGACTTCTCGCAAAGAAAAAGCAACTTTGAACCTGTCTTTTGTATCTAGCGCTTTAATTGATGAATTGTTAAATAATGCGTGAAGTGAGCGCTCTCCAGAAAATATTCTTATTTCATTAAATATGCGGTATTCAGTCACGCTTCAAGAAATTCAGTATATTGAGGTTAACGCCAGATTTTTTTGAAGTCCACTCCTTTACAGTTACGAAAGTTCGGGAATTCATGAATTCCGGTTTTTTCAATTTGTTTATATTTTCCTTCGAAAACCAGCGGAATTCAGATATATTCTCGCCTCTTCTTTTTTGTGCTCGCTTAGAAGCTAATTTAGGATTATCTTTAGTTTCGCCAAGAAAATTAAACTGCAACAGAGCATAAGTCGGTTTTTTTAAGTAAAAAATGTTTAATATTCTTTTTACGTTTACTTGGATACCAGTTTCTTCTAAACACTCGCGTAGCGCCGCGGCAAACAGGTTTTTATCTTTTTCTGGCTCAAACGTCCCCTTTATCAAATTCCAGTAATATTGTTTTCTCGATGTGTCTAGCTCTTTAATTAAAAGCAACTTGTTAGTCTTCTGAACCAGAACTCCAACTTTTATTTTTATTTCCAAAGACATAAACGTCAAAATTGTTAATAATAAGCTTCAATAATAAAAATTTTATACATCATTGTCCCTCCCCTTTTTATAAAGCGATAGCCGGGATAGACGCTTTTTATGTGGCTTAAATTTTTAAGAGTATAACTTCCTGGAAGGACTTTTTTGTTTAATACTAAAGCAATACTGAAGCGATATCCGTTCTCTTTCAAGATTTTAAGGATTGTCGGCTTTTGTGGATTATAGCTATTTTTAATACCCAGGAAATCAAAAGCGGCGAACAAAAGAATCCCTTTGCGCTCAAGTAAATTTTTTGCGCGCTCAATTAATTTTAATATATATTCTCTGCCGTCAAAACCGCCGTCGTCGTGCAACGATCTGTTAACTTTAACGGGCATTTGAGGCAGATTGGCAATAATAATGTCAAAATTATGTTTAGATTTATACTCTTCTATACCGATTTTTTTTAAAAATATTTTGCTGCTTAATTTGTTAAGTTTTAAATTTAATTTTCCCCATCGTACCGCCGTAGAATCTGGATCTATGGCATAAACGGATCGCGCACCAAGATTTTTTGCATGAATTGCCAAAAAAGCGTTTTCTCCAGTTCCTACGTCTAAAACTTTTAATCCTTTAACATTGAAACGTTCTAGAACTTTAGCCAAAGCTAAGCCAGTCTTAGGAATATGCCCGCCAGGTTTTAAATAAAGCGCATAATCCAGTTTATCGTTTCTTAAAAATTTATGCCCTTTTTTATCTCTGTAAATCGCAAAATCCGTACGAGTACCAAAAGGGATATATTTTTGTTCAAAAATAGTATCTCTTCTTTTATCTTTAAAATAAGACTGCCTTTTCATGGGCAGTCTTATTTAAGCATCTTTGGGGTAAATTAGCAAGATATTCTCTCTCCATCTTTAAGAAACAAATTACACAGAGCTTTGGTTTCTAATTCATTTTCGCTTGAATGAAAACGGAATTCAAAAATTTCTCCGCTTTCATTTTTTACGATTTTAGCGCCGTGTTTAGCTCTCAACCCGCTTGCTCGGAGCGTTCCGTCGTTATTATCAAAAAGACCTTTTATCTCTTTAATCTTTTCAGGTAGATTGCAATTGCTATCGCTTTTTAATAAAAAGAGAAGTGATGGGCCCGAGATAAAGTTTCGTACTATAGATGGAAAATGCTTTCTATCAACATGTTGCGGGTATATTTCACGGACATGTCGCTCTTCTATATGAACATTTTTTCGCCATATAACTCGACATCCCGCTTCTTGTAGAATATCTTTGATAATCTTTTCTTGGATGTTTTCTCTTATTGCATCCGGGGTGATAATAACAAAGCAAAACTTTCCGCTTGGTGTGCTCATTTTAGTCCTCCTTTTCCGCATTTAAAGAACGCTTTTATTGTAACTCTTATCCCTCCATTTTGTAAAGGAATTTAGGTATAATTAAGTTATGGAAGTGAAAAGTTCCAAATCCGTTTTGCTTACCGGCGGGACGGGATTTATAGGTTCTTTTTTGGGGTCGCGCCTTTTGGAGGAGGGCTATAAAGTTTTTTTTCTGGCGCGGCGTAAGAATAATAAAGACGCTCGTGAGAGAATCAGGGAGCGTCTTTCAATGATTTCTCCAGCCGCATCAAAATACGCAAATCAATGGTCAGTTTTGGAAGGCGACACGATTTTACAGTTTTTTGGGATTGATAATAAAGTATTGGTGAGATTGAAAGGGCAGGTTGATAAGGTTTTTCATTGCGCAGCTCTTTTGAGTTTTAGTTCTAATAACGAGGCGCAAGCGCATAAAATAAACGTTCAGGGGGCTAAAAATGCGACGGAACTTGCGGAATTTTTGGGAGCAGAACTGCATTATTTGAGTACGGCCTATATTGCCGGTAACCGCACGGGAGGGATAAGAGAGGATGAATTTGACGAGGGCCAGAGCTTTAGAAATGTCTATGAAAGAACTAAATTTGAAGCGGAGAAAATTGTCCGCGTTTGGCGGGATTCAAAAAATAGCCGGGTCGTCATTTACCGCCCCTCCATTGTAATTGGAGATTCCAAAACTGGCTTGGCTTTTTCTTTCACTGGTTACTATGCCGTCGCGCGTTTTTTTTGGAGTATTGCGGAGTTTTTTAAGAGGGAGGGAGAAAAGGTTTCCAATTTTCCTCTCCCAATCCCTGTGGTTAGAGATTCTGCTTTAAATTTAATAACGGTGGATGCGGTGGCAGATGCTATTTTTAGACTTTCAGAAAAGAGCGAGAGTCTGAGTAAGGTTTTTCATATTGTCCACCCCTATCCGCCAAAAAATTCAATGATTTTTGATACCAGTATAAAATTTTTAGGTTTTCCCCGAGTCAGAATTTGGCCGGTGTCTTTATATATGCTTCGTTTTCTTGCTAAATTACTTTGGCTGTTTTCTTTATTTTTAGGCAGGGTTGGATATTTTTTAAGGCGTCAGGTTATCACTTACGCGCCTT
>Ga0209541_10012292_pt1 | contig 13268 bp, 16 predicted proteins | sample RifCSPlowO2_01_FD_184027 | JGI IMG/M metagenome (GOLD analysis project Ga0209541, IMG submission 184027) | Groundwater microbial communities from Rifle, Colorado - Rifle CSP2_plank lowO2_0.1 (SPAdes) (version 2) | ecosystem: Environmental > Aquatic > Deep subsurface > Groundwater | place...
TTTGGCAGGTTCTCCTAAACTAAGAATTATATATTCAAGAGCTAATTCTGAAGATTTTTTATATGCTTTAATTATATCGCTTTCATCTATTTTCTTTTTGTTATAAGCAACTAATAATTTTTCTTTGCCGTTTATTTTTATTCTTAAAATTAAATTATCTTTGCTGGCATCTTCAATATCTAAGATTTCAATTTGGCTTTTTGACAAGAATTCTTTCACTTTATTAAAAAATTTATCATTTTTCTTCTGCGGAATCTTTTCTTTTATTTTTTTTAGTTCCTTCTTTTTTATTTTTACTGAAGATGGCTGAACTATCTCAATTTTTGAAGGTTTTTGTTCATCCTTAATTTGAAGTTCTTTAATTTCGTCTGTTTTTTCTGTTTTTTTGAGAAATGGCTTTTGAAATTTTTCATTTTTAATTAATTCAATAAGTTCATTATCGGAAAGCGTCAAATATTTCCAGAATAGTTCCCCATCTTTTTTAAAAGGAATTGCGAAATCTTTGATTTCTCTCAGCGCAACTCTTATCGCTGGATGCTGTTCAGAATCTTTTAACGCCCTTTTTTGTTTTAATAATTCAAAAGCTTCTTTTTCTTTGCTTTTCAAATGCTGTGAAAACCCTTCTAATAGGCGCTCTTGTCCTGGAATAAAATACAGGGACGAATTTCCAACATTTAACTTGCTTATTTTTAATCTTTTTTCAGAAATTAATTCAGATAAAAACGCAGAAGTAAAAAGTATGCTCGTGTTGATTTCTTTTCCAATATGCACTGGAAGGCTTGGACCCCTCATTTCTATAAATGAAATTATTTTTTCTTTTACCTGCAGATGGTCTTGTTGGGGTTGGGGCATGAGATATTTAAAATTTAAAAGATTTTAAAGATTGCGATGATGAAACTCTGTTAGAAGTTTGATTAATCCAGTAAAATGTTAAAACAATTAATAAATAAAAAAGCGGTTTATGGTAGAACTTATAAATAAATTCCGAGCGATTTCACGAAGAGAAAATTTACAAAGCGAAAAATAAAATCAATAAAAAATCACGGTCTAATCCAATTTATTTCATAATAACTTACATCTGATTCTTCGTCTACAATTGCAAGAAGCAATCTTTTTTTTGTTGAGTGAGCAACGCGATTTTTTGCAGAAAATTCCTGCCAGGAAGTTTTGTTTGTTTCGCGGTCTGCAAAAACAATCCATTTGGCGTGTTCTTTTCCAGGGCGTCTGCCTTTTTCATAAACTCTAAAATCTGCCCCGAATTTTAATGCAGTTTTAACAACATATCCTTTTTCCCTTAAATCTTTAAAAACAGGATATTTTATTGAAAATTTTTTATCTATTGTCTGAAATCTTTTTAGCAGTTTGTCTTTTGAAAGTTTTTTATTATTTGAATAAATTTCTATTTTTCCTTTTTCCAATAAAAACATTGCTTCAGAAAGAGTATACTGGATTTTTTCTCCAACGGGCTCGCCAAAAGCGCTTTTTTTATACAAAGAAAAAGCTTCGCTTTCATTTGTAGAAATTGTTTCTCCTATTAAATATGCTTTTATTTTATCCATGAAATATTTACATTAGGGGAATATTTAAAAGTTTGGAAAGCTTTAATTTAATATGAAAGCAAAAGATGTTAAAGTTGACTTGGATGAAATAAATAATTTGTATATTGAAACAAATGAAAAATTTATTGGAAGGGTTCAAAATATGCTGTATTATATCTGCGGGTTAAATAAAAATAGGGCTAAAGAAGTTTTAGAAGAATGTTTAAAGAGGAATGAAAAAAGAAAGGTTTGATTGACGGACAGATTAGCGAATAGTTTTTCTAAAGAGAATATTTAAAAGTTGCTGAATAATCTTTATTTCATGTCAGAGGTTGATTTTAAAGCCATTGAAAAAAAATGGCAAAAAAAGTGGGAAGAGGAAGAAGTTTTTCATGCATTGGATTTTGTAAAAGATAAAAAAGCGCCTAAGGGCATGACCTCTTCGAGGCCTAAATTTTATGTTCTTGAAATGTTTCCGTATCCGTCGGGAGAAGGATTGCATATGGGGCATGCTTTGAATTATACTATCGGCGACATTTATGCGCGATTTAAAAGAATGCAGGGTTTTAATGTTCTTTATCCAATGGGTTACGATGCTTTGGGATTGCCGGCAGAAAACGCAGCAATTAAAGTCAATATACATCCGGAAAATTACACAAATAAATCAATTTCTAATTTTATAAAACAGCAAAAACTTCTTGGACTGAGCTATGACTGGAGCAGAATGATTAATACAGCGTCCCCTTCTTATTATAAATGGGATCAGTGGATTTTTCTTAAAATGCTTGAAGAGAAAATTGCTTACAGAAAAAAAGCTCCTGTAAATTGGTGTTCAAAATGCAAAAGCGTTTTGGCAAATGAACAAGTCCACGACGGAAAATGCTGGAGGCACGAAAATACAAAAGTTGAAATTAAACATTTAGAGCAATGGTTTTTTAAAATCACAAATTATGCAGATGAATTGCTTGATAAAATTGATGAATTAAACTGGCCTCAAAGAACCAAGACAATGCAAAAAAATTGGATTGGCAAATCTTATGGAACAGAAATAATATTTGATGTGAATGGCAAAAAATGGCCGATTTTTACAACAAGACCAGATACAATTTTTGGAGTGACTTTTATGGTAATCTCTGCCCAACATCCCAAATTAATGGAGCTTGTTGCAAAAGAACAAAAACAAAAAGTTGAAGAATTTTTAAAAAAATTGAAAAGTGTCTCAGAAAAGGAATTAGAAAATATGGAAAAGGACGGAGTTTTTACAGGAAGCTATGCAGTAAATCCAATTAATAATGAAAAAATTCCAGTTTATGCCGGAAATTTTGTCGTCGCTGATTATGGAAGCGGAATGGTTATGGCTGTTCCTGCGCATGATCAAAGGGATTTTAAATTCGCTGAAAAATACGGACTTAAAATTAAAGTGGTCATAGAACCAAAAGAATATGAAATTTATGAAAGAAACAACCAAATTTCAGAGGCTTACGCTGGTTCCGGGAATTTAGTTAATTCCGGAGAATTCAACGATTTAGAAACTGATGATGCAAATAAAAGAATTACGAAATTTTTAGAAAAGAAAAAATTAGGAAAAGAAGTTGTCCAGTATAAATTAAGAGACTGGCTTATTTCAAGACAAAGATATTGGGGAACTCCGATTCCAATTGTTTACTGTGATAAATGCGGAGCTATTCCTGTTCCAGAAAAAGATTTGCCGATTATGCTCCCAAAAAAAGTTGCATTTGGAGAGGGGAATCCTCTTGCTGCAAATGAAGAGTGGATAAGAACGAAATGTCCAAAATGCAAAAAAGAAGCCAGAAGAGAAACAGATACAATGGATACTTTTGTTAATTCTTCCTGGTATTTTTTAAGATATTGCGACCCTGACAATTCAAAAGAAATTTTTAGTAAAGAAAAAATAAAATACTGGATGCCAATTGACCAGTATATTGGCGGGGCAGAGCATGCATGTATGCACTTGATTTATTGCAGATTTTATACAAAATTTTTAAGAGATTTGGGGTTGCTGGATTTTGATGAGCCTGTAAATAAATTATTTCATCAGGGAATGCTTCATGGAGAAGACGGAAATAAGATGAGCAAGTCCCGCGGGAATATTATAAATCCGTTAGACATAATTGAAAAATACAGCGCAGATTCTCTAAGACTTGCGCTGATGAGTTTTGCCTCTCCTGACAGCGACGCAAATTGGGATGAAACAATTCTTGCAGGAAGCTATAAATTTTTAAATAAAATTCTTGAAATTTTTAATAATATCAAAATTGGAAAGTCAGACGCAAAAACTGAAAGCAAGTTAAACAAAATAATCAAGGAAGTTACAAATCAAATTGAAAATTTCAAATATAATTTAGCGATAATTAAAATCCGCGAATTGTTCAATTCTTTTCCTGAAGAAACTTCCAAGGAAGTTTTAGAAAAAAGCCTGAAATTATTGCATCCATTTTGTCCGCACATTACAGAAGAACTTTGGGAGAAAATAAATGGCTCTGAACAGGTTCAGGCCTCGTCCTTAAAAAATCGAGAACGAAATAAAAAATTTATTAGCTTGGCTGAATGGCCAATTGCGGAAGAGAAAAAAATAAGCGAATTTTTTGACAAGCAAGATGAAGCATTAAATAAACTTGTTTCAGATGTTGCAAATATTTTAAAAATTGTTGGAGAGCAAAAAAAAGACGCTTCTAAAATTTATATTTATACAATTCCAGGAGAAAAAGATTTTTATGATTTAGATGAATTAAAAAAAAGAATTGGAAAGCAGGTTGAAATTTTTGAAGTTTCTGACAAGAAAAAATACGATCCAAAAAATATTTCAAAGAAAGCAAAACCCGGGAAGCCCGGGATTTATGTTGAATAGTTATTTTAAATTACCTATTTATTTTTAAACAGATTTTTATTTTGATTTTAATGAGAATAGAATGTTTAAATCCTGCGTATAGTAAAATTGTAAAATCTGGATTAGATAAAAAAATCTTAGAAAAAAAACATTTAATTGGTTATGATGTTCTTTTGCATAGAAGCATCTATTTTGAAAATTGTGAAGAATTTTTTAATAAAGAAAAAGATTTATTTTTAAATCCTAATAGAAAAATTTCCTCTCAAAGCGAAACCTCTAGAAAAATCTTAGAGCTTGAAAAGGAGTTTAATGGAAATTATTTTTGGGATCCAGATGAATTTGGAAAATTGTTAATTAAATACCCTGCTTTCTTAGGAAAAATTGTTTTAGGAGAGGAAATTCATAATTATGAAAAATTTGGTTTTTCTTCTCAAAAAAGTTTAGAAGAATCTATTAGCGCTTTTTGCATTGGAGAACAAGAAATATTCTACTTTTCAAGAACAAAAGATTTTTGGAGAACAGGAAATTTGAAAAAAGGTATTTCTTTAAATAGCCATGGAGATTTATATGCTTATCAAATAAATGTTTTTGGAAAAAGCAGAATAGAAAATACTTTGTTTGGAGATGTTGAAGTTTTTGAAATTTATAAAGAAGATGCTGAAAGTTCCGGAATTTCTGCTCATCAGGACTGGTCGGAATTTTTATTAGCCGCATTAAAATATGCGCAATTCCTTGGGAAAAAAGAAATTCCTGAAATTAAAAATTGGAAAGATTTTCTTGAAAGTTTGGGCGGAGGAAGAGGGACAGCTACATCTGAAGCTATGTCTGAAACTAATTTTTCTGAAGGGGAATTAGGAATGTTAATGGAAACCCCGATTTTAAGAGACAACATTAAATTAGAAGGATTTCCGTTAGCTATTTATTCTAAATTTAATTCTTTTTCTTATCCTTATATTTCAGAAAATAAACTTTTTTATTTAATAGAAAATGAATCTGGAAATATCTCACTTGAAAAATTTTCCCATATTTATAAAGATAAAAACTTTTCAAAAGTTTTAGAATATTCTGAAGAGGATTTAATTCCTATTTTGTCAGCAACATACAAATATTTTGCAAGAGACAGGAGCAAGATGACAAAGATATTGGATTATTTTAATTCTAAGAATAATTAATTTAGTGTTGCTTTAATCCTCCTCACTCCCGCAGAACTGCTTTCTTCTTTTATAATTTTAAATTTTCCAAGCTCTGAGGTGTTTTTTACATGCGGACCAGCGCAGATTTCTTTTGAAAAATCCCCAATAGAATAAACAGAAACTTTTTCAGGGTATTTTGCTCCAAATTCTCCATGGGCTCCTGAGCCAAAAGCTTTTTTCAAAGACATTTCTTCCCTTGTGACCTCAAGGTCTTCTGAAATTTTTTCATTCACTAAATCTTCAATTTTTTTTATTTCTTCTGAAGTTAATTTTCTGTCAAATGTAAAATCAAACCTCAATCTTTCAGGAGTTATGTTTGAACCTCTTTGTTTTACATCTTTTGAGAGAATTTTTCTAAGAGTTTCATTTAATAAATGGGTTGCTGTATGCAGTTTTGTTGTTTTTTCTGAAGTGTCTGCTAATCCTGATCTAAATTTTCCAGCTGACGCTGTTTGTGAAAGTTTTTGGTGTTTTTTAAGTTCTTGTTCGAATTCTTTTTTATCTACTTTAATCTCATATCTTTCTGCTGTTTCTTGAATAAACTCTAAAGGAAAACCATATGATTGGTATAATAAAAATGCAGTTTTTCCGTTGATTAATAGTTTTTTATCTTTATCTTTTAATCCAAATGCAGAAGGTTTTATTTCTCTTATAACTTTCATTAATTCTTTTTCTCCCTGCTCAATTGTCTTATTGAATTTATCTTCTTCGTCTGTTAAAATTTTTAATATATTCTTTTTATCTTTTAGATTTTGATAATCATTATAAACTTCAAAAATTGGTTCTGAAACATTGGCAATAAAATTTTTTAATCCAATGAAATTTCCATATCTTACTGCCCTTCTAATTAATCTTCTTAAAACATATCCTTGTTCTTTGTTGCTTGGAATAATTCCGTCAGAGATAATAAAAACAGATGCTTTAATATGGTCTGCGATTATTCTGGCACTCTCATTAATTCCGCCAATTTTATCTATTATTGGTTTCCAAACTTCTGTTTGGTAGTTATCTGTTAAGTTGTTTAAAACAGCGAGAGTTCTTTCAACACCCATTCCAGTATCGACATTTTTTTGGCTCAGAGATAAAAATTTCCTTTCTTTTGTTTTATTGTATTCCATAAAAACATTATTCCATATTTCTACCCATCTTTTATCTTTAACATTAAATTTTTCAGGAACTTTTAATTCTTTATCTCTCCAGTAAAATATTTCTGTGTCAGGACCGCACGGCCCTGTCTCTCCTGCTGGACCCCACCAGTTGTCTTTTTTTCCAAGAAATGCTATTCTCTCCTTAGGAATTCCCAAAGAAAGCCAGACTTTTTCTGCTTCTATATCTTTAGGAGAATCTTTATCTCCTGAAAAAACAGAAACAGCTATTTTATTTTTATCAAGCCCCAACCATTTTTTAGAAGTTAAAAATTCAAAGCTGTATTCAATTGCCTCTTTTTTCCAGTAATCTCCCAAACTCCAATTTCCAAGCATTTCAAAAAAAGTGTGGTGTGTTTCGTCGCCGACTTCATCAATGTCTCCTGTTCTGATGCATCTCTGGACACCGACGAGTCGTTTTCCAAGAGGATGTTTTTGGCCGAGCAAAAAAGGAACTAAAGGATGCATTCCTGCTGTTGTAAATAAAACCGTCGGGTCTTCTTTTGGAATAAGCGAAGAATTAGGAATTTCTTTATGGTTTTTTGATTTGAAAAATTCAATATATTTTTGGATTAGCTGTTTGCGAGTTATCATTAATTAACTTATTAATAGAAGTTTAAAATAGTTTTTGTTTGGTTATTTTTTAGCAATGCTCCACATTAATTCAAATTGTTTTTTGTAAGAATCAGCAACATTTTTATTTCTTATAATTATCAAGTAATTCGGATTTCCCCAGATTATTATTTGAACATTATCTCCGTATATTTGAACTGGATTTTCATTGAAAAATTTTTCAGAGATTTTTTTATATTGTGAAGTTCCTTTTTTAAAAATTCCTCTTGCTCCTTTTTTTATAATAACTCTTTCTTTTATTTTGTAATAAATCATATCTCTTTCATATTGGTCAATAATCAATTCTTGTGTTTCTTTTGGAAAAGATTCATCAACTGCTGTGCAAAGAACTTGTTTTTCTTTTTTATTTTTTAATTCATTGATTATATCTTTTAGCGCGATTCTAATAACATTTTTTCCCTTGTATGTTTCTACTTCTAAAGGTTGTTCAGAGGACTTGCTTATTTTTGTTAATTCTGGGAGAATTTGCTTGTAATTTTCTGTTTTTTCATTTAATAATTCAAGAATTAAATTTGGGTCAATTGCTTTGAATAGTTTTGTTTTTCCTTCGGTAACCGAACTGACAAATCCTTTTTCCATAAGACGTTTTAAAGAGTCATATGTTACTTGCCTGTATAATCCTGCTTTTTCTGCTAATTCATAAGCTGATATTTGCCCGCTTGAAAGCAAAGCTAAATATATTTTTGATTCATATTCTGTTAATCCAATTTCCTGTAAAATCTCGCGATTTATCATAGTATGATTTCATACGAATAAGGTATATATAAGCTTTTTCTTTAAGATAATCATATCAACTGCTTAGCGGTTGAGCATAAATAAATTAAACACAGGAGGTAAAAAATAAAAAATGACAAACGAAATAAAAAACGAATCAAAACTTGGAAAGATTGTAAAAAACTTAGATGTGCTTGTGCCATTTAAGATGGCGTTTATATCTGAAGAGTCTGAAAAGAGTATAACAAAAAGAATAACTAATGGAATATTTAGTTTAGCTCTTACTATGGTATATCTCCCTCTTTCAGTTGTTCTTGAAAACGCGAATCCTTTAAAGTGGCCCGAAATTTACAAACAAGACATGTTAGAAAAACAGCAAGTTAGAGTAGAATACTCTGGGCAAGTAGAAGCTTTCCATTCAAAACTTTACAAAGAATTAGCAGGAGAAGATAGAATAATAGATTTACAAGAATTTAAGAACTTTTGTAAAAGAAAAGAGATTGAAGATGAACCTAAGGAAACTTATTACTACAAATGTAAGCACAACAAAAAGTAAATCTTCTTTTTATGGAAGTTTACTTTTTTATTTTTTTAAATATTTTTTATCTCAATGCCTGCAGGAAGAGGAATTCTAATTTTTTTAAAACCCCTTTTCGTAAAATTAAAAATTTTATATCCGGTTAGTTCTTCTGTTTTTTCATTATGCCCTTCAAAAAGATCATCGTCTATCTCATCAAAATAAGATTCTATTGGTTCGCCTATTTGAATTTCTAAAATGTCTGTTTCTGTGTCGTAATATATGTTTAAGTTTTCTTTTTTCATCTTTTTTTTATCTCTCCAACTCTCTCAACTTCTTTGTATCTCTTCCAATTGGATTTGCAAGTTATCTTTTTTTGAATGGATTTTTAGTTTCAGCGCAATAAGTTTATTAATATAAAGAACTAAATTAAATATATCAAGAGGAACATGAATAATATTTTTGAAATTATTGACAAAACTGGAAGAAAAATCAGGCTAACAAAAACACAGTTCAAGCATATCATTTGTCATAAAGGGATGGAAAATGAAATAGAGAAAATTAAAGAGACTCTGAGAACTCCATTAAGAATTGATTCTCACAAAGAAGGCGAACTTTACGATTACTATGGTTATTATAAAGATAGAAAAAAGAAAGCAAAATTTTTGCAAGTCGTAGTTAAATATTTAAACGGTGAAGGTTTTGTAATAACTGCCTATTTTGTTGAGCATATATAAAAATGGAAAGAAAAATGGAAATGCGTTATGATGAAGAAGCAGACTATCTAGAAATTTTTGTAGGCGAACCTCGTGAAGATTATGGGGAGCATATTTCTAAGGACATTGTAATATTCAAATATGAAGACAATGACCAATTATATGGAATCGGTATTTTTAATTTTAAAAAAAGGGCGACTGATTTAAAAGATGTGCTTAGCAAACTTCCTGTTTCAATAAAAATAGAACCAAATTAATTTTTTATCTCTCCAATTCTCTCAGCTTTTTCTGAATCTCTTCCAACTGAGATTCTAAACTATCTTTTTTTGAACTAATATTAAATTCGTCTTTTTTACTTTCTATTTCCAAAAGGATTTTTGGAATTTTTGGTTTTGGAAGAATTTCTTCAAGTTTTTTTATTTCAGTTTTTGTTTCTTTTAATTTTTTTAGCAATCTTATTTTTAATTTTAATTCATTTGTTCTTAATAACTGATACTTTTTGATTATTTGCAAAATTCTTATTAAATCCGCTTCTGTTGATAGAATCTCTCTTTTTGAATTAATCAACTCTTCGCGATTGAGTCCTATGTGAATTAAGTTTTCAACCATTTTAATTTATTCCAGCTTAGAAAAAATGTCTCTCTCAACTTTCTCTGTTTGATTTTTTATTGTTTGTATTTCAGCCATCCAATAAGATAGTTCTTTTTCTTCTTTTTCTTTCAGCTCTTTAATATCTTCAAGCATTTTTTCCATTTCAGCAATTTTAGTTTTTGTCAGCTCAAAAATTTTTAGGCTTTCTTCAAACTTGTCAATTTTTATAAAAACCTGCCCGGTTTTTTTTGTTTTAGGCTCCTGCCAGCTTTTTAATTCAAAATTTTTTTGATTTTCTGTTTTGTATGGGAATTCCAGTTTATTTGGTTTTATCTCAAGATGTTCGGGCATCATTTGCTCTCTTACAAATTCATCTGCCTCAAGCATCTCCTCTTTTTTCCCAGATACCGCTTCCTTCAAAAAATTTTTTGGTTTTTGGAAATCTTTTATATTTTTAGAAAATTTATCTTCGGAAAAATCTGCGGAATATTCAGGCAGCTGCGGAAGCGCTGTTTCAAATTCGGATTCGTCCGGCAGTCCAGGCAATTTTGGGAGTCTTGGAAGTTCAGGAATATCTTTAATCTGCCTTCTTTCTGAAATTTCTTTTCTTTTAAACAGCCTCATTTTAATATAATCTTTTAATATATACAATATGCAATATAGGTTTAAAAACTTTGTTTTGCCCTAAAACCTGCCACCGAAAGGTATTTAATAAATTTAATTTTAATAAAAAAATGATTGACACATTTCTCAAAGAGGCTATTGCTTATGCTGCAGGAAAACCCGCAGAGAATATTATGGATATTCTGTCTGTAAAAAAATATGTAAATGAATTTGTAATTGCCAAAAAACTTCATCTGACAATCAACCAGACAAGAAATATTTTGTATAAACTTTCTGATTCAGGACTGGTTTCTTCAACCAGGAAAAAAGACAAGAAAAAAGGATGGTATACTTATTTTTGGAAAATTGAGGCATTAAAATCTCTGGAATTTTTAAGCCAGATTTTGTTAAAGCAGATTGAGCAGATAAATCATCAGATAAACAGCAGAGAATCAAAACAATTTTACATTTGCGAGAGATGCAACATTGAATTAGCTGAAGAAAAGGCATTGCTGCATAATTTTATCTGCAACGAATGCGGAGAAGTTTTTAAAATCAAGGACAATTCTAAACTGCTTAAAGATTTTAAAAGAAATTTAGAGAAAACTAAAAATAAACTTTCTTTGGTAAATAAAGAAATTGAAAAAGAAAAAGAAAAAACAGAAAAACAAAGATTTAAGGAAAATAAAAAATTGGATAAAGAAAAAGCAGAAGAAACAAGAAAAAAGAGAGCGGCAAATAAGAGAATAAAAGATTCTCATTTGTTTTCCGAGGACGTCAAACTAAATAAACTTAAAAATAAAAAGGCGGTTAGTAAAAAACCCAAAAAGAATAAATTTTCTAAACATAAAAGAAACCGTCCAAGCGTGATAGGTTTAAAGAATAAATTTGCAAAAATTAAAAAAAACAAGAGTAAAAAAAGGAGGTAAGTATTTTAAATGAAAACTTATGCTGGGGATTTAGACGGCAAAAAAAGTTTTTTTTCAAGTTTGAGCATTAACACAATTTTAATTTTGATTACAGTCATTATGTTTTTTGCATTTAGTCTTTTGATTAAGTTTAATATTTTGACTATTGATGAGGTTGCGCTTAAACCTTCTAATATTTTTGCAGGAAAATATTTATGGACATTTTTAACAAGCATGTTTATGCACGGCGGATTTTTTCATCTTTTTGTTAATATGTTTTCCCTTGTTTTTGTCGGCTCTTTTCTTCAGAAAATCCTCGGACAAAAAAGATATTTGTGGCTTTATTTAATTTCAGGTTTGTTCGCAGGTTTATTTTTTGTATTTCTTAGTTTAATTCCTGTTCAATTTCTTTCAGCGGATTTTGATGTTTTTGCAGTCGGCGCTTCCGGAGCCCTCTTTGGATTAATTGGTTTGATGATGCTCCTGACTCCAAATCTTCCCGTTTATATGATGTTTATTCCAATCCCGATAAAAATTAAATATGCTGCTCCGGGAATGCTTGTTTTATTGTGGCTTATTTCTGTTAAAGGGAATATTCCAATTGGAAACACTGCTCATTTAGGGGGATTAATTGCAGGATTAGTTTACGGGTTTTATTTAAGAAACAGATATAAAAATAAAATAAAAGCGATTGGAAAGTATTTTAGCTGATTTTTTGGGCTAATTTAATTTTTTTACATGATTCTCATATCTATTTTTTATTTCCCCCTTTTCAAAGAATTTTTAAATAACTAATATCTTTATTTATCATGATGGTAAATAAGAAAAAATCAAATAAAAAATTCAGTTTAAGAAAAGAATATAAAAAAAGCTGGAATTATCTCAAAGAATCTAAAAGATTTATCTGGATAGTTATTGGAATTTTTTTGGCTTTTGCTTTAATTGGTTTTTTTATTCCTGTTCCAGAGATTGTTTCAAAACAAATTTTTGAATTTATTAAAGAAATATTGGGAAAAACTGAAGGCATGTCTCAAAGCCGATTAATCAGTTTTATTTTTTTGAATAATATTCAGAGCAGTTTTTTGGGAATGGTTTTTGGAGTTTTTTTGGGAATTTTTCCTTTAATTTCTGCAATTGCAAATGGATATCTTCTTGGTTTTGTTGCTAATTTTGCTATTCAGGAAAACGGAATTCTTTCTTTGTGGAGAATTCTTCCGCACGGAATTTTTGAACTGCCTGCTGTTTTCATTTCTTTTGCATTGGGATTAAGAATTGGAGCAAGCCTTTTTAATAAAAAAAGATTCAGAAAATTTAATGAAAATTTTGTTTCTTGCTTGAAAGTATTTGTTTTAATAGTAATTCCATTATTAATTATTGCCGCAATTATTGAAGGGACTTTGATTTCTTTGGGGGCTTGATTATTTTTTTACTTGTTTAATCCTTCAAATCACTGATTCCTAAAATAACCAGCATTAACCCTATTAGAAGAACCAGCCAGACTATTCCGCCCTGCAAAAAAGCAAGCGCAGCATCGCCAAATCCAGCCCAATTATTTCCCCAGACGAGAACTCCTGCTATCAAAAGAATTAAACCAAATAAAATTGAAATAAATTTATTCATAAATTTTTTATGAGTTTTACCTTTAAAAACATTTTGCTTCATTAAGATATATTTATTAAATGATTTTTTTTAATTATATTCATGGCAAGAAAAACAGAAAAAGAATTTATTGCAAGAAAAAATATTTTAAGAAAAAGCACAGAAATTAGGGGAGTTGTTATTCGGGGATATGATTTTGACAAAGGAATTAATTATGAAGAAATTATAAAAAGCTATTCTTCAACGGGAGCGCAGGAGCAACT
>Ga0209541_10012293_pt1 | contig 13267 bp, 19 predicted proteins | sample RifCSPlowO2_01_FD_184027 | JGI IMG/M metagenome (GOLD analysis project Ga0209541, IMG submission 184027) | Groundwater microbial communities from Rifle, Colorado - Rifle CSP2_plank lowO2_0.1 (SPAdes) (version 2) | ecosystem: Environmental > Aquatic > Deep subsurface > Groundwater | place...
TCTGTGGCCGTAGAGTTTTACTCGCTACAGGAATTTTCCTTGATACAGTATATTTTTCAAAGTGTTATAAAACTTCTGGGGCAAGTGAGGCTACTTTAGCGAAACCCGCCTTTTTAACTTCTCTGGCAACTGGCCCGAAAACTCTTGTTCCTTTCGGCTCTTTCTTCGCCTTATCGATTATGACACAAGCATTTTCACTGAATCTCAAATAAGTGCCGTCTTTTCTCCTGATCTCTTTCTTGGTCCTGACAATCAAAGCATGGACAACGTCACCCTTCTTTACAGAAGCATGAGGGATGGCCTCTTTTACAGCCGCAGTGATTATTTCCCCGATATGGGCATAACGCTTCTGATAACCGCCCAAAACCCTGATACACATCACTGTTTTTGCTCCGGTGTTATCTGCAACTCTTAATTTTGTTTGTACTTGTATCATATATTTAAAAAATTTTCGACTATTTAGAAGAAACTACCTTCCATTTTTTATCTTTAGATAAGGGTCGGCATTCCTGGAAACTTACTTTATCGCCTTCTTTGTATTGATTATTTTCATCATGGACTTTATATTTCTTGCTTACAGTGAATCTCTTGCCATATTTAGGATGGATCTTGACCGTATTTACGGAAACAACGATAGTCTTATCCATCTTATCACTTACGACAACCCCGGCGAATCTCTTTTTGATCACTTCTTTCTTCTCTTCTGTATTGACCGCTTGTGTCTTTTTTACTTTTTTCTCTGCCATATTATAAAATATTTAAAAATTAATCTATTCTTTATCTGACTTGCTGTTCAATAAAGTCAATATCTTAGCAATAGTCTTTTTTACAACCCTTATTTCCCTTATGTCTTTCAGCTGTTTTGAGGCAACCTTAAAACGCAAATCTCTCAATGTATCGCGAGATTCAGCTAATGATTTGTGCAATTCGCTTTCTTTTTTCTTTTGTAATTCTTTGAATTCCATATAGATATTTTTAAATCAAAATCCTAATCAATTTGCTTTTTGATAAATTTACACTTAACCGGCAATTTATGAGCAGCCAATTCCATAGCTTCTCTTGCCACTTCTTCTGAAATACCTTCCATTTCAAACATGACCATACCCGGTTTGACTACCGCCACATAATGATCGACAGGACCCTTGCCCTTACCCATAGGCATTTCTCCGCCTTTTTGGGTGACTGGCTTGTCAGGGAAAATCCTGATCCAGATCTTGCCACCTCTCTTGATGAATCCGGTCATAGTCCTACGAGCAGATTCGATCTGCCTTGAACTTACCCAGCAGTTTTCCAAGCTCTTCAACCCGTAACTTCCGAAAGCGATAGTAATCTTACGAGTGGCCTTTCCGCCTCTTCTTCCCTTATGTGACTTTCTATATTTAGTTTTTTTTGGCATTAACATAAATTTCTTTAGTTTAAAGTTATAATGTTAAAAGTTAAAAGCTTTCATTAATGCAACTTTCCAACTTTCTAACTTTCTAACTTTCTGCTTTTATTTGCTTCCGACAACTTCACCTTTCTTAACTTCTTGTCCTTTTTCAAAAACTTCTCCTTTGTAAATCCAAACCTTGATTCCGATTGCGCCGTAAGTCGTAAAAGCCGCTCCTCTGGCATAATCGATATCAGCGCGCAAAGTCTGCAATGGAACTTTTCCTGAAGTCAACATTTCTTCTCTGGCAATTTCAGCGCCATTCAATCTTCCGCTGATAACGACCTTGACTCCTAGCGCTCCGGCTCTTTCTACTCTTGAAATCGCTTGCTTCATCACACGGCGGAATGGAATTCTTTTTTCGATTTCCAATGCCATCTGCTGGACAAGGATCTGCGCGCTTAAAGAAGGCCTGTCAAATTCAGTGATATTCAAATTTATCGTATTCAACCTGAAGTTCTTTAAAAACTTGCCATGAACCTTTTTCTTCAAACCTTCTGCTCCGGCGCCGCCTCTGCCGATGATCAATCCCGGTTTAGCGGTAAAGATATTGACATTGATCTTGTTTGCGCCTCTTTCGATTTCAACTCTGTCTACGCCAGCTTCACGCAACTCTTTAGTCAAGAACTTCCTAACCTTAATATCCTGTTTGATATTATTGATATAAGTCGCTCCTTCACCGAACCATTTTGACGGCCAGGTTCTTGTAATTCCCATTCTTAGAATTTTTGGATTTACTTTTTGTCCCATATTTTAAATTAATGATTACTAGTTAAATTATCCGCTCTTTCTTTGAAACATCTTGCCGACAAAGCCTTTCTTGCCGCCTTCAACCTTTGAATGCCCTCTTCTGCCTGTCTTTTTCGGATCCAGCGTTTTCTTTCCTTTTTCCTGCGCTGTTTCTGTCGCCCCCTCTTCCTTGGCTTCTTCGATCTCTACAGACCCTTCGCCTTTCGGATGAGCGTTTAACTTGATCGGCTCTTCAATCTTAACTTTCTTTGCCTGGACATTTTCAGTTTCCTTTATTTCCCCTAAAATCAGATCGATGTGGCTTGTTTTTTTCAAAATCTGAGTTGCTCTTCCGTGTGCCTTCGGCGTCCATCTTTTCAGCGATGGCCCCTCGTTGACTTTGACTTCTTTGATATATAGATTACCTTCATCCAGATTAAAATTGTTTGTAGCGTTAGCAATGGCTGAATTAATCAATTTTGCTACTGGCTTGGCTGCCCACTTCTGGTTAAAATTCAACTGATTCAAGGCCTTCTTCACTTCCAATCCGCGCACAACATCAACAACCAACCTTATTTTACGTGGCGACATCCTTATAAATTTTGCTTTTGCTTTTATTTCCATATGATTATGATTACTCTAGTTTATTTACCCTTTGCCTGATCTTTAGCCATTTTTCCTCCATGTGAAGAGAATTTTCTTGTTGGAGAGAATTCGCCAAGCTTATGGCCTACCATATTTTCCACAATAAACACTGGAATATGCTGTTTTCCATTGTGGACGCCAATCGTATGTCCTACCATCTCTGGCGTAATCGTACAAGCTCTGTCCCAAACCTTAACAACAGTTCCCGGCTTAAGGTTTTTCAGCTTATTCAGCAATCTTTCGTTTACGTATGGACCTTTTTTTAAACTTCTAGACATTTATTTCAGGGCGTAGGGTGTAGGGTGTAGGGTGTAGTAATTGATTTTCAACTACTCCCTAAACGCTAAACGCTAAACGCTATAATTTATTTCTTTCTTCTTTGAATGATTAATCTATTTGATTTCTTCTTCCTGTTTCTGGTCTTTACTCCCAAAGCTTTCTTGCCCCATGGAGTCTTCGGAGCCTTCAAACCGATAGACTGCTTGCCTTCACCGCCTCCGTGCGGGTGATCAACCGGATTCATAGCTGTTCCTCTTACTGTCGGTCTGAAACCTAAATGCCTCATTCTTCCCGCCTTGCCTATTTTCAAATGTCTTCTATCCGGATTGCTTACCTGTCCAACAGTGCATAAAGAATCTTTATTTATAAACCTGATTTCACCTGAAGGCATCTTGATTTGGGCATACTTTCCTTCCAAACCCATGACGGCAACACCTGTTCCCGCTCCTCTGGCAATCGTTCCGCCCATTCCCGGTTCTAATTCAACATTATACACCTGGATACCGGCCGGAATATATTGGATCGGCATAGCATTTCCGCTCTTGATTTCAATCACATTCTTAGAACTGATGACTTCCGCACCGACTTTCAGATCAACCGGAGAAACGATATATCTTTTCTCACCATCCCTATAATGAAGTAAAGCTATTCTGGCTCCTCTTCCCGGATCATATTCGATCGATACGACTTTAGCAGGCACATCAAACTTATCACGTTTAAAATCAACGATTCTGACATAGCGCTTTGCGCCGCCGCCCCTGTGTCTGACAGTGATTTTTCCCTGGTTATTCCTTCCGCTGTGTTTCTTCTTGATAACCATCAATGATTTTTCTCCTTCTGTTCTCGTAACATCGGAAAAATCATCGAAGCTTGCGCCGCGTCTGCCTGGTGTTGTTGGTTTTACCTTTTTAATTGCCATATGCTTTAAAAACTTTTTACTTTATAAACTTTCGACTCTATTAAACTCCTTCGTAAATTTTTATGCTTTGTCCTTTTGGTAAGGTGACAATAGCCTTTTTCCAGTCTTTCCTCTTGCCTAAAGTCTTTCCATGACGGGTATTCTTTCCTAAAACTTTTATCATATTAACATTTACAGGCTGGATGCCGTAAACTTCTTTGATTGCTTTTGCAACTTCGATCTTATTGGAACCGTTCGCAACTTCGAAAATATACTTGCTCTCAGCATTTAAAACGCTTGCCTTTTCAGTGATCAAAGGCTTGATTAAAACCTTATAAGCATTTCCAAATTTCCTATTCGCGTCAGTTTTGGCTTCAGTTGTTTCTTTTTTCTCTGAATACAAATTCTTTGTGCTAGTCTTTTTAACAGCACTTTTTTTGCCTGCTTCAGTTTTTTTCTCTAAAATAGCCATATCTTTTTAAACTTAGTTTTTATATCTTTCTTCTAATTTCTTAACCACGTCAACCGTAAAAATCAATTTCTTATATTTTAATAAATCTACAATATTGATATTATCTACATTCAGTATTTCTACGCCGGTCAAATTCCTTCCTGACCTCTTTACGCCTTCATTGTTGTCATTTACAATCAATACGCTTCTCTTCTTGTTTTCCGCTGCAAAAACTTTTTTCTCCAAATTGGTCAAAATCAGGTCGAAAGCTTTTGTTTTAGATTCTTTCATCTCTAAATTATCCAATACGATCAGGTCATTGCTGGCCAATTTATCGCTTAAAGCCATAAACATCGCCTTCTGCTTCATTTTCTTATTTATTTTCAATGAAAAATTCCTTGTCTTCAAAGGACCGAAAACGATACCGCCACCGATCCATTGCGGTGATCTGATAGAACCTTGTCTTGCGCGGCCTGTACCCTTCTGTCTCCATGGTTTTTTTCCGCCTCCGCGGACTTCGCTCCTATCTTTGGTATGGGCTAAAACCTGTCTTTCGTTTGCCAGTTGAGCCACTACAGCCTGATGCACTAAAGCTTCATTCGGCTTTACGGCAAAAACTTTCGCGTCCAATTCTAATTCTCCGACAGTTTCAGCTTTTTGATTGTAAATATTTACTTTTGACATATACTTTATTTAACCTGTTTTCAAAATTAATTATTCTTCTTTTTTCTCTTCTACTGCTACAGGCGCTTCTTCTTTCGGTGCCTCAGCTGCTTCAGGAGCCGGTTCAACTTTTTCTTCCGCTTTCTCTTCAACCCTTGGCTTCACCTTCAACTCACCTTCAGCTTCAATGATCACTAAACTGTTTCTAGCTCCAGGAACAGCACCTTTGATGAAAAGGATATTATTTTCCTGGTCTATTCCAATGATTTCCAAATTCTTTACAGTCACTCTGTCTCCGCCCATCCTGCCGCCCATCCTTACTCCCTTGAATACGCGTTGCGGATCAGTGGCGCCGATAGAACCGGGCATGCGAGCTTGGTCCTTATGGCCGTGAGTCGCGTCTTGGCCATGGAAGCCATGTCTCCTGACAACACCCTGGAAACCCTTACCTTTCGAGGTGCCGATTACCTGGATATTATCGCCGGCAGAAAAAGTGCTGACATCGATGATATCACCGACATTGACCTTATCTTCACATCTGAATTCTTTCAAAAATCTGATATTCGGATTGATTTCCTTATTTTCCTTTTTTGCTTTAGCAAAATGACCCTTCTGCGGTTTTCTGATATTCTTCTCTTTTTTTTCACCAAAACCGATCTGGATAGCTTCATATCCATCCTTATCTGTATTCTTTATCTGGACAACCGGGCATGGTCCTGCTTGGATCTTAGTAACAGCCAAACAATCATCACCTTTCCAAACCTGTGTCATTTCAATTTTTTTTCCTAATATGAACTTCATATATAATCTATTAAATAAACAAAAACTGGTTTATCAATAAAACCAGTGAATATAGAACCAAGTCCCCATCCTCCTGATGGGTCGGGCTTCAGTATGTCATATTCAGCTTTTTTTATTGAACTTACCTCCACTTGTGCGCTGATTGCTCGTCCTGACACTTCCCCGCGGGGGTTGTTAAAACGATCCTTAGCGCTCCATGAATTATGAAATTTATCAAAACTTTTTTAACTAACTACATCTTGATCTCTACGTCTACGCCTGCCGGTAAATTAAGGGTGGTCAATGCTTCGATGGTCTGCGCTGACGGGTCAACGATATCAACCATTCTCTTATGGATCCTCATTTCGTATTGATCTCTGGCATTCTTATGCACAAAAGTGGATCTGTTGACGGTGTACTTCTTCTTCTCAGTAGGCAGCGGTATAGGGCCAAAAATCTGAGCTCCGCTTCTCTTTGCAGTTTCAATGATTGTTCTTGTCGACTGATCTATTATCTTGTGATCAAAGGCCTTGATCTTAATTCGGATTCTCTGCTTGAAATCCTCCTCAACTTTTTTTTCAACTTTGTCTTTAGTTTCTGTCATTTTAACTAATAGATAATCAAGTCAGATCAATCGATCCACTCAATATCTCTTTTTAAAAATCAAATACTCACTACAGTCCCGTCATTTGAAAAATGACGGGATAAAGTACTTATTTGATCATCTTTACTACTACACCGGCTCCTACAGTCCTTCCGCCTTCTCTGATGGCGAATCTTGTCTTTTCTTCCAAAGCGACTGGGGAAATCAACTTGATCTTCAAATTGACTGTGTCTCCAGGCATAACCATTTCAGTTCCTTCCGGTAAAGTCACTTCACCGGTCACATCAGTAGTTCTGATGTAGAACTGCGGTTTATATCCCTTGAAGAATGGCTTGTGGCGTCCGCCTTCTTCTTTAGTCAATACGTAAACTTCTGCTTCGAATTCAGAATGAGGAGTTACTGATCCTGGCTTAGCCAAAACCTGTCCTCTTTCGATATCGTCTTTCTTAGTGCCTCTTAAAAGCAAACCAGCATTATCACCGGCTCTGCCTTCATCCAAAGACTTGTTAAACATTTCGATACCGATAACTGTTGTCTTTGCAGTGTCGCGAAGACCGATTATTTCGATTTCTTCACCGACTTTGACGATACCTCTTTCGATTCTTCCTGTTACTACCGTACCGCGGCCTTCGATTGAGAAGATATCTTCAACTGGCATCAAGAATGGTTTATCAGTTTCACGTTGTGGTTCCGGGATGAAATCATCCAAAGACTTGATCAAGTCTAATACCGGCTGAGCAGCTTCGCCTGATGGATTTTCCAAAGCCTTCAAAGCTGAACCGCGGATAATCGGAGTGGTGTCTCCAGGGAATTCATATTTCTTCAATAAATCCCTGACTTCTTCTTCAACCAAGTCAATCAATTCCTTATCTTCAACCATATCGCACTTGTTCAAGAATACTACGATGTAAGGAACGCCTACCTGTCTTGCCAAAAGGATGTGCTCTCTTGTCTGAGGCATAGGTCCGTCAGTAGCAGCTACAACCAAGATAGCTCCGTCCATCTGAGCGGCACCGGTGATCATGTTCTTTACATAATCAGCATGGCCTGGACAATCTACGTGAGCATAATGGCGCGCACTTGATTCGTATTCAACGTGAGCTGTAGAAATAGTGATACCGCGAGCTTTTTCTTCCGGAGCAGCATCGATCTGATCAACAGATTTCTTAGTTGCGCTAAAACCCTTAGCAGCCATTACATTCAAGATAGCTGCAGTCAATGTTGTTTTGCCGTGATCAACGTGGCCGATAGTGCCTACGTTAACATGGGGTTTACTACGTTCAAATTTTTCTGCCATTTTTTTATTTTACGGCCCCCAAAGGGGTTTTTGCCAAAGGCGACCAGCCGTATGAAATTATTTTATATTATTAATTTTAAAATGTGATCTCTTCCAAATACTGCCTATCTTCCTCCATGATCTCTTCCGCAGATTCTTTTATATCCGCCGGGATAGACCAGCCCTTTTTGCCTTTTCTTTCATTTTTCTCCTCAATCGGCAAAGAATTAAAAAACGAGCTATCAGAGTCGCTTGAATCTTCAAATTCATTCTCGCTTTTCCATATAGCTATGTCGTCATTTATCTTATCAAGTAACTGATTCTCTGTCAAGCCTTTCACCTCTTTTTTTCCAAACAATATTTTTTCGTATTCGTCAATGTTCATCACTACATATGCATTATCCGGATTTTCGTTGTCAAAAACAACGATCCTGTCTCCTGTTTTCTTCACCAAATTTAATACTTTTTGTAGTGGATTCTGCATATTTAGACTTTTTTTTATTCTATATTAAAGTTTTTTTGCAGTCAAATTCATATAATCCTAATTACCCGAATTAGGCTCCGAATTCTCCGAATGGATAAACCATCTGGATCATCATTCGTGGCATTCGGATAAGATTCGCAGATTCGGATTATATTACTTCTTCCCTCTTTCGGTTGCAATCTGCTCGGCAACGTTTCTTGGCACTTCAGCATAATGTGAAAATTCCATGCTGTAACTTGCTCTTCCCTGTGTCATGGATCTTACCTGGGTCGCGTATCCGAACATTGATGATAATGGAACCTTTGCCTTGATTGATTTAACCTGTCCGCGATCTGTCATTTCCTCAATCTGTCCTCTCTTTGAATTCAAGTCACCGATTACATCTCCCATGAAGTTTTCCGGAGTGACTACATCGACTTTCATGATCGGTTCAAGAATTACCGGACCAGCTTTCCTGATCGCTTCCTGAAAAGCCATAGAACCGGCAATCTTAAAGGCTGCTTCAGAAGAATCGACTTCATGATAACTTCCTTCAAATACTATTGCTTTGATGTCTACCATCGGATAACCGGCTACAACACCCTTATCCATCGCTTCCTTAACACCCTTGCCGATAGCCGGGATGTATTCTCTTGGAATCGATCCGCCCTTGACTTCATCAACGAATTCAAATCCCTTGCCTACTTCATTCGGTTCAACCTTCAACCAGCAATGGCCGTATTGGCCGCGTCCACCTGACTGTTTAATATATTTACCTTCAGCTTCTGCTTTTTTAGTGATTGTTTCGCGATAAGCTACCTGAGGCTGGCCGATATTCGCTTCAACGCCGAATTCTCTCTTCATACGGTCAACGATGATATCCAAGTGCAATTCTCCCATTCCGCGGATCAAGGTCTGGCTTGTTTCCTCATCACTATTAACTTTGAATGTCGGATCTTCTTCAGCCAGCTTAGACAAAGCCAAGCCCATTTTTTCCTGGTCAGCCTTTGTCTTCGGTTCAACCGCGATAGAGATGACCGGTTCAGGAAAAGTGATTGATTCAAGGACTACCGGTCTTGCTTCATCACATAAAGTGTTGCCTGTTGTTGTCGCTTTCAAACCGATGACTGCAGCGATTTCTCCGGCATATATTTCCTGGACTTCTTCTCTTGAATTAGCGTGCATCCTGACGATACGGCCGATTCTTTCTCTTTCACCTGTAGTGGAGTTCAAAACATAAGAACCTGATTTTAAAATACCGCTATAAACTCTGACGAAACATAATTTACCGACGAATGGATCTGTGGCGATCTTGAATGCTAATCCGGCAAATTTTTCATCATCGCTCTGTTTCACTTCAATCTGCTTTTCCGGATCTTCCGGATCAAAGCCCATGATAGGAGGTACGTCCAATGGAGATGGCAAAAAGTCTACTACCGCATCCAACATGGCTTGCACACCCTTATTCTTTAAAGCGCTGCCGCAAAGGACCGGAACAATTTTGCCGGCGCAAACCGCCTTACGTAATTCTTTTTTCAAAACAGGAACCTCGATTTCTTCTCCGGATAAATACTTATTCATCAATTCTTCATTATTTTCAACGATAGCCTCGATTAATCTTGCCCTATATTCATTAGTCTTATCTTGCATGTCTTCCGGAATCGCAACATCTTCCCATTTTGTACCCATATCATCCTCCATATACATCCTTGCTTTCTTTTCAAATAAATCAATAATGCCCACGAAGTCGCTCTCTGTGCCGATCGGCAACTGGATCGGATAAGCATTCTTTGTCAAACGTTCGTGGATAGAAGCTACGTCCTTATAGAAATCAGCGCCGGTCCTGTCTAATTTATTGATAAATGCGATTCTTGGCACATTATATTTATCAGCCTGATGCCACACTGTTTCAGATTGCGGCTCTACGCCGGCAACACCGTCGAATACGACAACGCCGCCATCAAGCACACGCAAAGAACGCTCTACTTCAGCAGTAAAGTCTACGTGGCCGGGGGTATCGATAATATTGATACGAGCATCTTTCCAGAAACAAGTGGTAGCAGCCGAAGTGATGGTGATGCCTCTTTCTCTTTCCTGTTCCATCCAGTCCATAGTCGCTTCACCTTCATGCACTTCACCGATCTTATGCTTTTTTCCGGTGTAAAACAAAATACGCTCAGATGTAGTGGTTTTTCCAGCATCAATGTGAGCAATAATACCGATATTTCTTGTTTTTTCTAACGAATATTCTCGTGCCATATATTAATTTCTCATATCTCGCAACGCATAACGCGTAACGTAAATTTGTATAGTTTTTTAATTAAATAAAAATCGCGTTACGCGTTATGTGCTATGCGTTACGCGAATTATATTATCTTGCAAAGTGAGCAAAAGCCTTGTTTGCTTCAGCCATTCTGTGTACTTCTTCTCTCTTCTTCACAGCTGAGCCTTCACCCTTCGCTGCGTCTAATATTTCAACAGCCAATTTTTCGAACATCGGCTTGCCTTTTCTCTTTTTTGAAGCCTCAATCATCCATCTGCAACCTAAAGCGAAGCGCCTCTCGCCGCGGACCTGGAAAGGAACCTGATAATTAGCTCCACCGACTCTCTTACCTCTTACTTCAACCAATGGAGATACTTTTTTCAAAGCCTTGCGGAATACGTGTCTCGGGTCTTGCTTTGTTTCATCTTTTACGATATCAAAAGCCTTATAAACAATGCCCTGAGCGATAGTTTTCTTTCCGCCTTTCATGATGTAATTGATAAATTTAGCAACATCAATATCATTGTATTTTGCGTCTCCTTCAATTTTTCTTTTTGGTGCTTGTTTTCCTCTCATATGTATTTTATCTAATTAATTATGACTTTTTCTTTTCTTTCTTAGCTCCGTAGCTTGATCTTGACTGTTTTCTGCCCTGTACGCCCTGAGTATCATAAACACCGCGGACAACCTTATAACGGACACCAGGCAAATCCTTTGTTTTTCCGCCCTTGACCATAACGATCGAGTGTTCTTGCAAATTATGGCCTACACCCGGAATATAAGCAGTTACTTCTGTTCCGTTCGATAATCTGACACGAGCGATTTTACGTAAAGCTGAGTTAGGTTTTTTCGGTGTAGTCGTAGTTACCTTCAAACAAACTCCGCGTTTGAATGGAGCGCCATTTGAAAGTTCTGTTCTCCTTCTATGCAAAGTATCCAATACTGATTGTAATGCTGGTGATTTGCTTTTCTTTTTGGTTGTGCTTCGTCCTTTTCGAACAAGCTGGTTTATTGTAGGCATAAATAATTCGTCCTCTTAGAGATTAATTCTATATTAAATTCTATTGAAAACTAAATAAAACTCCAAATGGAGTTACTCTTCATTGCTTCCTATACTGTAGCAAAACATTGAAAATAAGTCAAGAATCTTGGGTGCTTTTTTAAAAACCGCCGACAATCAGACTGAATATGAATCCTACAATCGGGATTATAAGGGAAAATCCTACCAATAAAAACAATAAAACTAGCACAAATCCGTATTTTTCCAGCTCCTCATATTTAGCCTGGATCCGGCTCGGCAAGAACGGCATTATCACCTTAGATCCGTCCAAAGGAGGGATCGGCACCAGATTGAATACCATCAAGATAAGATTGATTTGTACAACAGAAGCCAAAAGCATCACTAAAGTGCCATTCGCGATTGGCACGAATCTCAAAATAAAGCCGAAGGCTATCGCCATGGCGAGGTTGGCCAAGGGGCCGGCAATGGCTATTTTTGCAGCCCCATATTTCTGGTCGCGAAGATTATAGGGGTTGAATGGGACCGGCTTGGCATAACCGAAGATAAAAGAACCGGCTGTGCTGAGGTAGATCAATGCGGGAATGACAATAGACCCCATGGGATCGATATGGGAAATCGGGTTGATTGTCAGCCTGCCGGCATCCTTGGCGGTATGATCCCCCAGCCTATCCGCCGTCCAGCCATGCATATATTCATGGATAATGGCGGAAAACAATATGATAATCAGAGAAAAAATTATTAACATAGTCATATAAAAATACCAAGATACAATAACCAAGAAACAAATAATTTTGAAGAAAAAAGGCTTTTTGTATCTTGTTTTCTTGTTTCTTGATTGTTTGATTTTAACATATCTTGCCTTTTTAATCAAACCATGTTAAGATAAATCCTGTAATTACAAGTTCGTAATTGTTCCGCCAGCTGGCGGATTTTAATTAGTAATTGAATACGTATGGCAAAAAAATGTGAAATTTGTGAACGCAAATCAACAAAGGATGCAAGCCGCTCTCACTCAAACATCAAAACTACAAGAAGACAGTATATAAACTTGCAATCAAAGAAGATTTCCGGAAGAACCCTGAAGGTTTGCACAAAATGCATAAAGACGTTAGCTAAGACAGCTAAATAAGAAGTTCTCAAATCAAAAACCGCCGAAAGGCGGTTTTTTTGCATATCATTATAATTTCTAACTACCATTGTCATTGCGAGCGGAGCCCTCTCTCTGTCATCCTCGCGAAAGCGGGGATCCAGGGTAAGCCAGAACGAAGTTGAATTAAAGTAAATCGCAATAGAGATCACGCCAAGTCGGATTTTCTTTTTCAATTAATCCTATTTTCCATTTTCTATTGAATTTCTTCAACTGTTTTTCCCTAGCGATTGCGTCATTAACATTTTCAAATGTCTCGTAGTAGACTAACTCGTTTATATTATATTTTTTAGTAAATCCATCGCAAATACCTCTTTTATGTTGACTAACTCTTTCCAGTAGATTAGAAGTTACACCTATGCATAATGCCCCATTCCTTTTATTAGTCAGGATATACACATAATATAAATTCATATTCATTGCTTCCTAGTTTTATTTTGCAATTTTCATCTTCCTACTGATCAATCCTGGATCCCCGCTTTCGCGAGGATGACAGTAGGTGCTTGCACCCCTCGCAATGACGATATTTGATTGTCATCTCGAGCGAATGCGAGAGATCTCATCCAACGCGCTTACCGAGATTTCTCACTCGCTCTCGCTCATTCGAAATGACAGTATT
>Ga0209541_10012294_pt1 | contig 13266 bp, 11 predicted proteins | sample RifCSPlowO2_01_FD_184027 | JGI IMG/M metagenome (GOLD analysis project Ga0209541, IMG submission 184027) | Groundwater microbial communities from Rifle, Colorado - Rifle CSP2_plank lowO2_0.1 (SPAdes) (version 2) | ecosystem: Environmental > Aquatic > Deep subsurface > Groundwater | place...
ACCGAACTTCATTCTCATAAACGGTGTAAGGCTTATCCAATTTAATTTTATCCTGAGCCGTGTTGCAGTGAGGGCATTTTTCCTTAACTTTGTACTTATTAACGATGGCTTTTATTTTCTTCCTTCGCGCTTCAAATCCTTCCTCCCTGCCGACCTTTTCCAGAATGCCGAAATATTTCCTTAAGTTTTCATCTGGAATTAATACGCGAGCGCAGGATTTGCAGGTTAATTTTAACAAGTCTAAAATTTGCTTTACAAAATGAATATGAATTACCGGCCTGGCTAATTCAATATAGCCAAAATGCCCGGGGCATTCTTTTAGCTTCTGCCCACAGGTTTTACAGCGCAGCCCGGGATCAATTACACCCAGGCGCAGGTCCATTAATCCGCCGTCCACCGGATAGCCTTCACGGTCATACAATTCCGGGGTAACCACTTTAGCTGTAGAAGCGGCTACAATCTGCTTTGGCGAAAAGATTCCGAAGGTGATGCTTTCAATTTTTTCGTTAACTTGGTGTCTCATGAAATCACCATCAATTTAGAAGCAATATTTTTTATTTTTTCCATTTTAATTATCATCAATATTTATTTATTAAATTTAACTTTGAATAAATCCCCAAGCTTCTGAATTCATCCAACAATAGTTTAAACGCATAGCTCATTTCAATGTTGGAAACTTTAGCGTCTTCGCCATGTAAGGGCGAGATCGCCTTGCCGTTTTTTCTTAAGTCATAGTACCCCATTAAGCCGGATTCATTGCAGACGGGAATTACCACTTTATCCGAATCAAACCGTTCTTTCAGCAATAATGAAGCCCCATGAGCAATGAACGTATCTTTTTCCATTTCTCCCAGCCGCAATCCCCCCTCTTTAGCTTTGCCTTCGGTAGGCTGCCTCGTCAGCAATTGAATTGGGCCGCGAGCTCTGGACTGCATTTTGTTAGCTACCATGTGCCGCAACCTTAAGTAGTACATGTTGCCAACAAAAATATTCGCCAGCATTTGCTTTCCGGTTCGGCCGTCAAAAAAGATTTCCGTTCCATCATCGCGGAAGCCTAACTGTAATAATTCTTCCCGCAAGCTGGTTTCATCTTCGGCTTCAAACAGCGTTCCATCCACAAAGCGGCCGCTTAAGGCCCCTACTTTGCCGCCGATCAATTCCATCAGGTGCGAGATGGTCATTCTTGAAGAAACGCCGTGGGGAGTGAAAATTAAGTCCGGCACAATTCCCCTAGTCGAAAAAGGTATGTCCTGAGGAGGGATTAAAATTCCCGTTACGCCTTTTTGCCCGTGGCGACTGGTGAATTTGTCTCCAATTTCTGGAACTCTTTCTTCTCTTAACCGGACCTGAATTAACTTATTGCCTTCTTCATTTTCAGTAATCACTACAAAATCAGCCACTCCTTTCTCGCCATGCTTAAGAGCAATAGAACTTTCTCTTCTGATAGCTGCCGATAAATTATATTCATCTAAACTGCTTAAAAAGCGCGGAGGGCTGGTTCTGCCAATAATTACATCGCCTTCATTAACTTTGGATTCGGGATAAATTATCCCATCTTCTTCCAAGAAGCGATAATCATGCTCGCTGCGGTAGCCTTTAACATCTTTGTCTGGAATAGACACTTCATCAACTAAGCCCCCGGAATACCTTAACTCTTCAGCACTAACTGGCCGGAAATAGGTGCTTCGAGCTAAACCGCGCTCCACTGATGCTTTATTCAGAATAACTCCGTCTTCCATGTTATACCCGTCATAACACATCACGGCAACAACCATGTTCTGCCCCGAAGGATGCTCTTCATAACCAGTTACGTCGTGAATCTTAGTCTTAACAATTGGCAGTTGCGGATAATGCAGCAGATTAGCATCCATGTCCATTCTTAAATAATAATTAGCAGCATAAAATCCTAACGCCTGTTTCTGGTTCTTGCTGCCAATGATCACCCTGGAAGAAGGCGCCCGATTCGAAAACGGCACCAGGGAAGTAGTAATCCCGCACATTGAGCCCATCGTAATTTCCAAATGAGTATGCTGGCCGGTTAATTCTTCCGGAGTATAAGCTACGAGAGCATTTTCTTCTTCCGCCGCGTCTAAATATTCGATTACTCCCTGCCGGACTAAATCCACCCAGGTTATTTCGCCATTTTTAAGCTGCTCCAGATGCTTGTCAGTCAGCAGCGGTTTTCCATCTTTAACAATAATCAGCGGCCTTCTGGCTCTTCCTTCATCAGTTAAAATATAAATGTCTTTAGTTTCGTGGTCATGATAAATATTAACATCTTCCGGCAGGGAACTTTTACGCCTTAAGTCTTTAAATTCGGCTACAAACTGCTGGTCATTTTCAACAGGTCCAAGGTATTTAGAGTTGATGTATAAGTCCGCCATATTTTATTGATTCGGCCAGATGGCCTTTATTTTTTCTATCACTTCTTCTTCAGATACATTTTGCGACAAGGAACAAAGCATCGCCAAATTCTTTCTTAAGCCGATGTTAGTCCCTTCCGGAGTTTCAATCGGGCAAAGCCTTCCCAGATGGGTGCAATGCAAAGCCCTGGCTTCAAAATTTTCCTGTGAAGTGGAAAGAGGGCTGGCAATTCTTTGCAAATGAGAGACCATGTCTAAAAAGTTAGTCCGGCTCATCCGCTGGGAAACTCCCTGTCGGCCGCCGACCCATTCTCCTGTAGCCATAGCGGAATATAATCTGGAAGTTAATAATTTATCCCTGATTATAACTCTGATGGACGGCAGTTTTCCCCTCTTAATGATCCTCTGGAAATTATATAAAATATCTCCAACTAAAACTTTAAAATTAACTCTGAACAAATCCAGCAATAGATCTCCAGCCATCCTAATCCGCTTATTCATGTAGTGGTCTTTATCGTCGGCTTCACGATCATGATTATCCACATCAATTAATTTCTTCAGCATCTTGCATAAATTTTTGGCTTTTTCGGAAGCTGCGCTGGAATCAACCCCCACATTTGGCAACAAATACTTGTCCAAGATTTCTTTAGTCCGTTCCATCCGAATTTCTCTAACCTGGGCTATGCCAATTCTCTTAGCAATATAATCAACAGCCTCTTCCTGCGTCTTGATGTCAATAAACTCAAACAAATTTAGAATAACCTCTTCATAAGTTTTATCCGTAGAAACAGCTTTCATAATTTCTTCGTCCCTTAACATCCCCAATGCCTTAAGGACAATAATCAGGGGCATTTGCTTAACTCTGGTGAAAGTTAGATAATACAGGCCGTCTTTCTTCTTTTCCAACGAATGTGGAATTTTATAAGAACCTTTAGCCGCAAAATATCGTCCCGAGCAAGTTCCTTCTTTAGCCCTTTCCACTACAAAATTATTTGCAGCTAAATCTTCAACATTGACAATTACTCTCTCCGTTCCATTAATGATAAAATACCCTCCAGGGTCAGTGGCATCTTCCCCGCGCTTGATTAATTCTTCGCGATTTAAATTATTTAAATTGCAATGCTTGCTTTTTAGCATGATGGGCATTTTCCCAATTTCAGCGACGAAATTCTCTCTCTGCACATCGTTAACATAAGAGCTGACTTCCAGAAAGATAGGAGCATGATAAGAAATTTTTCTCAGCCGGGCTTCCATTGGATAAATTGGCCGCTTGCTGCCGTCGGCTTCGATGATTTCCGGTTTTCCAATAGTAATCCGGCCAAAGCGGATTTTAAATTTCTCAATGTTATGGGGAATAATGGCTGGCTCTGCTTCCTTATTTTCTTCAATAACTTCCTGCAGCCCCTGCTCTAACAGATTATTAAAAGACTGAATATTGCTGTCGACAAATTTCTTCTCTTCAAAATATTTCTTGATGAGGATTGACCGGTCTTGAGCCAGATTATTAACCATCAATTACCACCCGATAATAGATCGCTCTGCCGGCGGTTTTGCTTTCCCGTTCAATCATAATTACATCTCCCACTTTAGAATTAAGCGCATGGATGGCGGGATCGTCTTTCATAATTTTAGGCAATTCCTTAACGGTAACGGAATATTTATCAAATACCTTTTTCTTATCTACATCAGATAACTTCGTATGTTTAGGTACCAATAGATGTTTGCTGATGTCCATTTTTTAATAATTGTGAGCGGGCCGGACGAGATTTGAACTCGCGACCGCTTGATAGCTTCAGTAAAGAAGCGGCAAATTTCTTATTTGCGATGCCTTCCTGACTTAAAAGTCAAGCGCTCTACCAAGCTGAGCTACCGGCCCCTGGGAAATATAAACGCCCTGGCCGGGACATTCCTGACATGTAATTATCCATTCCACACCACTTTGAACCCGGGTCGAAGCCTTACTTTGGCGATTCCCAGCCGTGACAGGGCTCCGTGCTAGGCCGAACTACACTACCAGGGCATCATTAGATAGCCTACCATCTACATAATAACATTAAATGTAGAGAATAGCCGACCATTTTCTGATTAAAACCGCGGTTTGTTTATAAATTTATCGAATTTTTTGAGGACTGCGGAGTAAAATAGCCCGCGCGAGAACTTATTTTAATTTATCTTCTAAAGAATTTCTAGACTTAAGCTGTTTAGACTTAAGCTGTTTAATCTGTTTAACTTATGGAAAATAATTTATGAAAAAAAAAGTCCCCCCACCCGGATTTGAATTCCCCAAACTCCGCCTTAAGTCAAAGTTTGCCGGGGATCTCTCGGTAACGGCTGATACTTTATCATTACAGTCTCCAAGACAAATCAAAAGCATATGCTACAGCCGAGCGTTCTACCGCTGAACTATGGAGGGATTAGCCGACGAAGATGAGTTTTACTTATTAAATTTTCTGTCCGTTTCGGGAAAAATTTAATCTTAATCCTTTAATCTCACCAAAAGGCTTTTAAACTAAAAAAATTTACTTACTATAAGGTATTATGGCGACATGATATCAGCAAGGGATATCTTTCCCTTTATGCGCATAAAAAAAGAGGTGATAGTAAGTGAAAAAAGGATTTAACGGAGCCAGTTTGGTGGGAAGTTGGTCTTTCTTAGTAGGATTAGTTCTGGCAGTGCTTCTGGGGTTAGGCTTAACTGGACCCTACCAGGCAACAATGCTGTGGATTGTATTCCTATTAGGTATTGTAGTTGGATTACTAAACGTAACCCATGATGAAACAGGAGCATTCCTGACTGGCGGAACAGTTTTAGCGCTGATCTCCTTTTTAGGAGTAGAAGCAGGAGTTTTCGATGCAGTAGCACCAGTTATCGGAAACATTTTGAGAGGAATTTTAACCCTGTTTGTTCCAGCAACCATTATCGTTGCCCTAAAATCAGTGTTTAGCTTAGCCAAAGCTTAATTTTTTTTATTTTTTAATTTATTTTTGACATTCTTTGTGTACCTTAACTGTTAATAATTGCCTAAAGATTAATGCCCGTTACTATAAACTGAAAATTACCAAAATCTTAATAAAGTAGTCTTCTAAATCAGAAACTATAACGCGGTAGTAGTATAGTGGTTAGGGGATTAATAGCCATCCGACCTTTATGCGGCCTTGCCAAATTTTGTAAACAGGCTGTGACCCGAGTTCAAATCTCGGCTACCGCATTTTTATTATGAATCTGTAAGATCACCTTAATGCCAGAATTAAGCTATTTGAAGCAGATCTTTTCCGTCAGGAAGATCCTCCTGCTGGCGCGAACTTTTCCTCGCTGGCAGAATACGACCAAAGCCAAATTTACGGATCAATTGTTAAGGGCTATTCCTCGTTGGCAAATTTCACAGAAAAAAGGCATCTCAGTTATTTATTCTATTGCTTATAATGGTATACCAGCGAAGATTCCCGTTGTATCCGGAACTTCCTGTTGATTGTCCTGGTTTAAGGCCGTAACCTAATTCAATAATTCCCGACTCCCTTCTGGCAGCTTCTTTGTTAGCCCGATCATAAACCCTTAGAAGGATATTGCCCACGCGAGCTTCGATTCCTAAAGCCGTTTCATCCCAAGTAGGATTATCAACAGCTTCCCCGGCCAACTGCAGATCCTCAGAAATAATTTTGTTTACAATATCTTTAGGAATCATTAAACTCAATAAGTTGAAGTTATTTAAATTTGTTGTGAAATTAAAGAAGATATTTTTCCAGTAAAGGGCCTAAAACTTCCAGAATGATATTATTCCTGACGAAAGAGAAAATTCCTAGAATCTGCACTGTTTTTTTTAATTTTTATTCTTCTCCCATTACTGCTTTAATTCTTCTCACGCCGGCGGCAGAACTTTCTTCCTTAATAATTTTAAACCTGCCCATCTCGTTGGTGTTCCTTACATGCGGCCCGCCGCAAAATTCTTTGGAATAATCGCCAATAAAATAGACCGAAACGCGGTCCGGATATTTAGCGCCAAATTCCATCTGCGCTCCCAGCTGCATGGCTTCATCTTTAGACATTTCCTCCCGGGTTACTTCCAGCCCCGACTGAATTACCCGATTAACTTCATCTTCCACCGCTTGAATTTCTTCGCTGGTTAGTTTTCGGTCAAAACTAAAATCAAACCTCAGCCGTTCCGGAGTAATATTGCTGCCCCGCTGTTTTATTCTGGGATCAATAACCCGGCGCAGGGCTTCATTTAACAAGTGCGTAGCGGTATGCATTCTCGTTACAATTGGAGAATTATCGGAAAGGCCACCCTTAAATTTGCCGGCCGCCGCCGTTCTCGATAACGCCTGATGTTTTTCAAATTCTTCTTTAAAGACTGCTTCATCCACAGTGAGGTCCTGCTCCAAGGCCAATTCCTGCGTCATCTCTAATGGAAAACCATACGACTGAAACAATAAAAAAGCATCTTTGCCGGTAATAAGATCATTTTCAGCAGCCATTTTATTAAATTCTTTCAGCCCTTTTTCCAAAGTAGAAGCAAATTTCTCCTCTTCTTTCTGCAGTTCTGCAACAATTCTGGATTTATTTTTCTTTAATTCCGGGTAGCCGCCGCCATATTCTTTAATCACCAGTTCGGCAATTTTAGCTGTAAATAGATCTTTAATGCCAATCAATTTTCCATATCTGATAGCTCTTCTAACTAGTCTTCTTAAAATATAGCCTCGGTCAACATTGGAAGGAACAACATAATTTTCATCGCCCAAGACAAAAGCCGCGGCTCTTAAATGATCGGCAATAATCCTGATTTCTTTCTTTTTTTTGGTATACTTTATTCCGGCAATTTCTTCTATAACCTTAATCATCGGCTGAAATAATTCCGTTTCATAAGCGCTTTTTTTCCCGGATAAAACGGCTACCGTACGCTCCATACCCATCCCGGTATCTACATTTTTTTGTTTCAAGAGTTCTAATTTTCCGGCAGATTTCCGATCATAAGCCATAAACACGTCATTCCAGATTTCCACCCAGTGCTTATCTTTCGGATCAAATAAATCAGGAGCTTTTCCCGCGCCCGTCCAGTAGAACATTTCTGTAGAAGGACCGCAGGGGCCGGTATCGCCAGCGCTCCAGAAATTATCCTTGCCGACATACGCGATTCTTTTTTCCGGAACTCCCCATCGCCTCCATAACTGGAAGGATTCGTCATCTCGGGGAACTTGTTCATCGCCCTGATAGACCGTGAAGGCTAATTGTTTTAAGGGCAGTTTAAGTATGTTTGTCAGAAATTCAAAACTCCATTCGATAGCTTCCTTCTTAAAATAATCTCCCAAGGACCAGTTTCCCAGCATTTGAAAAAAAGTATGATGGGTATCGTCGCCAATATTCTCAAAATCCACCGTTCTAAGGCATTTCTGCACGTTTACCAGCCTTTTCCCTAAAGGATGTTTTTGCCCCAACAGATATGGAACGAGAGGCTGCATGCCGGCGGTGTTAAATAAAACCGAAGGGTCATTTTGTGGAATTAAGGAAGCCGACTCAATAGCCTGATGGCCTTTTTTCTTAAAAAAGATAAAGTATTTTTCCCTCAATTCATTAAAGTCCATGGTATTACCATAAATAAAAGATGATTTTATAATTATTTCGATGAAAACAAGAAACTGAGAGTCATAATTTTAAAAAAATACCCCCCTGGTTGGAAATCTAAAGAAATATAAACTAATAACCAGAAGGAAACTAACATGCCAGATCAATATACTGCCCAAGATTTCTACAGAAAACAGCCAGTTATTAATCACCTTCATTGGGATGGCTCCCTTCCCGTGGAACGATTATTTGAATTCTATCAGCATAAAGGAGAATTTCCTCTTCTGCCGGAAAAAGATATTTCTGGAAATAAAATAAATCACCGCAACCAAACTGAACGAGTTCTTGATTCGCCGGAAAAATTAGCTCAATTTCAGCAGGGGCTTCTCACCCACTGGGGGATAACTGACGTTTTCAAGATACCTATTGGCGCGATGAAAACTGATAACGATCTAATTTTAGCTGCTATTGCCCATTGCGAATATCTGCTGCAGCAAGGAGTAAAATATGCCGAAACCAGATTTGCGCCACCTTATCATCTCAATCCATATGGGCGATTATTTCACTTGAACGATGTTATTGAGCAGGCCTTGCTGGGATTTAAACTAGGAGAAGCTAACACTGAAGTAAAAGTAAGGCCGATCATTTGCATTAACCGTGAAATTGACAAAAATTTTATCGCCGGAAAAAGCCCAGTTAATTCTATTGATGTAGTAAAGGCAGCGATCAAATATGCCGAAAACGGAATTGCCGGGATTGATTTAGCCTGTTATGAGCCTTGCGCTCCGCCGGACGATTTTGTTTCCGCTTACCGCTTAACTTTGGACACGCCATTGAAGAGAACTATCCATGCCGGAGAAATGATGGGCTCTGATGAAGCCAATTTAAGAAATATTCGCTATGCCTTAGAGCATTTAAGGCCGGATGGCCTTGGCCATGCTATTTCCTTGCATAAAGATCCTAAATTGATGGAAATTGTTGCCAAGCGTAGTATTAGAATAGAATCCAGCCCCCGATCTAATCTTCACTGCCAATTTATTAAAAATCCAGCCGATCTGGGCTTAGATCAGTTACTGCAAGCTGGAGTTAAAGTTACAATTAATCCTGATGACCCGATGATGTGGCCACAGGGAGATGTGGCCGATAATTTAGCTCTGGCAGCTAATGCCTATGGAATAGGCGTTGTTAATCAAACCATCAGGAATTCCATTGAAACAGCTTGGGGTTTGAACAAGGAAGAAAAAGAACAGATGGTTAAGGATTTACAATTCAATAAACCTGAACTTTTTCTGAAATAACCTGCCCCCGCAAATCAAAGGTGCTAGTTTTTACAATTTTAACTTTAACTATATCGCCCAACTTAAAACTGCCTTCAACAATAACCGGCTTATAAGAATCATTTCTGCCAATCCATTGCTGGTCTTCTTTAGATTTCTCATCAACGATTATTTCGCCTTCCCAGCCCAGCCATTTTTCATTCTGCAAAGTGGAAATGTTAGTAAAGATATCCGTTAACACTCTAGACCTTTTTTTAACTAATTCTCCCGGCAGCTCCTCTAATTCCGCGGCTGTCGTTCCTGGTCTGGGCCAAAACCGGGAGATGTTAATGGAATCAAAAGAGTTTTTTCTTACACATTCTAAAGTCTGCCAGAAATCATCATCGGTTTCCGGAGGGTAGCCGACAATGATATCGGTCATAATATTAATCCTGGGAATTTCTGTTTTAAATTTGTTTAAGGCATCATTAAATTCGTTAATGGTATATCGCCGCCTCATCTGTTTTAATATTGCATTGCTTCCGGCCTGCAGGGGCAGATGCAGGAACTTAAAGATTTTTGGATTTTTGTATAGTTGAATTAGCCGGTCGCCGATTTTAGGCAGGTGATCTGGATTGCCCATGCCAATTCTGATTTTAAAATCTCCCGGCAAAGCTGCCAATGGATCCAGCAATGCCGGCAAATCAGTTCCAAGATCGAATCCATAACAAAACGTATCCTGCGAGGCCAGCCAGATTTCTTTAACCCCCTCACGCACAGCTTTTTGAGCTACTTTGACAATTTCAGCAACTGGATAAGACACTAAATTGCCGCGAGCCTGTTTTGTTTTGCAAAAAGTACAGGCTCCCAAGCAGCCGCGATTAATGGGCAATATTTCCACAATCGGGTTTTTTCTAACCCGCGGCAGATCCAACGGCGGCAGTTCATCATTGCTTAATAACTGCAATACATTGTCATGCAGTGCTTCCTCTACGACTTGAACAATATTATGAATCTGTTTCGTGCCCACCAGAGAATAATCTTTTAATTTCTGGGCATCAGCCTGAGGAACGCAACCGGCAATAATCAACAATTTATGCGGATATTCCTGTTTAAAAGCTTCTAATTGCTTAAAGAAAGCCGTTTCACTTGGCGACTTAACCGTGCAGGTATTGAAGATAACAATGTAAGCCCCTTCCAAATTATCAACTAATTGAAATCCGGCTTTCTGCAATAACCCAGCCATTTGCTCCGAATCAGCTTGGTTGGCCGCGCAGCCGGAAGTTTGAATCGTGAAAGTAGTGGGCATTAATAGGCTCAGGATTCAACTAACTTAAAAAAGTTATGTTATTGTCGCGTTATTGTTAAGTAAAGAGAATTTTGAATAATTAATTTTTTATCGACAAAATTCTCTAAGAGACTGTGAAATAGTCGAGATTTTGTCAGTAACAGATCAAAAAATTAACAAAATCTCTATTTTTCAAAGTTCTCTAAAGTTTCTAACTTGCTAAAATCCAGCAATAAGCTTTATAAATTAGTTATACAAACCAAGCAGCATGATTTATCGTCCCCATAAAGATTTTTACGTCTGCCATAATGCCAGAATTATTCCCGGCCTGGAACAATTTATTGGCCGCTACAAAGGCGCGGTTCATGATTTTCAGGAGAAAGACGGCCGTCTTACTTTGGTAGCTCTGGTTGAATCTAAATTTGGCTTCAGCAGGTTCAGACCGCAGTTCCAAGATCCGGCGGTTATTAGCGCAATAAAAACAGATCTTTCTGCTGTTAATGGCCTTGAAAATATGCGGGGGAAAAAAATCTTTATTTACGCCAATATTTTTTACACTTTGGGCGTTTCCATTCCCAGAAAAAAACCATCTGGAGCATGTTGAATAGCTAAGGAGGCGAGAGTATGGACTATTCCTTAAGATCAGCAATACCCCATATATTCCGACACTGGTAGTTACTACTCCGGCTAATACAGCAGATTTAACTGGATTAGTAATCTGCGTCTCGAGAACTATCAAACTAATTGAAAAGTTAGAATATATAAATATTTACACGAATCAACAATTAACATGCATTTAGCCAGAATCAAATTCAAGGACATTGAACAAATGCCTCAGTTAAAGATAAACCAGAACTTTAAGCAGCAGTTTCAAGGCTCTGCGCCAGCGCCCTTCATCGGCCGGTTCGGTTATCCTAATGTTAACCTTGGCATTCTCAGTCCTCAGTTTACCGGCGAGATGGAACAGTACGACTCGCCGCGGTTATGGGCTAAGAACAATTTTGGAATCGGTGAAATTGCCGCCAACCGCTATTCACTGGTAAACTCGCGTTCTATTGCTTCAGTAAAACAGTTAACCGGGAAATTTCTGCAGATCGCGCAGGAAGTGGGCATGGCCAAAACGGCTTCAGAGGTAGAAATTGCTTTAAAAAAGCCGCCGCAATTATCGCTTAAGCCGGAAAAAGAAATTATCCCTTTCGGTCCGGGCAGCGAAATGCAAACGGCGAGGATTACTGCCAATACCATAGTAGATTCCAGAGTTGAGAAAGCAGTAAGGGATACCGATTTAAGGGCTGCTCAGGCGATTATTGATTTGTATAAAAAAGGTTTTGAAGAAAATACCCTAACTAAACTGATCTCGGTAGGCCATCTTGGGCTAAAGAACAATCGTAAACTGGTGCCTACCAGATGGAGCATCACTGCCGTTGACGATATTGTTGGGAAACAATTAATTGAGGAAGTTAAGCAATACTCTGTTGGCGATTACCAGTTATATTTTGGAGGGGCTTGGGGGAATTATTATTTAATTTTGTTTCTTCCGGAAGTTTGGAGTTATGAGCTATTTGAAACTTATTTATTATCACCAGTAAATCCTTGGAGCAAACGCGGGTATGCCTACTCAACAGATTATGAAGGTTATCCAGGAAGAAAAGATTATGCTGAAGAAACGGCTGGCGGTTATTACGCCGCTCGACTATCTGCGCTGGAAAAAATGAAGGAAAACCAGCGGCAGTACTCCTGTCTGGCGTTAAGATTTATTACGAATGAATACAACATTCCTCTGGGGGTGTGGGTTTGCCGTGAAGCGGCGAGAAAAAGTGCCCAAGACAAGCCGCTTCAGTTCTCCAGCCAGGAGCTAATGCTGGCTTATGCTAAAACTTTTATTAAACATAAATTTAGCTTTGATTTAAATTTATTATTGAAGGAAAGCCAGTTATTGCAGAATAAGAAACAACAACTTAAATTAACTCAGTTTTGATAGCAACTTTTTGATAGCAACTTTTTTTTACTTCTCTGGATGAATGAACAATTTTTATAAATAAATGATCCCTAGCTTGTTTTCATTCAAAATCACAGCAATAAGAAGAGGTGGTGCAAGATGCAGGATATAGATCAGGAATTTGAAGAGTTTGTAAGAAAGAATTTTTATAAGCTGACCGATAACCAGAAAGAGCTGTGCCGGAAGTTAGGGCTGCTTCCTAGCTAAAGTATTCCACATCATTAGAACTGATAGTTATTTCTTTTTTCTGTTTTAGGATTGGTTTCTCTGGAGTAAATTTTCGGGTTTCAGGGATGGTTTCAGAGATTAATCTTTTAACTGTAATTTCTTTAAATTCCAATCCTTTCTTAAAATTAATGTTCCCGCAATTGGCGCAGTTAAAATAAGGCCCAAATTTTCCGGCTTTTTGCTCCAGCCAGGAGCCGCAGAGGCATTTAATCTCTGGTAAAGCGTCTTTAGCATGCCGATGGCACGTTTCTATCCCTTGAGTATTTTTATGCGTAGCTGTTCTCTGGCAAAATGGACAAGGGGTTGTTTTATAATTTCCGTAACTTTTTTTAGCTTTAAATCTCATTCTGATAAAGAAAAGATTTATATTTATAAATTGCTTTATTGGAAGCATGAAATGGTATCAGCAGAAATGGTGGAAGAAATTATTTAAGGAAACACCGCGAAAAAAACTGGATTCTGAACAAGAACTGCAGGCGATGATTGATTTTTTGGGAGACATCAAGACTGATGTTAAAACCCTGTATCGCGATCTCAAAACCTTATTGGAATTAGAACAGGAGCGCCAGGTTGCA
>Ga0209541_10012296_pt1 | contig 13265 bp, 6 predicted proteins | sample RifCSPlowO2_01_FD_184027 | JGI IMG/M metagenome (GOLD analysis project Ga0209541, IMG submission 184027) | Groundwater microbial communities from Rifle, Colorado - Rifle CSP2_plank lowO2_0.1 (SPAdes) (version 2) | ecosystem: Environmental > Aquatic > Deep subsurface > Groundwater | place: Rifle...
TTTTGAAAAAAGATGAATGTGTCAATGCAAATCAAATAAGAGAATGGTTCTGTCCCCTTGATGGCGGAGCAAATGCTCGTGCGGTTGCGTGCCCACCCGATACAACATGTCAATTGAATGCAGAGGGTGTTGCACTGTGTCAAGCTGGTGCTCCTGAAACATGCCGTAATGATGCTGATTGTCCTGGCCAATTCTGCAGGGATGATGATGTTGATCCTGATGAACAAATTTGTATGGCTAAACGTGAGAATGGTGCAATCTGTGCTCGTGCAAGTTATTGTGTAAGTGGATACTGTACACCCGGTGGACGCTGTGATAATTCGCCTCCTCCTGCACGGAAAGCCCTTAACGAAGAATGCCCCACACACCAGAATGCCGAATGTCAAGATGGTCTTGTTTGCAGAAAACTCTTTGTGAGAGAAGATCCTACTACTTGGTCAGGAAATAGGTATTTCTGTAACGGCCCCATGCCCATTGGTGGTATTTGCGAACGTCCTGATCAATGTCTTGATACTATCTGTCGTAATAGTCGATGTGTAGAACGTGCGGATGGATAAGTACTTTTTAATTGTCCCCCCTCCCCAAAAGCTTTATAAAGTGGTCCTTTTTCTAGCTTAGTCATGGCAGTTGAAATCCTTGCATTTAACAAATGGTCAACACGCGATATTGTTGTGGCAGACCCCGGTCTCAAAGACACGATTACTTTAAACCCCCGTATTGTTCCTAAAAGTTCTGGCCGTTATGCAGGCAATCGCTTTCACAAATCAAAGATCTTTATTGTTGAGCGTTTGATCAACCGATTGATGGTTCCCGGGCATCGAGGCAAGAAACATTCCAAATCCTCAGGCCGTTGCACAGGAAAACATATGCATGCAAGCGGTCTTGTCAAGGCCGCCTTTGAAAAAATCCAGCAAAAACTCCAGAAAAATCCGGTTGAAGTCTTTGTACAAGCCGTGCAAAATGCTGCTCCTCGAGAGGAAACGATCACCATTGAATATGGCGGCGCTCGCTATCCGCGAGCAGTTGAATGTTCTCCTCAGCGCAGAATTGATCTTGTTCTGAGGTATATGACGCAAGGTTCTTATCAGCGCGGTTTCAATACGCGGAAATCTGCTGTTGACTGCCTTGCCGATGAAATCATGGGAGCATACAATCTTTCTCAACAGTCAGCTGCGATCTCCAAGAAGCTTGAATTAGAGCGGCAGGCTGATGCTTCACGATAAAGCGTTTCTGTATTCCTTCTTTGCGCTTTTTCACAATTCTTCGTGTCAACTATATACACTATATCCTCTACATTCTTAATCTCATTTGACCATCCACCCCCCGGGGTGGGATTATGCAATCTCTGCAGATAAGACGACCTGATATTGAATGGGACAAAATGGAGTATACCTTGAAGAATGGAGCAAAGGTCACGAGGATCAGGGAATTTGTCTCTGGTGAATACAACTTTGAGGAGTATGACGACCTGACTGAGGATGAGACGGATCAGTACTACCAGTTTGATGATTATTATTAAATTTCGTCTCTCTCCTTAGTGGCGTGCAAGGTTCGTCTGAGCTCTCCAGAGGTGGCTTAAAACCAGAATGATTCCAATAGCAAGAGCAAGCGATTGGGTGCTATACACAATAAGTATTCTCAGCAGACTGCTTCCAAAGATGCCTTGGTTGCGGAGGTAGAAAGCTATTACTCCAACCATAATAAACGACATGACTAGGATATTTCTATACATTCCGTTCATATATCCTAAATTGGTGAGCGATATTAATAAAGTTTGTTACCCCTTGTCTCGCTAATCTCATCCGGCTCTGTCCCGAATCTCGTTTTTGCTCGGGGCGAGCACAATCTGAGCAAAGCTCAGCTGTGCGTCCAAAGCTTCGCTTTGGATTACAGCAGTTCACAGAGATAACAGCATGAGCGCGATGGACAGTCGCTCCACGAGCGGAGCGAGTTTTCTACAGAGTCAAAAAAGCGATAATATTAAATAAACCAACAAGCTACCAGAAGATCAGGGGGTTTGAATATGAATTTTGATAACAGGGGTTTAGGGGTAAATAGGGCAAGAGTAGGCAGTATACCCTTTATGTTTTTACTCTTTACACTCTCTCTTTTTTTTTCGCCTGCTGTTCTGGCAGAAGAGTACAATCTTCGATATGATGACAATGGCAATCTTATAGAAAGTATGGATAAACAGTACACTTATAATGTATGGAATCAGCTAAGCGAAGTTCGGGATGTTGAAGGAAATCTCTTAGAAGAATATATTTATGATCATAACGGCAGAAGAATAAAAAAAGTTCAGCATTTTGCTGATGGCAAAACAGAAACCACTTATTATGTTAATAACTATCTTGTTCGTGTGGTAAATGCAGAAGGAACTTTTGATACCTACTCCTATCGTGATAATACGGGTACGCTTCTTGCGAAGAAAAATCCAGACAGGAGCATACACTATTATCATCCCGATCTCTTTGGAAGCACCACCTTAATAACTGATACTAATGGAAATACCATTGAAGAGACATCTTATTTCCCATTTGGTGCCATACAACAAGGAGGAAATGACCGTTATGCATTTACTGGACAGGAAAAGGATGAGAGTGGACTTCTTTATTATGGTGCAAGATATTATGATTCTGAATTACATCATTTTACACAACCTGACACCATTATTCCTGATAAGTATAATCCACAGACATTAAATGGGTATAGTTATGCGCTGAACAATCCCTACAGATATGTTGATCCAAGCGGGCATTACGCCATTGAAAACGGAAAAATAACTTGGACAGAAACAGTTAATGATATGATTCTGAAAATGGGGATTGAAATAATGCAGGAACAGAAAGCAGAGCAGGAACTAGAAGAGAGTGCTTCTACTTTCTTTGACGAAACATGGAATCTCATTAACAAAGCAGGGACTGATAGTTATGATTTTACGATAGAGTCCTGGAACAATGCGGGCAAACAGTTTATTGACGAAACTATTCCTGAGAGTTTGGAAATTATTAAGGGGGCTAAAGATAATGCTATAGGGGGGGTAGAAACAGGGCTGGCTATTGTGGGAGCTATCCCTATTGTGGGGGGAATCAAAAAGCGTGCGGAAAGATTTATGTACAATATTGTTGGAAATGCGATAGATAAAACGGTTAATTCAGGGCATACAAAAACAATACCCTTCTCAAAAGGGATTCAAAAACAGGCAGATAATCTCATGTCATTAAGACAAAACGATGATTTACCACGTATATGGGATAGTTATGATGGGGTAGATGGATTGTATGAACAAGTTTTAATACAAAACAGACAAACAGGAGAATCTTTTCTCTATAACCTTAAAGACAAACTCATCAGACATATTCCTCCAAAATAAGAAAGGAGCAAAACATGAACAGCGATAAAGACAGCAAAAAAAAGATACTTGAGAAAACGATAATGATCTCACTAGTTCTTTTTTTCCTTCTTCTCTTTCCCGCACTCGCAGGTGCGGAAAGTTATAGGGAGTATATCAACACACCAGTAAATCCAGACTCAATTTCTTCAAGTGGAAACCTTTTAACTGATTTAAATTCTGGCGCTGCAACATTTTCCTATGATCTAACCGTACCGCCAGGAACAAACGGACTGCGGCCGGTACTTAAGCTCAGTTATAACAGCCATCAAAAGAACAGTTATCCTGAGTTGACCGGAAGCGGGTGGTCATTAACACAAAATTATATTCAACGTAATGCAGAACATACCCCTAATAATGATCAAGATGATACAGATATTCTTTTTTTTAACGGGCAAACTTTTGAACTTTTTTATGATGAAGTTGATCAGCGATATCATACTAATCCTGAATCATTCATGTCAATAAAGGCGTACAGGGGAGGAAATGGACAACAGCAGATCTATGCTGTACTTACCACCAAAGACGGAACGGAATATCGTTTTGGTCATAACAGAGATTCAGAGATGTACTCCAACCAGCACCAATATGGCAGGAGATGGTACTTAGATCAGGTCGAAGACACTCACGGTAATAAGATCTTTTATACTTACCGGGAGGATCCTTATCCAGGCGATCTTGGCGTTACCTACCTTGACAGAATTGAGTATAATAATGATAGACAAAGACAAATCAGTTTTAGCTATGAACCTTTGCCACGGTCTTGGGCAGTTTTTGAGGATGGCCATAAATTCAAAAGAACACACCGCCTCAATGAAATAAGAATAATGGCAAATAATGACCAGGTTAGGAAGTACGGACTTGCCTACACAACCAATGACCTGCAGACAAGAAGTTACCTCTCATCCATCACTGGATATGGAAGCAATAATGCTGCATTACCAGCGACAAGGTTTTCTTATTATCCGCTGAATAAAGGGTGGGAAAGAGATCAGCAATTAGAAGCTGAACTTCCTGATCTGTGGTTTGCATGGGAGAATATGGATGATGGTACAAGGGTGACTGATCTTAATCGTGACGGAAAAACTGATTTTTTGACCAATTCAGAAGGAGGATTTAGCGGAAGAAACGCGTATCTTAATTATGGCACTGATTTTAGAAGGCAGGGAAATTTTCTGCCACCGGAAGATGCAAATTTTATTTATGAAGATGATGGTATTTTTTATGATAATGGCGTTCGTCTTGGCGATTACAATGGCGACGGGCGTGAAGACCTTATCCAAACAGACCAGATATGGGAAAACACAGGTGAGCGATGGCATGCAGTAAATCAAAGATTTCCTGCAGGGTTTACTGGGCGGGAAAGAATTCTTGAAGAATTCACGAGGATTGATCTTGGTGTCCGTTTAGCTGATCTTAATGGTGATCGTTTTGTAGATGCACTCAAAGCAACACAGCGTGAACAAGGTATGAGCTGGATCAACACTGGCAATGCAGATAATGGCTGGGTGCCGGCAGAAAACTGGTTGGTTCCCCATGATCTAAGATTTGTTGATAGTTTTGGCCGCGACCTTGGATTAAGGCTCGCAGACATTAATGGAGACGGACTTGTCGATCTTTATCATGGCAGCAATCGAGAGGAGGCGCAGCTGTGGCTTAATACTGGTGGCGGGTGGGCAAGAGATGTGGAATGGAACCTAGCAAATCTTGAAGACACTATTTGGGGTATAGGGGAAGACAATGGTGTAAGAATTAGCGATATTAACGGGGATGGGTTACCGGATATGGTAGTGGCAAAAGGAATGTTTAGGGCAGCCTTTATGAATGTCGGAGAAGGTTGGGAATTAGATCCTGCATGGCATACTCCTGATACTGCTGAATTTGTTGACAGGCATGGGGAAAATGAAGGAACACGGCTCTTTGATATTACCGGCGACGGCGCTGTTGATGTAGTTACGATGAAAACGGGTTTAGATGAGAACTCAATAAAACGAATATGGAAAAATAGCGCATCACAGCAATCTCTACTGCGTGAAGTACAACTGCCTGAAGGCGGGGTATACACGATCACGTATGAAAATTCTGGTGCAGGGGATGATGGGGGGAGAACAGATGACATGGGTTTCACTTTATGGGTTGTTGATTCTGTAACTCATCGTGATTTTGGCGTGCACCATACTGCAGGCAATAGGGATGGAACAACGAGCGCCAGCTATTATTACACGGGAGGAAAATATGATTTTGTCAATGACAAATTCCTTGGATTTGATACTGTTGAAGAAATGCTTCCCGATGAAACCCTTATAAAGCATTATTATGAACAGGAAGGCGGTAAAGAAGGAAAGGAGTATCGAACAGATACGTATGACTCCAATGGAAACTTACTTCGAACGAAAGAATATGCCTGGAATAGTGTAAGAAACAGGGGACGGGGTAGTCATGATTATTATACCCACACCTTAACACAAGAACAGCAAACGGATTATCTTCCCCTGGACATGCAGAATAGAAAAATAAAACGAATTTCTTACACTTATGATGATTATGGCAATGTTATAGAGATTCATCATCAAGGTGACCTTGCTGTCAATGATGATGATTATTATGAACAATTTACTTATGGGTATAATCTCGATGACTGGATAGTTGACAGGCTGAAAAATTATAAGAAAGTCAAAGCAGACCATAGAACTATATTTTCAGAAGCGTGGAATTATTATGACAACCATCAAGACAATAATGCCGTACCCGCACGAGGTGATCTGACAAAAAACACGGTTTGGCTAGATGGCGGAGATAACCCAGAAGTGACCTATACTTATACCAATCAAGGAAATCTAAGAGAAGTAGTCGATGCCCGTGGAAATGCAGTAACCTACACCTATGATCCGACGGGAACATTCATAATAACTGCAACAAATGCCTTAGGACACGAATTCGAGTGGGAATATGATCTCGGAACAGGAAATTTGTTGTCCTACAGAGATCCCAATGATTATGAAACAACCTATGTCTATGATGCGTTTGGAAGAAAAATTAAAGAGATACGCGAGGGAGATACTGTACATTTTCCAACAAAAGAGTGGACGTACCATTTTGATGGTGTTGTTCCAGAGAAAATAACAGAAAGAAGTAAAATTAACGAGGGTGTATATACGGAAAGCATCTCTTTTTACGACGGCTTTGGCTATAAAATACAGCAAAGGAAAAAAAGAGACAATGGAAATCAAATAGTAAATGATTATTATTATGACAGCAGCGAAAGAATTAACGGTCTGAGCAATCCTTATGAAACCCCATATACTGCAGTGTATAGTGCACCTTCTGAAAATAGGTGGCAATCACAACTGAAAACACAGTATCCACGTGATACCTTCGGAAGAGTGATCACTATAGTACGGCCTGATGATATTCCAACAAGGATAGTATACGGCATAAGGGAGGTGACTATAATTGACGGTAATAATCATCAGAAAAAGTATTATCATGGTGCGTTTGGCAGAGTGATAAGAATAGAAGAATTTATTGCCGGCAGGGCAAGAGCAACAACTTATAGGTACGACTTAGACAACACTATTTTGGAAATAGAGGATGCGCAGGGTAACTCGTTCTCTTTTAGGTATGATAGTTTAGGTAGGTTGCAAGAAATTGATGATCCTGACAGGGGAGTATGGGGCTATGAGTACGATGAAAATGGGAATCTTATTTCCCAGACTGACGCAAATGACAATCACGTTTCAATAATTTATGATGAACTTAACAGGATGAGAGAGAAAAGAGTAGGAAATCAGGTTATTGCTTATACTTATGACCGAGATACTATTGGGTCAATAACTCGTATTACTACTCCTGACATGAGCATTACCTACTCATATGATGAAAGACTGCGCCCAATAGGAGAGATAAAAACTATTTCTGGAATGGAATTCCAGCTGGAACATGCTTATGACGGATTAAACCGGCTTACTCAGGAACTAGTGAGGGCTGATGATCCGGAAGAAATCACTTTTGAATATGGTTTGGAAGGGCTGAGCGAGCTTAACGACTTAGTAACGATTACTTACCATGAGTTTGGATATCCTGCAAGACGGACCTACGCCAATGGGTTAACAACAGACAGGGGTATTGATGTGAGGAGGCAAACGCCAACTTCCCTGCGTACTGGAAACAAACAAGATCTGAGATACACCTATGATCATGCACGCAATATTCAAACCGTTGATGATCGGCATCAGCAGCAAGTAATAACCTTGGTATATGACGAGGTAAACCGATTAACTCATGCGCAAAAGAGAGGAAACAATGACAATAATAGAAATACTAATTTTGCTGCAGTATATAGCTATGATGCCATTGGTAATATGCTTACCACGAGTATGAATAATGAGAGGTATACTTTTTCGTACCAGAACAGCCCTGTTCACGCACCAAGCATGGTAAATGCCCCAAGATCACTGGCTCAATGCGAACCGCATGAAAGATTATTCGGATTTGTTTGTCTACCTGATGGCAATGACAATGAGCATGAGGAGCCGCCTGATGAGGGTAATGATCTTGAGATTCAGCATGCCTGCGAGCAGGATAACGAATGCCAGGATAACGAACATTGTGTAGATCGTATGTGTGTAAACAGAGAACAAGATCCTGTTGAAGAAGATGAAATTGAAGGAGAAGGTAATGAGGGGGAAGAAGCCAATAATAATTCTCCATTGGCGTGCAGACAGGATTCACAATGTGAACGGGGTTTTGTTTGTGTTAGAAACAAGTGCATCTCAAAAAGTGAACAGGATCTTGACCTCCTTCCTGACCTTACTATACCCCGCTTGCTTCTTTTGAACCCTGAAAAAGTTCAGCAGGATGAAGAAGCTGTTTATGAAATGACCATACAAAATATAGGGGATACAATTGCGGAGCAGATATCATGGATAGTATTCAATCTGGAAACAGGGGAGGAGTTAGCAAAAAGTGGAGATCACCCTATCAATAGGATAAACAATGAACGAAAGGTAATAATATACCCTAAATTCATGCATCCCTGTAAAACGATTCGCGCAGAAGTTGATTATCTGAAAAATATAACTGAATATAATGAGCAAAATAATCATAAAGATGAGGTCTATCAGGGCGGCCTCTGTAAGGGGGATCAGACAGACGAGAAAAGAAAGAAAGAAGAGATCGAAACAAGGGAAAAGAAGAAAAATAAAGAAAGAGAAGAAGAGCAGAAAAATAAAATAAAAAAGCAAGATGATAAAAAAACTAATGAAAATAAAAAAGATAAAAAAGAAAAGTAAAAAAATAAAGAAAAAAGGTTTCAAAAATGAGATTGACAAATGTGCTTTATGGAATAGCATTGGCAGCAGGGATTGCTTGCGGAACTGACAACCAGTACCCTGCTGATGACGACAAGAAAACAACCCGAAAGCCGCAAGATTGTGAAGATGTACGCAGGCTTGCAGTAGAAGGAGGATATCCTGATTTTGCATCACTTGTCTGCAGAGAAGTTTCTGAGGGAAGGTATGCCTTCTCCGAAGGACCCAAAGTAGCATATCAAAACCTTTACTGTCTGTGCAGCGAACCTGTGGAGGAAACAGGAGAAAGGAGTGATGATGCCTGCGGAACAATAATTACTACTGAAACAGAAGGCAGAAGAGTAATTATTGATGAACTGAAAAGATTAGGATATACTATTGATGATGCCATTGATGAGATTGTTCTGCAAGATCCGCGAACAGGAGAATATTCCTTTACTACGCGCCCTGATGTTGCTTTTTTCCGTCGTGATGGGCCTCTCGGTTATTTTGAGTTTTTCTCTTCAGGTGAAGAAATGCCATTCCTGATATCCAGCAACACTCCCTTTTATCGTGTTGTTCAGCCTGGCACTGCCTGTAGTATCCATGATTTTGTCAGAAATGAATTGCTTTAAATGGGGTGTATTTTATTATTCCGTCCCATCGTAAAATGATGCGGCGACACCAAGGATATAAAATATCTGCTCAAGAATTCAGAGATGCTACACCCCTATTCTTCACAATTTAAAAGCTCTAATAATCGGACTTTTTTACCGGAGCCACATTCTTCACACAACATTTTTAAATATGCTCATGTTTTTTCAAGGCAATGAACGCTCGTGCTGATATCCGAGAACATCAAGCAGGTAGCCCCCAGGTTTCACAGAGTTCTCCCGATATTTCGCGCTACAATCCTCTTGTTCTGGAACCAATTATATCTCACTTTTGGAAAACCAACGCCACCTACGAGCAAGTAAAAAAGAAAAACGCAAAAGGAAAATCATTCTATTTTCTGGACGGCCCGCCGTATACTTCAGGAAAAGTGCACATCGGAACTGCGTGGAACAAAGCACTCAAAGATGCACTCCTCAGATACAAGCGCATGCAGGGCTTGAATGTGTGGGACAGAGCCGGCTATGATATGCACGGTCTTCCTACTGAACACGCTACTGAAAAAAAGCTTGGCATCAAAGGAAAAGAATCCATTATCAAGTACGGTGTAGAAAAATTTGTTCAAGCCTGCGAGAAGCTCTGTGTTGAAAACATGCTGGTCATGAATGAAGATTTCAAGCGCCTGGGTGTTTGGATGGACTTTGACAATGCCTATCAATCAATCAAAAAAGAATTCATCGAAGGCGTCTGGTTCCTCATCAAGAAAGCACACGATCAAAAGCGCTTATATGAAGGAAAACGCACAATGACCTGGTGTGCACATTGTGCAACCTCCATTGCAAAACACGAGCTTGAGTATCAGACTATCCAAGAGGAATCCATCTTCTTAAAATTCCCAGTGGAAGGAGAAAAAAACACCTTCCTTGTTGTTTGGACAACAACACCGTGGACGATTCCTTTTAATCTTGCAGTGATGGTTAATCCTGAACTTGTGTATGTCAAAGCAGAAGTTGAAGAGCAGGAAAATAAAACAGGAAAAAAGAAGGAAATCTGGATCCTTGCAAAAGCGCTTGCCGGTCCTGTTATCCAGATGGTCGCAGGAAAAACTTATAGGATCAAAGAAGAACTCTCTGGCAAACAGCTCGAAGGCCTCAAATATTTGCATCCTCTTCATAAAGAAATTCCCTTTTTTGAAGAAATCAAAGACAATCCCAAGCTTCACACCGTTCTTCTCTCGTCAGAATATGTCCATACCGAATCAGGCACAGGATTAGTCCACTGTTCTCCTGGTTCTGGTCCTGAAGATTATGAAGTAGGGCACCGCAATGGGCTTCCTGCATTTAACACGCTTGATGATCACGGTGTGTTTCATCATGCGGGGAGATTTAACAACCACCAAGCAAAGGTTGACGACAAGAAATGCGTTGAAATCCTTGAATCAACAGGAATGATCGTTGCAAAAACACCTGTTGAACACGAATATCCCACGTGCCAGCGCTGTCACCAGCCGGTTATCTTCCGTGCAACAACCCAATGGTTCTTTAAAATAGAAGATCTGAAAGAAAAACTCATCAAAGAAAACAACAAAATTCAATGGATTCCTGATGCAGCATACAATGCGTTTAATTCCTGGCTTACGAACCTCAGAGATAATTCCATCACCAAACAGCGCTTTTGGGGCACTCCGATTCCGATTTGGAAATGCGATGCGTGCAGCCATTACGTGGTCTTGAGTACGATCAAAGAAATCGAACGGGAAGCGAAAACAACACTCACCAATCTGCACAAACCTTGGATTGACGAAGTCAAGTTTCCCTGCAAACAGCCGAAGTGCAAGGGAACCAAACGAAGACTTCCTGACATCCTTGACGTTTGGATTGATGCAGGCTGTGCTTCGTGGAATTGCCTGGATTATCCGCAGAACACTGCTACCTTCAAGAAATTATATCCTGCTGAGTTTATTATCGAAGGAAAAGACCAGATTCGCGGATGGTTTAATCTGTTGCATATTGCATCGATTTTGGGATTGGGAAAACCCTCATTTAAAACCTGTTATATGCACGGCTTTGTTCAGGATGCACAGGGAAGGAAGATGTCCAAGTCCTTGGGAAATTACATTCTGCCTGAAGAAGTGATTGCAAAATATGGAGCTGACACACTGAGATATTACACGATTGGCGGTGCAAATCCTGCAGTGGATCTCAACTACAACTTTCATGACATGGAACTCAAATATAGAAATCTCGGTATTCTTTGGAATCTTCACAAATTTATCATCGAATATGCAGAAACGATCGGAAAACAACCGGATGAGCTTGATGAGAAAACTATGCTCAAATCCTTAGGCCTTGAAGAAAAATATATGCTTTCACGTGTTCATGCAACCACCAAAAAAGTGACCGAGCTGTATGACGCCTATCTCATCAATGAAGTTCCTCATCACATTGAAGATCTGTATCTTGATCTTTCACGAACATATATCCATCTGGTGCGTGAAAAATCCGCAGTAGGCGATGATGCTGAAAAAGATGCAGTGTTGTACACACTCTTCACCAGTTTTATGACGATCCTTAAACTCTTTTCAACGATTGCACCGTTTATCTCTGAACAGATCTATCAAAATCTGAGAAATACCTTGGGGGCAACAGGAGAAACACGGGCAGAAAGCATCCATCTCTGCTCCTGGCCGACCTATCAACAGAAATTGCTTAATCTCCAACTGGAACAGGATGTTGACAGTCTCAAACAAGTGTTGCAGGCTCTTTTTGGTTCGCGTGAAAAAGCAAAACTCGGTGTCCGCTGGCCTTTGGGAGAAGTCGTTGTTGCAACCAGCGATAAAGAAATGATTGCAGCGCTGAAGCGCATGCAGTCGTTGATTCTGAATCAAGCCAATGCAAAGAAATTGGTGGTTACCAACGAGCTTGCCGGCATGCGTCAGACCGTGAGACCCAACTATGCAACGATCAAGCCTGAGTTTAAAGAGTCAGTTCCTGAAATTATTGCCCAGCTTACGATTGACAGCCCTGAAACCATCCTCAGCCATATCAGAAAAGACGGATGCCACAAAGTCCGTGCAGGAGGCAAAGATGTTTTGATTAAAGAAGAACACCTGGTCATTGGCAACGTTGTTCCTGAACCTTATCTTGGAAGTTCGATCAAGGGAGGCGTGGTGTACATCAATACGAAGCGAACGCCTGAGCTTGACGGCGAAGGCTATGTCCGCGAAGTCATGCGCCAGATTCAGAGTTTGCGAAAGACAGCAGGTTTGCAAAAGACAGATTTTATTACGGTTTCTGTCAAAATGGATGCGACCTTGGTTCCCTTTTTCAAACAAGCACAGGATCTTGTGCGAGAGAAAGTGGGTGCACGCAAATGCGAGTTTACGGATAAGGATGGAAGTAAGGAAGCGGTGCAGTATAACGAGCGCAATGTGTTCAGCGTGAAAGGCAAGGAGTTTGTGATTGTGTTTGAGAGGGTGAAGTAGGAATCAGGGACCACTGGGCACCTCGTTATTCACTTATTTTCTCAAGGGTGGATACAAATTGTACATCCCCTTAGGATAGATACTCCTGGCGAAAATTATCTTACTGAACGAGAAAACCAGAAAAAGAAGCCAAAACCCATTGAAGACAAACAAACTTTAAAAATCGATACTCCTCAAGATAGGGAATGATGAACCGTTGCTGTTGCATCTGGATATTGTTGTTCTTGTTTCTCGGAGCGCTGAGCATCGGTTTTATTGCTGAAGATCAGAGCGGATTCAACACGATCACCGGCCACACGTATAAACCCCTTGTAAAGAAAGAATACAATCAAGCCTATCAAAAACTCGAAACACGCTTGGATCGCTTTAGGACAGCAGAGCAAAAACGAATCCAAGCACCTTTGTGTGACTCCAATCTTCAGCCCACCAACAAGTTAGTTCCGAAACGGTTCTGTGATTGTTTGGCAGGCAAAAAAACCAAGGAATACTG
>Ga0209541_10012297_pt1 | contig 13264 bp, 9 predicted proteins | sample RifCSPlowO2_01_FD_184027 | JGI IMG/M metagenome (GOLD analysis project Ga0209541, IMG submission 184027) | Groundwater microbial communities from Rifle, Colorado - Rifle CSP2_plank lowO2_0.1 (SPAdes) (version 2) | ecosystem: Environmental > Aquatic > Deep subsurface > Groundwater | place: Rifle...
TTTGCGGCTTTTTCGCGGATGTAATAGAGTTTTGCGCGGCGAACCTTCGAATGGCGCAGTACCTCGATTTTCGAAATCACCGGAGAATGCATTGGAAAAACGCGCTCAACGCCGATACCGCTCACAACCTTACGGACAGTAAACGTCGCCGTAGGGCCGGTCCCGTGCTTTACCGCGATAACTAAACCCTCGAACGGACTTAGCCGCTCTTTATCCCCTTCTTTGACTTTTTGAATAACGCGAACAAAGTCGCCTGACTTGATTTGAGGAATGTCTGTCCGAAGGGTATTTTTTTCAATTGTTGTCATAGACATGGTATTTGCGATGATATCATAAAATTTTTTCTATCGCAAGTGTTGACTCGGAAACAGCTTTTGAAAAACTTCGCTCCGACCCCCCGCGTCGGAGCTCATCAGGGCTCGACCTCGCTCTCCCGCCTTTGGGCGGGAACCATGGCCGCTCGGTCTCGCATGTTTTCAAAAGCAGCTTTCCTCGCTTAGAGCATAAACGAATAGTAACACTCGTGAGTGCTGGAATTAACCAAAAATCATTGATTGAGCGCGCATAAAATCTTCGGGCGGGTCTGCCTCGAATTTGATCCTCCTGCCTTCGGGGAAACTGAATGAGAGCGACTGGGCGTGGAGCAATTGGCGCCCGGCGCCTTCGGGGCAACACACTTTTTTTCCGCCGTATACGCGATCGCAGGCAATCGGATGCCCGATTGCTTTCATGTGCACGCGGATCTGGTGCGTGCGTCCGGTTTTCGGTGTGACCTTAAGGAGCGAATATGCCTCCCCTGCTTTCAAGACCCGATAGCGCGTTTCGGCTTCGCGCTCGCCGCGCACGCGGGCGCGGCCTCCGCCAGCGCCCCGCCGGGTCGGATTTTTTGCGTCGCGGCCGATTGGATAAGAAATAATCCCTTCGCGATTTTTTGGCTTTCCGCACACAACGGTTAAATAGATCTTCTCGATATTTCGCGTCTTGAAAAGAAGTTTTAACCCCTCGAATGCGTGCGTGTTCCGCGCAACAACCAAAACGCCTGACGTATCGCGATCAAGCCGATGTACGATGCCGGGACGCGCCGGATCGTCGCCCACACCTTTTACTTCCGGAAAATGCTTAATCAAAAAATCAACGATTGTTTCGCCTTTTACATTCGGCCCGCCGTGCACCGAAATTCCCGCGGGTTTGTTCAACACAATTATATCGTTGTCGCTAAAAATTACTTCCACGAGCATACTTGCTTTTTTATAGAATTCATCGTATAGTAAGGCGCGAGACCTCGCAAGGACGATTACACGTTATAAAGCATGCAGGGTCTTTTTGAATGAAGAAATCATACCTCGACGACCCGCAAGATACAGGTCCCCAGGAAATGAAAGACCAAGACATCCTTCGGGCGTCTTTGGCTGAACCAGCTCTTTTTGCGATTCTTGTTGAGAAATACCACGACCCCTTGTATCGCGCGGCATTCAAAATCGTGCGAAATCCCGAAGAATCCGAAGACATCGTACAAGAAGCGTTTGTGAAAATGTACAAAAACGCGGAGAAATTCCAGAAGCTCGAAGGAATTGAATTCAAATCGTGGGCGTATAAAGTGACGATCAATAACGCGATCACCCACTACCGGAAACTCAAGAAGGGCGAGGTCCTCGCGGAAGACCCGAGCGTATTCCAGCACGCAACAGACGAGGACTTTGACACGCGGATCTGGCGCGATTCGGATATGAAGGCAATCGTCGCGGGAACGCTTGAGCGTATGCCGCCGCACCTGAAAACCGTTCTCGCGAGCTACTATTTCGGCGACAAATCGTATCAGACGATTGCAAAAGAAGAAGAAATTTCAATCCCGACTCTGAAAATGCGTCTCTTCCGGGCAAAACGGATTTTTAAAAAATTATTGGACGAAGACGCGACTCTCATATAAACGGAAAAATATGGAAAACATAACGACTCAACAGATACCGGGGAAAGAAGCATTCCGCGGCCAAATCCTCCGCCAAGTGTATCGCGTGTGGCTCGTGCGTAAATTCTTGCCGGTCTTCATAGGCGAAATAATCGTCCTCACACTCCTTTTATACCAGGCGGGACGAATCGTCTTTGTCCAGCGCATTTTTGAAAATGCCGCAAACGTCCTTTTTAATAATCCCGGGGGACTCATCAATTTCGGCGTTACCGCCTTTACCCACGCCTCAACTCCCGCAAAAATCTTCGGCGTCGCCGTTGCGGTGTTTCTCGCGCTCGTGATACGACGTATTACGCAAGGGCTCCTGCGCCTTATTCTTGTCCGCGAAAACTACTTCGGAAAAATCGAGAAGTAAGAATCAAACACGCGCTCCAACGCGCTCCCAACAAACATTCCAACATTCTTAAGAATGTTGGAATGTTTGTTGTATGGAAAAAATTCTCACTCTACTCTTCTCTAATTCGCGCGAATTAGAGAAGAGTAGAGTTGACTTCTAACGAAATAATTGATATTCTCACCACTGGTACATTACGGAGGAGTAAGCGTGAGCAATAACCACTTCACGAAAAAACAAGATCTTCATTTGGAAAAGGCAATCGCATCCTTTGGCGACTGCCCTATCTGCTGGCCTCTGGTGAAAGAGGAATTCAACAAGCGATTCCGGCGGTCACAGCGCACTGTAGAAGGCCTCCAGACACGCTGGCGCGCCCTTCAGAAAAAGGCAAAACAGGAATCCCTCAAGCGGATCACCCAAAAAGACGGATTTGAAGCGTGGTTCGCGCAGTTCTTCGCGGGCGTCCGAGGACTCCGCGAACAGCTGAAAGCCGAGAACGACAAGCTCCGCAAAACAAACAGAATTCTCGAGAAGGAACGCGATGACGCCGTCAAAGCGCTTGAGGACCATTTGGACAAAGATGAAAGAATGAGAGGCAAAGCGAAAAAACTCGGAGAAGCCGCTCTTGTGATCAACAGCGACTAACATCCCGCACCCGTGCGGGATTCTTTTTATTCATCTGAAGAATTCTGTTCGCGCGGGTCACCCTATTAGAAGTCCGATGCGCTCGCGCATCGGCAGCCTCGCGACGCGACGTCGGGGCTTACTTCTAACGGGGCTCGTACACCTTGGAGCGGATGAAACGCAAAAACGTGCCTGAATAGATATTTTCAAGCGTTGCGCCGGAAAGCCCCATCCCCTTCATCTCTTTTGCGCCCGCAAACTCCGGAGTCATGTAGCTCCGCTCTTCAATGATGTTTCTATACCAGCGCACCATGCTCTCCACATAAGGAATCATTGTCGCCATTTTTGCCTTAGTAATGACAATGTCAGTACCCCACATGATTCGTTTACTGTACTTCCTGAAAAAAATACGAAATTGGTGCGGACGCCGCGTCATGCTCTCACAAAACGGCATGAGATGATCTTCACGACCTCCGGAGCAATCGGTATAGACATTCGGGTAACGATCAAGAATTGCGGCCACGCGGTCAAGCCGGTGGCGATTTTTGCTCGATACCATAAAGTGCGGGAAGCAGACCTTGAGACCGGGCTGCGCCTCAAGAAGCCGGAGCATTTCTTCATAGAAAGAAACGCGATTGACATGAAATATAACGGGAAGATCAAGCGCCCGGCATCGCTCAAAAATCGGCGCCATGCGCGCATCGTCAAGAGCAACGGTGTGCCATGGTCCCTGGGAATGGCTACTCGCAAGCCCGTGGTAAAGTTTGATGCCTCGCGCGCCAAGATTGAAATATTTTTCCAAACGATCAATGTTGTCTGGATCAAGCGGATTCAACGTAGGAAACACGCTCACGTTATCATGATATCGCTTTAGCCCCTTGAGTAAGGCCAGGTTCCGTTCATGATACCCATCAAAACCATGCGGCTTGCATTGATAAATGGTTGCGTTTCCACTACCCACAAAAAGCACCTGGTCAATACCGGTCTTTTCCATAATCCTCAAGTACGCCGGAAATTCTTCCGGCGACTCAAGATGTTCGTGGGCATTTACGATCATGTTCGCCTCCGAATGGATTTGTCTTGAGCGCGCCGAAGCGACGCTCCGAGCACTCTCATTTCACTATCTCTGTCACGGCGCCCCTCAATAGTAAGCGGCTCTTCTTCGGTTGAACTCTCGCCCTCACCCTCGCCCTCACCTTCTCCTTCACCCTCTCCTTCGCCTTCCGCTCCGCTTGGTCCTCCGCTTGGACCGGCAGGTCCCGCGTCGGGCTCACCTGTGACTGCGCCAGCGGCGGCGGCGGCAGCATCGGCAGCCGCGGCAGCAGCAGCATCAGCACTGGTGGGTCCCGCGTCGGGCTCACCTGTGACTGCGCCAGCCGCAGCGGCGGCAGCATCGGCAGCCGCGGCAGCAGCAGCATCAGCACTGGTGGGTCCCGCGTCGGAGGACGTCATACCAGCAGCATCAACATCCGCAACAGCTGCCGCAGCCGCAGCAGCAACGCCTGCTGCAGCTGCTTCTCCAATATCTGCCGAGGTTTCGCCAAGACCAATCGCTCCTACGGCTGGAGATGCCGATGGAGCAGCGGCAGCATCAGCATTGGCTGTACCCTGCAGACCCATTGTTACATCCTGAACATCAACCGGATTCACGTTGACGGTTTGATTATTTACCGTTACATCAACGGTTTGGTTGGTTGTATCTTCATCCGACACATTGAGCTTAGGTTGTAGTTTTGCTTGCTGCATAGCATCCTCTGTAGCTTTAAGAGCAAGCGCTATCGCATTATTCGCATCGGTATCATCAAGTCCCTGCCCTCTTAGCGTAGGAGCGTTCATACCAAATGAAGCTGTAACATTGTTTGAAAGAGTGACAGTCATAGCAGATTGTTGCGCCGCCCCAAAACTCATAATCCCAACGGTTCCCGTAATGCCGGTTGCTGTCGTAACTGACATACTATTGCCCATCGCTGTTCCGCCGGCAAGAGCCGGATTTGAAGCGTTTTGAGCTGCGGCCTCTGCGGAAGTTTTACCCGCTTCGGAAGAAGTCATTCCGGCCGCCGTTGCGGATTCTTCCGCAGTTGCGGCGGCAACAGCAGAATACGCGCTTCCCACAACACCCTGAACGCCTAAAGTAATATCCGATGTGTCGTCTACCGCTCCGGTTTCGCCCGCTTCGGCAGATGTTGCGGTATCAACATCAGCGGGAGCAAGACCTACTGCAGACGAGGTTGTACCTTGGTTTGCAGTATTTAAAGAAATATTAGTTAAGTTTTGGTTTTGCGATACATTTAAAGATTCCGTAGCTTGCACCGCTTCATTAATAGCAGCTGCTATTTCTCCAATGGCCGTAGTCCCAGTGGCATTATTTGCAACAGTAACAACCGCGCTGATGGCAGTATTAGCTGCTTCAGATGCTGCTTCCGCACCCCTTGCTGCAGCAGCTGCCATATTTGCAGCGGCTTCAGGAGATATATTTGGTGCTTGAGACAATGTTAAAGCAAGATTGCCAGTATTTATTGCAATTTTACCCGCTTCTTGTGCTGCTATCGCAGCGGCATTCGCGACCTGTGCAGACTGCGCATCGGTAGCCAATGAAGCTGCTTGAGCCGCGGCTTGACCGAGAGCAACGGCAATACTCCCCGAGTTTATAGCAGCTTGTCCTGCGATACCCAACGCTGTCGCTGCCGCATGAGTATTATTATCAGACGCCGCAGTATCTGCGCTTGCAGATGCCACACCAGCATTTGTTGCAAAACCAGAAGCCGTATTTGCAAGATTTATTCCTTCGGCAATACCAGACAGAGAAACTTGAGGTGCGTTCGCGGGCGCATTGGATTGAGGATTTGACTGAGAACCAATAACTGTTACTGACGCCGGCGCGGCGGCTCCCGCCTCTGCAATCCCCGCTGCGGCCGCGTTTCCGATGTCTGTTGCGGTCTCGCTAAGGCCGACATCTCCAATAGCGGAAGCCACACCAACGGATGTCACAGACGGAAGACCGGTTGCTGGATTCAAACCCTGCGCCACCAAACTCTGTTGAATTTCTCCCGCAATTATAGTAAGCGGAACACTTAAAATGGCTGGCGAAAGAACCCTTCCTATAATGCCAAGTGGCGAATTAATGGCGTTTGCGATTTCTGCCGCAAGCTGGGGATTTGACTCCGTTAAACTCATTCCCGGCGGAGCTCCTTGAAAACCCGCACTACCGTCCCCTTCCGGCAACGTAAGAGATTTGACTGCGTTCGCAAGAGAAACTGGATCAGCGCCTTTCACTGCTTCAACCGCCGATGCTGCAGCGGCAGTTGCTCTTGCGGCTTCGGGAGAAGCCGGCGCGGAAATATTTGCCGCAATCGCGGCCACCACGGCTTCAGCGCTTGAATTGACCGCCGCTTGTATTTCTCCTGCGGCAAGATGCGTTTGCGTTTGTCCAAGAGAAGTTACAGCGAGCTCACCCGCGCGCTGGGCAAGAGCGGGATCATGAGAAATTTTTGCAATACCGGAAGCGGTGCTAGTCGCCGCGACCATTGTTATTGCGGCGGCTGTAATCGTTTTTTCCAGTCGCGCCGACGATTGGGTCGAACCGGTATTTATGGACTCGCCAGCTGTATGGCTTAATTCAGAACTGCTCGTCGCCGCGACCCCAGTAGCGGGCGCAACAATATGTACCGCAAGCGTGGTTCCGGAGACCGATATGGGTACGGTTTTTGTATTAAAATTGCCGGCAATCTCTACGGCATCATGCGCCGCGTCAAGAAGACCAACTACGGAATCAATAAGAACGATGTTTGATGGGGCACTAGACGTCGCGGCGGACAATGTGTGCGCTTTTGCAGCAAGAATATTAAGATCTTCTCCTGCCGCATTCCGAGCCGCACTCCCTCCTCCGAAAGAAACCTGATGTATCGCAACCGATATATTATCAATGGACGTTGCCAGGGTCACGGACTGCCCCGCGACTTGCCTTCGCAATGAGACAAAAGCCGGAGATACTGAAGTCACGGTCGCGCGCGCGCGCTGCTCTGCCACTTTGTGTATCAACACTCTTCTCCCTGCCTCTTCCACGGGCACGGAAAGATTTTGCCCGGAATATATCAAATTCGGCTCATGGATATTTTCGCGGTTCGCTTTCCAAATATCGGTCCAACGCCCACCCTGACCGTACTCTTGCTCCGCAATTTTCCAGAGAGAATCGCCGCGCCGTACCACGTAGCGAACAGAGCCGGATTCTTTTTCTTGCGCAATGCCGGGTCCCGGAGCCGGGGGAATCACCCGCTCTTCAATTCTCACAAAAGGAGACGTTCTTCGTACGCCCGAAGACGCAGATGCTGTCTCGCGCATACGAATGCGCTGGGAAAGCGGAGTTATACGCGCCGCGGGCTTTGACGCGGCAGCGCCTCCGGCAATGCCGAAAAGCTGAAGCACCTCGATAAATCCAAAAAGCGCCTTTTGCCAGAACGGGCGCGGATTTTCGCGTTTATGTCGCATAGGGCGCGGTAATAACGATTGTCGGGGCACTTTCACAGAATTACTAATATGTATTCATACTATCAACCGAAGAAAAAAATGCAATTCACGGAATCATCAGCTTTATGAGATTTTCAAATACCGTAAGCGCGAGACGCTTTCGCACATCATGAAAGATCTTATCAGCATCATCAATGAACGAATACAAGGGATCGCTTCCCCCTATTGCGACAAGAGAAACCGCATCTTCAAGAACCGAAATGTTCTCGAGATACTTTTCCCAAAAGCGATCAATCGCTCTGAGGGTTATGCGGCGCGCGTCTTCTTTTTCACGAGCGCCGAACGCGAGAAAATAGGAATAGTCCCCGCCGAGAAAACTTATGATAAAATCGTTTACCCCGTTAGAAGTCCGATGCGCTTGCGCATCGGCAGCTCCGACGTCACGTCGGAGCTTGCTTCTAACGGGGTGAACCCCTCGCGAACTGTGTCCGATGCGATCCCGAAGTTCGCGTTCCGTGACAAATGAAAATTCTTCTTTCCGGAGAATGTGATACAGATGCGAAAGAATAACCGGAGTCGGATCCTCGGAAAAAAGGACTTTATCGCGAAATTCGTACATCGCGTGCCTGTGTGAATCAACTACGGTGTCAAACCGCGCAAGGGACGAGCGCGAATCCGCCGCGAGCGACTCGGCAAGAGATTGGGCCGCCTTGACCCACAGGGAAAGCCGCCGATTTACGATCCCGTCTTGCGACCACGCAATGGTTTCGACATAATTCCAAAACGCCTCGTCCACGTACGCCTGCAAAAGCTCGTCTTCAAGGGATGCAACGAATCTGGTTTCTCCGCGCGCGCCTAGCCGTCCGGACCTGCCGCGAAGCTGATTATCCACCCGCTCGGAAAAATTGTGTTCAAGCCCGATGACCCGAAGACCAGTTTTTTCAGCAATATTTTTTTCAATGATGATATCGGCACCTCTCCCCGCCATGTTCGTTGCCACGGTTATAGCCCCGCGAAGCCCCGCATTTTGAATTATTTCCGTTTCGCTTGCGCTCAATTCTGCATGGAGTGATGTGTGAGAAATATTTCTTTTTGAAAGATAATCACTGCACGCTTTTGCGCCCTGAATCGTACGAGCTACCAAAAGCACCGGAGCTTTACTGACGCCCAAATCCTTGATAATTTTTGCAACATACAAAAATTTATCCTCGTTGGAGCGAAAGAAACGCGTTGGAAGGTCGGAGCGCTTGAGGCCGTAGTGCGGAGGAAGCGGAATAACGTCGAGTCCGTAGAGCCGGAAAAATTCATCGGCGACTTCATACGCGGTTCCCGTCATCCCGGAAAGCGAACGATACAGACGAAAGAGATTCCGGTAGGTGATTGACGCGGATGTCCTGTTTTCCGGCGTCGGCTCGATTCCCTCCGCGAGCTCAAGCGCCTGGTGAAGCCCTTGGATGTACTGGCGGTCGACAAGAAGATGCCCCGTAAACTCGTCGACAAGGCACACCTTCCCGTCGCGGATTATGTACTCCCGATCTTTTTTCAAAAATGCCTTTACGAAAAGCGCGAGTTCAAACGCCCGTATCGTGTCCGTATCTTTTTCAGAAAAAATATCCCGCCCGAGGAGCGAAATGATTTTTTCAATCCCCGCGTCCGTGAATACAGCGTCCCGATGCCGCTCGTCTGCTTCATAATCATCCTCTTCACCAAGCTCGCGGACGATTTCTGTCGCGCGACGGAGGCGAGAAAAACTGTCCTTTGCGGCACCGGTATCGGAACGCTCAGCGATAATCATCGGAGTACGCGCCTCATCAATGAGCACCGAATCAACCTCGTCGATAATCGCGAAATCAAAATGATTCAAGACAACATCGTCTTTTGAAAGCGAAAGGTGATCGTTCATATAGTCAAACCCGAGCTCGTGGATAGTGACATATACTACGCGCTTTTCGTACTCCTCTTTCCTTTTTTTTCTGGAAGTGGTTGAGAGTACAAGTCCCGTGCCTATCCCGAGCGCCTCATACATCGGATTCATCCAGTGGTAATCCCGTTCGGCAAGATAATCATTCGTCGTACCGACATGTACCCGATAGCCATGCAAGACCCGAAGATAGCTTGCGAGCATTGCGACAATTGTCTTTCCTTCTCCGGTTCCGAGTTCAACAACGTCTCCGTCAGCCAAAAAAAGCGCGGCGACAAGCTGCGTTGAATTTGGCGTTATATGAAGGACTCGGCGAAAGGTGACCGACGCGATGCCGAAGGCCTGCGACGCCGCAGAAACAAAATCAACCTTGCCGCGCAAAACTTCTTTTTCGAGCTCTCGAGACCAATGAAGAATTTCCTCCGGCATATACCGGGAATAAAATTCCGCCCACGACGGTATACGCTCGGCGATCCACCGATATTTTGCGAGCTCGCGCTTCTGATTCCAAAGCTTAACAAGGTTTCTCATTGGAGCTTTTGTAAATCTCGATGAAGCGAACGAATATGCTTTTGAGACAATCACCTTCCGTTTCCATGCCCTCGCGAACTATCTCTCATGCCCCAGCGAGCCAATGTGCTCTTCCGCGAAATGTGGAGGCGGAGGTACAAATTCACGAAGTTTCGCGAGAAGGGAGACCGGCTATGCCGGAGGGCTCCCCGAGCGAAACGAGGAGAATTTGTCTCCGCCGGAACCCTTGAGCGGAGAGCATGGTGGCGAGCACTACACGTCGAGATTTTTTACCAATTTTGCATGTGTCTGGATAAACTTTTTTCGTGGGAATACTTCGTCGCCCATCAGGATGGTGAAAATATTGTCCGCTTCTGTCCCGTCCTTGATGGAGACCTGCCGCAATGTCCGAGCTGCCGGATCCATTGTTGTCTCCCATAATTGCAATGGATTCATTTCGCCAAGCCCCTTATAGCGCTGAATTTCAATCCCCTTTACTTCTCCGTCCTCAAGCGTTTCCTCGGGAGTCACTTCGCCCTTTTTCTTCGCGCGTTCTTTTTTTGCTTCGACTTTTCCTTTTTTGAATTCCACGATTGCCATGTCGCGCTCGGCGTCAGAATACGCATAACGGATTGTTTTCCCCGCCTGAACTTTATACAAAGGCGGCTGGGCGATATAGAGATACCCGCGCTCGATCACAACCGGGAAATAACGATAAAAAAGTGTCAAAAGAAGCGTTCGGATATGCGCGCCGTCAACGTCCGCATCGGTCGCGATGATAACCCGATGGTAGCGGAGTTTTGCTTCGTTGAATTCGTCGCCGATTGCAGCGCCCAAAGCGATCACGAGCGCCTTCACTTCTTTTGAAGCAAGCATTTTATCGAGGCGCGCCCGCTCCACATTCAAAATTTTTCCTCGAAGCGGAAGTATTGCTTGAAATCGCCTATCGCGTCCCGATTTTGCCGAACCTCCGGCGGAATCGCCTTCCACCAAGAATAACTCGGACTCCGCGGGATCGCGCGATTGGCAGTCCGCCAATTTCCCGGGAAGCGCAAGGCCGTCGAGTGCCCCTTTTCGTAAAACGGTCTCGCGCGCGGCTTTTGCGGCTTTGCGGGCTTTTTGGGATAAAATCGCTTTTCCGATAATCTCCTGAGCGTCCCTCGGATAGCGCTCAAGCCAATCCTTTAATTCTTCGCCGACAACAGTTTCAACAGCGGTCCGCGCTTCGGTATTGCCGAGTTTTGCTTTTGTCTGCCCCTCAAATTGAAGCTCGTTATTCCGAATTTTTACCGATATAACCGCCGTAACCCCTTCCCGAACGTCGTCGCCCGTAAGCGTCTCATCGTCTTTTTTCAGATAATCGTTTTTCTTCGCGTAATCGTTCAACGCGCGCGTGAGCGCCGTCCGAAACCCGGTGAGATGCATCCCTCCTTCCGCGGTATAGATGTTGTTTGCAAACGACATCTCGCGCGGCTGAATGTCATCCGTATACTGGAGCGCCGCTTCGACAAATACGTGGTGCTTTTCATTTTGGGATTCTTTCGCAACATAGAAAATATTATCGTGCTTCGGCGTCTCATTCCGATTCAAAAACTTTACATAGGAAACAATTCCACCCTCGAAATAAAACGTGTGGGACGAGCCGATGAATGTCCCGTCTTTTGCTTTTGTGCCGTTTCGCTGGTCAATGACCGAAACCTTGATGCCTTTCGTGAGATACGCCTGCTGGCGGACGTGGTCAAGAACGTTATGTAAATTAAATTCTATTTTTTCGAAAATTTCGGAGTCGGGCTGAAACGATACCGCGGTTCCGGAGCCCGAGCATTTGCCGACTTTTTTTACTGCGTATTTCGGCTTTCCGCGAGAATATTCCTGAACATATTGAAGCCCGTCGCGGCATACTTCGGCTTTGACCCATACGGAAAGTGCATTTACGACAGAGACGCCAACTCCATGAAGCCCTCCAGACACCTTATATGCATCCGAGCCGAATTTTCCGCCTGCGTGAAGCGTTGTCATAACGGTCTCAAGCGCAGATTTTTTCGTCTGCTTATGAATGTCAACCGGAATGCCGCGGCCGTCATCAACGACAGTGACTTTATTTTCCGGCAAGAGCGAAATCGCGATGTTTTTTGCATACCCCGCCATCGCCTCATCAATCGAATTGTCAAGAACTTCCCAAATCAAATGGTGAAGCCCATCAACGCCGGTTGAACCGATATACATTCCGGGACGCTTCCGAACAGGATCAAGCCCTTCGAGAACGTAAATATCCTTTGCGGTATATTCCGAATTTTTCTTCTCTTTTTCTGTGTCTTTTTTTGCCATTTTGGATATTATAATCTCCGTGAAATAAAAAAACGCACGAAAAACTCATCATTTTTTATACCCCTATTATAGCAAAAAAGAGCCCAAATTACAAGCTCTTTTTATCCCCCGCCGATACGAGGAAAAATGGCTTATATAAGACGCGGTTTATGGCCGCTTCTCAGCATAAAAAACGCCATACCTCCATAACCCTTTTTTGAGCGCTTTCCATTGCGCGATACCGGTGTTCCACCCAAGAACAATTTTTCTATTTCCAAAGAGATAAAAGAAAGGGAGAATGAGCGTAAAAAGAAACGCCCTCCACCACATAACACGAGAAGATCTCTTTACCGCCTCAGTCATATCAATTCGCTCAAAGGCACGAAAGCCCACCTCTTGAAACAATTCCCCGAACCCCTCCCACAATGCAAGAGATTGAAGCGCAAATCCGTCCAAAAATCTTTTCATAAGACGGGCCTCAATATTCGGCCCGTTCCGAGCATCGAAGCCATCTGCGATAATGATTCTTCCTCCACGCTTGAGAATTCTATATGCCTCGGTCAAAAAATACTTCCGGTCAGGTGCGTAGCAAAAACTTTCTATCGCCCAGACGACGTCAAACACCTCATCGGGAAAACCGGTATTCATATAATCTCGAACCTCAAAAGATACCTTCTTTGAAACGCCACATCGCTCCGAATTCCTTCGCGACTCCTCTATATCACTCGGCGTTATGCTTATTCCAAGAACGTTCACGCCGCGGTTTCGCGCAAGCCATATTGAGCTCCCGCCGACGCCACATCCCGCGTCAAGAACGTATTCTCCCTCTATAATGCGTGCTTTATCGGCTAAAAACCTATTTTCGTTCAATAACGCTTCATGGAGGCTTTTTGTCCTACTGCCCCAGAATCCATAGTGCATCGCGAGGTCATCATCGCGAAACCAAAAAAGCCGATACCCCCATCGGCTTTTCTCATAATACTCGATAATATCTTTTTTTCTGCCGAACGCTATTTCCTCACTTCCCATCGATTTTGCTCAAGCGCTTTTACGATTGCGGTAACGCTTTTTTCAACCTCTCCGTCCGTAAGCGTCCGATCTTCCGCTTGGAATACCAGATGGAACGCCAAACTTCTTT
>Ga0209541_10012298_pt1 | contig 13262 bp, 18 predicted proteins | sample RifCSPlowO2_01_FD_184027 | JGI IMG/M metagenome (GOLD analysis project Ga0209541, IMG submission 184027) | Groundwater microbial communities from Rifle, Colorado - Rifle CSP2_plank lowO2_0.1 (SPAdes) (version 2) | ecosystem: Environmental > Aquatic > Deep subsurface > Groundwater | place...
CTGAAATATTTTATATGACCTTTTGCTTAAGTCAAAGCCCGCAAAATCTATGCCCGCATAGCATCTTTTTTTTGTCAAGCAGAAGAACACTATAATCTCCGGCTTTTCGAGCTCAACTTTTTGCTTATAGCCATATCTTTTTTGTATATGCTCGATTATTATTTCGCCCAGCTTGCTCTCCGTTTCTACCGATGCAATATCATCTTCATAATTTCTTGCATATTTTACCCTAAACCGCACATTTTTCCCCAGCCATTCATCAAATTTTATTTTTCCTATATTTTTTCCAAAATCATCAAAAATATCCTTATAATCAAATTCTGATAAAAGGCAGCAAACCCCTGTTGCGCTTTGCGATTTGTAGCATAATATGAACAAGTCTTCGTAGCTTTTTATATCAAAAACAATGCACCCTTCATTAATCTTTGATTCAGAGCCTATTAATTCCTTTGCTTCCATAGATGCGATGTCTTCCATGCCTTTATGCGTTGTTAAAAATCCCTTCATAACAATAAGTTTAATGAATAATTATAAAAATCTTTATAAAACAACATAAAAAATAATATAAAATGAACAAGAAAAAAAATAATTATAAGAAAATACTCCTTGACACTAATTTTCTGCTCATTCCTTACCAGTTCAGGATGGATATATTCACGCAAATAGATCGGATAATGCATTTCCCATACAAAATTTTTGTACTTGACAAGAGCGTTGAGGAGCTTAAAAAAATTGTTGAAGAGCAGAAAGGCAAAAACAAGGATGCTGCAAAGATCGCACTTAAGCTGATAGCAATCAAAAATATTTCAATAGTAAAGACGAAAGGAAGTAAGAGAACAGACGATGTTATAGTTGAATTATCTTCTGAAAACAGTTATATTGTCGCTACGCAAGACAAAGATTTAAAAAGGAGGCTTATTAACCATAGAATAGAGGTTATTGTGCTGAGGCAGAAAAAGATTCTTGTTTTGGTCAATGACAAGGGCTTTTAAATAAGTCCGCGCCAGTGCAGGGGAAAGCAGGCCACTAATTTTTAAGCGTTTTATTTGCACTATCAGGAAAGACTTAAAACTAAGTTATAATCAGAGGGAAAATGTATTATAATATAGAGGTCAAAGACCGCATCAGGGTAACACCGAACCTTTTTAGCTTAGACACTAAGGAAGCTGTCATTAAAAGTCTAAAGAAGAAGTATGACGGCTATATTTCAAAGGACCTTGGGGTTGTTATAGATGTTTCAGGGATCAAAAGCATAGGGGAAGGCGTTATAATACCAGGAGATGGGTCATCTTACTATGAATCTGTATTTGATGTCTTGAGCTTCAAGCCCGAGTTGCAGGAAGTTGTCACTGGAAAAATAAGGGACATAGTTGATTTCGGGGCTTTCATAACACTAGGCCCGATAGACGGAATGATTCATGTATCTCAAACAATGGATGATTTTGTAAGCTTCAGCAAGGAAAAGACTTTATCAGGAAGGGAAAGCAGGAAAACTCTTAAGGTAAATGATGTCTGCAGGGCAAGGATAATAGCAGTTTCGTTTAAAGACCCTTTAAACCCGAAATTAGGGCTTACAATGAGGCAGCCTGGATTGGGAAGGCTCGACTGGGTAGGGGAAGAAGGGGCAAAGCCGGAAAGCAGCAAAGAGGCTAAGAAGAAATAAAATGGGGTGTTCGAAATGAAGAAAAAAGTCTGCAAGAAATGCAAGCTCTTCGTGGAAGGGAATGCATGCCCCATATGCAAAGGCAATCAATTTTCAACAAACTGGCAGGGAAGGCTGCACATTTTAGACGCAAACAAATCCACAATAGCAAATAAAGTAGGCATACAAGCCAAGGGAGAGTACGCAATAAAGGCAAGGTGATTTTCATGGATCTCAAAATTTTAAGCAAGAAGGAAGAACCTCTGCTTTCGAGGACAGAAATAGGGGTAGAGGTGTCATTTGACAAAGCTACGCCTCCAAAATCAGAAGTCAGGAGTGCATTGGCAAAAATCTTGGGCAGGGACGAGAAATTAATCGTTGTCAAGGGACTATATACTGGATATAGAGTAAGAAAGGCAAAAAATGTATCTTATGCTTATGAGAATGAAGAGGTCATGAAGTCTATAGAGCCAAAGCCCAAGGAGCATAAGGAAAGCAAAGGGGAAGCTAAAGAGCAAAAAGCTGCAGAAGAAAAGAAATAATAAAAATAATCAAAATAATAATTTAAAGCAAAATGGCAAAGAAGAAACCCGGCAAGAAAAAGCCGATGCAGATATGGAAGCTTTATGAGATTAAAGACGGAAAGGTTGTCAGGAAAAACCCATTTTCCCAGAAAGCAGGCCCTGGATGCTTCATGGCCAACCACAAGGACCGTTGGGTTTGCGGTAAAACCGGATACATGGAGAAGAAGGATAAGAAAGGGTAGTTCTTGTTAATTTTTATTATTAATTTTACAATAATCGGTACTGCTAGGCATATACTAATTGATACATATTTAGTCCATATTTAATCCTTATTTAATACATTTTTAAGACTTCTTATATCATCGATACATAAATACTGCTATCGCAATAAAACAGGTTTATAGAAAAAGGTGATTTATTTCTCGTTCTTGATCGATTCCTGGAACAAAAGAAAATCCTCTGTTGTGAGCTTCCTGCCGCTCTTGATCTTTTCTTCAATTTCATGCTCCTTGCTCTTTATCAGCATAGCTTCCTGCAGCTTCCTTTTCTCATCTTCCTCAAGCTGGAACTTGTTTATTTCCGTTCTTATTTTGCCCATGCTTTCAAGCTTTTCCTTAAGAAAGCGGTTTTTTTCGCTGAAAACCTTTTTGAATTCAACAAATTTTGAGAATGCCTCTTCCTCTTTTGTCTTGAGCTCGTCAACATTCCTGGATTCGGAGATTACGCTTTCATGAAGCGCCTGGCTTTCTTCCGCAAGAGCATGTATTTCCTTATGCACATAATTACTTTCTTTTTTTGCGTCGCTTATACCTGAATTTAGCTTTTTAATCGCGTCCAACATGCCTATAAGGCCTGAGGCCTCTGCAAGCGATTTTTTTAGTATTTTGAGCTTCTTCGAAAGCTCCTTCTCTTTTTCAAAAGGCATAACCTCGGTCTCAAGCTTTGATTCAATATCATCTATGGATGTTTTTATCCTGGCAGGATCTGTTATTTTAGATTTTTTCATCAAATCCGCGAATTGCTTTTTCAATTCCCCAAGTTCAAAAATCCTCTTCCTTAAGTCGTCGTTGAGCTTTGCTCTTTTTTCCTTTAATTCCCTGACTTTTTTTGTCAAAGCGTCCCTTTTTTCGCGGTTTTGTTTTATAGAGTCTATCCTTTTTATTATGTCTTTGGAAATGGCCCCTTTTTTAGAGTACCATAGTTCCTTATCGTTATCTGCCTTATTAAGGTCATTTCTCAGAGAGTTTACATCGCTTTTGAGCTTATCTAACTCCGCAAACAGCTCTTTTTTTGTCTGTTTTTGGGGTTCAGTGTCGGGGCTCATTTTTATCAGAGAGAATTAATAGGTATAAAAAGATTGTTAAATTCCTTTATTTGAAATATTTAGATATCAGAAAGTCAGATAAAAATAAATATATATGAATTTCAATGAAAAAAGAATTGAGGATCCAATTGAATTATTGGAATCTCTCAAATTCAAAAAAATAAAATATTCACCCGAATAGCGAGCCGAGCCCCGCGGCCGCCTGCTCCTCCGATTTCTTCTCTTCCTCTGCCTTCTTCTTTGTGTCTTCTTTCTTTGCCCCTTCGCCTGCTGGCTGTGCAGATGCAACTGTAACTACTGGCATGGCAGCTTTCTCTATTGCCTCATCTATGTTAACTCCTTCCAGGGTAGCTACTAAAGCTTTAATCCTCGATTCATCTGCCTTGACTCCGGCAGCCTCAAGCACCTTTTTTACATTAGCTTCACCTACTTTCTGCCCTGCCTTGTGCAGCAGCATTGCGCTGTAGACATATTCCATTTTATTTACCTCCATTGCTTGTTTATAATAATAAACTTTCAATTGTTTGCCCAATTGTCCATTGCCTTATCGTCCAATAAATTTATTCTCTTTATTTCCTCAATGTGCCTTTCCTCAAAAGCTCCTTTGCAAGCTCTTCAACTTCTTTCTGGCTTTTTTTATCTTCTTGAGATTTTTTGTCTTTTCTTTGCTGCTCAGCATTTTCCTTCTTTTCCTGCTGGCTTACCTCTTTCAGTATGTCGCTTGCTGTCTCTTGTTTGCCTTCAGCAAATTTTTTCGTGTTTTCCACCATCTTCCTGACTTTTTCATCAACGTCGTTCTCTAATTGTTCTTTGGATTCTTCCACTTCCTCCAGTTCGTTTTCTTTCTTAGCTATATTTTTCAGGCTCAGCATTTCCCTTTCCGCTTTGCCTAATAGATGTTCAATAATGCCCTCATCAAATATGTTCTCGCTTAATCCAAGAGCCTTTGCGTCATTGAACGCTTTTGCAATTAACAAGGATATATTGCCTTTAGTTGTATAGGTAATATTAAACGCAAGATTGAATGCCTGCACTGCTGCATTGTTAAGCTTGTCGTTGAATGCATTTTCGTCAATTTCCAATACGTCTCTAGCATAAATAATGCCGTCCTCGTAAGCTGCAACCATGCCTAAGCCAACATCCATCGGCCTTATATCCATCCTTGCAAGAATCTCTGCAACTTTGGGCTTTATCTTTTCCCCCTTCCTTGCAATAACTGTGTCTTCCTTGATAGCTATCTTTCCGCCTTCAACTCCTACCTTTAAACCAATGCTGCTCAACTCGCTTATTATCGGCCCTGGAGCAAATGATGTTCGTCCTTTGCTGATTGCAATATCGCTTGGAGCTGTCTGCCCTGCTTTTGCAGGAGCCTTGGTCTTGCTTTTCTGCAATAACCTGCTTAGTCTGAATGGATTTTCATTGCTGAAAATAAATGCTGGCATGCCCTCAAAATAATTTGCTAAGGCTCCTACGTTTTTCTTTTCGTTCTTTGATTTATCAAGGGCAATCTTCATCAGCCTTTTCTTGGTCATGTAAATTCTTATTTTGCCTTTCATTTCCCTCCTCATTGCCTGCAGCTGCGGAGCGGGTATGTTAGACATGTTAACCAAGGCAGTAATGGAGTGCTTCCTGATTAAATCAGACATCTCGTCCACAATATTCTTCTTGAACTCAGGAATTTTTGTAGCTATTTTCGGTGTCATTTGCCTTTTTTCCTTGGCTTTGATTCTTGCTTTTTTTCAGCGTTAGCTTCTATTCCTTCTTCAGAGCCTATTACGAATGAAGGCCCCATTGTAAGCTTCAGAATTACGCTTTTTATGTTCTGCTTGTCATTAGGTAGCTTTTGTGCAACACTGTTGTAAACTGCCAGTATATTGTCTATTGCCTCGTCATCTTTTGTGTCTTCATTTCCTATTCTGCACTTTATCGTAGGCTCGTTTTTCGTCACTAAAAGCACAGTCCTCTTAAGCTGGTCGTACAGCTGCTTTATATTTGAAGCCGGAGTAAGGACGCTGCCTATTTTTGGATTGGGCATCTTTCCTTTTGGCCCAAGATATCTTCCAAATACCGTAGCGACCTTAGGCATTATGGAAGACTGCGCAATAAAAAAATCATATTTATTTGCGAGTTTTTTTGCTTCCGCCTTGCTTTTGAACCTTTCAAATTGATCAATAGTAATTGTTTCATCGCAGGCTTCCCTTGCTTTTGATGCTAAATCTGAATCTACTAAAGCACAAACAGAAACATCCTTCCCAGTGCCGTATTGAAAAGTGACAAATATGTTTACCTGATGCTCGGGCTTCTTTAAGTCAATGCCCTTAAGGTTCATAATCAAGTCAAGGCTTTGCTTGAAATTCCTTTTAGGAGAATTATCCTTTACTTTCTTCAGTGTAGCTGCTATTAATGCTTTGTCCATCTTCCCTCCTACGTTAAGTAGTATTATCGGGTATTTTATGGGAAAATAGGTTAATATTTAAAGTTAATTGTTTTTTTTGGGCTGCCAAGCCTTATTGACATAAATTTTTCAAAAAATGATTTCTGCGTCTTGAACAATAATAAAAATTTCTTCTTGTTGAAGGTCTTGCCTAGTTATTTCTTTAAACGCCTTAATCCATTTTTGATTATCAAATGTATCTTCAACAAATAACTCAATAAGTTGCATTGATTCACTATAAACTTTACTTTTGTCATCTGTCCAAACACCAGCTAAAATTGGCAATTTTGCGAAAGGATTAAAAGAATAAGCTCCGAATTTTTCCCTTATACTTTCTGTTATTTTCCTAATTTTAACTATCGGTATAGGCTCGCCATTATTATACACCTTCGGAATAAAAATTCTATAAAGTTTCATTAAACTTTCAACCCCTAGAACTAATAATAGTTACATCAATACCCATATCTTTTATTTTTTTAAGTGTTTCTTTTTCATTTTCATCAATTCTAAATTGTGTCGGAGATAATTGAGCAAATCTCCCATTAGTTACCAAGATTTCAAAAACTTTTTCGACATCCATTTCTTTTACCTCAATTAATACCATTTTTTCACCTTTAATCTTCCCGATCCGCCTTTTAAATTATTAACTTGCCCTCATTAACTTTAACCTTTTAAAATATACTTTGCCTTTTTTTCATAATTGTTTGTTTGTAGTGTGCATTATTTAATAATTTTTGTTTTTACGCATCTTGTCAAGATGGCATTTTCAACCAAAACCAGCGGAAAACAAGGTTTTCTGGGTATTTGGAAATTCATAGAATTTCCAAAACCTTTAAATAGTATAGGGTATCTAGGGTAAATATGGTATTTTAGCATGAAGCAAAAAAAACAATTCAAGATAAAGTGCGAAGATTGTGAAAAAGAAATCATAGGCTTTAGCGAGCACCACGCTAAGCAAAATCTTATGATACATTCAAGGACATCGGAAAAATGCCGCGAGTTTAAGGAATTGTTAAGAAAAAAAAGGCTGAAATAACTAAAATAAAAAATGGCTGGAAAAATAAAACTATCACATAATGAAGTTGATGTAAAGCTTTTCCTCAAAGTCTTAGGGGTCTATGCTGTGCTTGCCTTTGTGCTTATAGGGGTTTATTACCTTGGGCCTGCAATAACCGGCTTTGTTGCGGTTGAAAAGCAGGTTAATTATACCGATGATGTTAATTTCGCTGCTGATGAAAATAAGGTGTTCGTATGGGCCTTGGGAAATCCCGGACAATTGAAGAGCGTAAAGATTGATGGCATAATTATCGGAAACGGCAGCGCCAAAGTGTATATTGAGCATGAAGGCGCAAGGTATCTTGTGCTTGACAATTCCAAGCTGGTTGAGAAGCCTTCCGGATTATTTGGCATAACAGGCTTTGTGGTAGAAGAAAATGGCAAGGAAGAGATAGAGATAGAGAATGATGATGGGACTCTAAAAAGAGATGTAAAAGGAGTTACGACAGAAATGCAGGACGACTTAATAGAAAACCTGTCCATAAGATTAGAAAATTCTACGGATGTAAGGATAAAGGTTGAGTCCAAATTTGAAGAATATAATGATAGGGAAGACGAAAATGAAACTATTGAAAAAATGATCAATATTGATTTAAAATATGACCATAATGATGCTTATGATGCGAATAATGATGGCATAGAGACCTTAAATGGAGTTGTTGATTTTGCTGTTGATGCTTCATTTAACTGGAATGTTGATAAAAGCAAGCTATGCACCAGATATGAGGTATTTTCTATTGAAAATGAGGAAAGCAATTTTGCATGCTATGGAAACAATGATTGCTGCAGCCTTGTCAGTCTTGAGAGTTCAAGGGAAATATGGAACGAGAGCATGTACTTAGGCTATGGAAGCTTTAGAAGCACTGAAAGCAATATTGTGTTTGCGCAGGTGCTTTATGCAAATTACAGCTTGAGCGTAGATGAGCCTTACTCTGATATTGCCTATTCCCTGTGGAGCAACCTTACTTTCAAATTTATTGAAGGGATTGAGTTTGAGGATGCATGCATTGAAAGCTGCGTATTTAACGGGAATGAGACAAGCTATAACCTAATCGTGGAGGTTGAGGACGCAAGTTTAAGAATCAGCAGCATAGACTACCTAATTGAGGAGAAAGTCCCCAATAATATTCCGCAACTTGTAGCGGAAATTGGAAATCTGACAATAACAAAAAACCACGAGCGTATTTTGGAGCTAAAAAAGCATTTTGCAGATGCTGATGGTGATAACTTAATATATAGCTACAGCGAAGTTGAAAACATAGACATAACTTTTGAGAATGATGCTGCCAGGATTATCCCGGATGAAAATTTTACAGGCACAAGGCTTTTATTCATTACTGCCAGCGATTCGTATGATGCAGCATCCTCCGATGTGTTTAAGGTTGAAGTTGTTGATGTGGGCATAGAGCTGCTCGACGTGCAGAAAGGCAATAATATAACCGTAAGCTTCCTGACTTATGGCAGCGGCAATTTGACGGTAAAGGCTGCTGATGGAAGCTATGCAGAATTCTTTAATGACAATATTACAACTGCCGATGATATGGAAATTATTGAGCTGAGGTGCGGCAGCTTTGAGGTTTTTGACAAGAACCGCTTAATAGAAACAGATAGATTATGGTTCATATTGGAAAATGATTCCAGGCTTAAGATGGACGAGATAGTGCAGGACAGCATTCCATTGAAGAGCATGCTTGTTGAGGATTATTTCTGCGAGGATACAAGCTACCTTACATCTAAAGTTATGGGCGAGAGTTTGGGGCAGGAGATTAAATTCGGGAACTATACGATAATAGCGGATATTTCTGATGCTGTTACAGGCAATACCTTCGAGGTAAGAAATAAGGAAGACAGCAAGCTGGCTGTGTTTGACAGCTTTGGGAATGTTTTCATAAGGGGGAATTTAACTGAGAATATTACCCTAGCTAATGACGGGAACGATTTCATGATACAGGTTCCTGATGGAACAATAAGCATGCTGATAACAAATCCCGAGGGAAATATGCTTACGAGGGGATTTTTGAACGAGAACCAAAGCATACTTGTTCCAGGTCCTAATTCATTCATTATAGAAGATAGTTTGGGGGAGGTTGTTGGTTATGTTGATGCTAATGGGAGCATGTTCTTGAAGGGAGTTCTTGAAGAGAATGCGCTGTTTGGGTGATTTAAACGAAGTTTCGAGCCTCGAAAAATTTATGGAACTCTACTCTATTAAAGCGCAAAGTGAGCTATCAAGGAAAACAGAAAGGGCAAGAAGCAGTTTCATTACGTCGGGATTATTTTGATTCCTTCTTTATCTTTTGTTAATGTTCCACGTTTCCCAGCAGAAATATTGTACTCATCTGCAATATCACTTGGAATTCTGACTGCAATGCTGTTTCCCCATTTAGCAAATGTAATATCTTTTGCGTGTCTTAATTTTCTGTATTTTCCCGCTAAAACCTTAAGTTGTTTCATGGTCAGAATTTCTTCTCCGCAATAAGAGCATTTGTAAGCTTCAAATTCTATTCCATCCTGTTCCATAACATCTTTTTTCTTTTCCATTTTTCCTTTTTGGCATACTGGGCACTTCATCTTAATTACCTCTTTCTATTGTTTTTATAATGATGCAATAGCCTAAATCTTCGCCTATGCATATTATTGAACCTTCTTCGCCTCTTTTAATGAACTTTATTCCGTGCTTTCCAAATCTTTTTACTCTGCCTGTTTGTAATACCTCATAAACTTGGTCTGGAAAAGCAATATAAACATTTTGGTTTTGTGTAATAGATTTTCTTGGTCAAGCCATATAGTCAATATACTAATCTCTATATTAGTATATAAATAGTAATATTTATATACTGGTAGTTTAATATAGCTATAATCTAGTCCACATTTCATCCATATTTAGTCCGATTATCGAGGAACAATAAATGCCAGAAATGCGCTTTACCGTCACTAAAAAGCTGAATGGGCTTATTTTGGAGGTTTCTGAGAGCTTAGGAGTGGATAAATCTGATTATGTCAAAAGCCTCATACTGCATGACTTAAAATCAAGGGTAGGAAAAAATGAAGATAAAAAGTTGTGATAAAGGGAAGGTTGGCATTATTTTGGCGTTGATTATGATATTTGGCATCTTCTTATTCAATGTATTAGCTGAAGAGGAAAAAACCAGGATTTCGGATCTGGAAAGAGATGACCTAAGCGACGAGGACAATGAAGCCTTGAAGGAATATTACGGGCAGATGTTTGACACAATAGGCGAAAATTCCAGGTTCAATAACATAGCTACAAAAGAGAACATTGCGATAATAAATGTCACAGTAGACGGAAGGGACCGGAGAATACTAACCAAGCTTGCTACCGGTGTTGTCTTGCCGAAAATAGCTGACAAGCTTGTAGCTGCACTATTGGAGGCTAATAACGTTACTGTTTTTGATTATCTAAGGATTTTAGGAAAAACCATATTTTCCGTTGCAACATCTTTTGATGAAAGGAACTTCTACGGGGTTGAGGGATCTGAAGCAAGATACATTGACGAGGGCTTTTCAAGATTAGTTAATGGAAACGCTAATGTAAGCGTTAATCCTGTTTTAAGGGAATTAATCTCCAGCTACAATGTATATTTATCTGCTGAGGGCATTACTAAAGGAATTTATGTTTCTGGGAAATCAAGCAGCTATTTTGTTGTCAAGAGCTTAAATGCCAACAGCAATGTAGGCTTTTCCTGGATGCTTCGCGGGATTAAGAAAGAGGCAGATGGAAAGTTTGAAAGCGTTTATGCAGAAAGGCTTGGCATTGATATTACTGCAACAATAAATGCAGAAAATGGAACAACTGCAATAAGGATTAGCGGGCTTGATAAGATTTTCGAATTGACCAATAAGTATAGTAATCAAAGTTATAACTCAATTAATAACTCTAATGAAACGAATACTCGGACTGCGTCCGGTACCAACTCCGTAGGTAATAGCCAAGCAATACAGCTTATTACAGGAAACTTAATTGACGAGTTTGGCCTGGAAACAGATTTAGGCCAGATATTATCCAGTACTCCGCAAACTCTTCCCGAGATAGGGAATATAGAAAGCAATCAAGGCGAGCCCGAACAAAGTTCAGCGTCAATTCCGTTGACAATAAACGATGTTACAATAACTAATAGCCAAATTAATAATAATTCAAATGAAACCTCTGCAAATGAAACTGGCTATGTTCTGGAATTTACCTCGTTTTCTGTTGATGAAGAGCTTATTGCAAATGAAATTTCTGTTGTTACTGGATTAAGCTCGAATGATGTGAGGAAGCTTGTCACTTTTGTGTACGCTGATCCTACAGGGTTTGAGGACGAGCTTATTGAGCAGGCAGCAGGAAAAATTGATGGAATTGAGAAAATAAACGGAAGCGTAATTGTAAGGCTAGGTTAAAATGAAAGATAATAAGAATTTATTTGCAAATAAGGTGAAGGTAATTGGCATAATTAAAAGTAGACCTTATCTTATATATTTTGGCAGCTTAGGATGTGACCGAAATCCAAACGGAGTAAGTGTAAATAGCCTGCCTTTAAATTCCGATAGTTTTACTGAGCCAAATAAGCTTATTAAAGATGAAAACACAGCATCAATGAGTGGCGGCCTTATTCTTATGAATATTATTCCAGCATATTTCTCAGGAGGGAATAATAAGATATTACCAAGATGCCTGTCAAATGACAGTATTACCCTGCATTCAGAACTAGCTTCTTCAGCGATTTCTTCATCCTCAGATAGGAAAGGCGCTTTCTTTACGTCAAAGCCTTCTTTTTCCAGCAGCCTAACTACCTTATCAGGCACATTCTCATCAGAATATAATTTCGGCTTACTGGAATATAACATACTTTTCCTCTTCAACCAGTTTAGAGGCGTAATTAATGGCAGAGAAAATAGATTCCTTAGTGAGTCTGGGGAAATAATTCTTTATGATTTCATCTGGAGTTATGCCGGCTCCAAGCAGATCAAGGACCTGCCAGACCATTATTCTTGTGTCTTTGAAAGTAGGAATGCCATGACAGATTTTGCTGTCAATTACAATATACTTGTTGATTTCGACTCTCATGGATATCACGAGGAAAATGCGATTTATAAATGTTTTGCTCAGGAGAATTGAGAAAATAAATGGAAGCGTGATAATAAGGCTAGGATGAAAAAAAGGATAATTATTAAAGGAAAATTGAATGGCTCGGTTTTATTCTTGATATTGTTGATGCTCTTGTCCAGCATTGCCCTTGCAATTCCTGATAGCTTGACACTTCAGGGCAAGCTTACAAACTTAGCTGGAGCAGCGCAGGAAGGAACATTTAACTTTACCTTCAGGGTTTATGATTCATTTACTGATGGAAATATGCTGTTGGAATCTGTCAACAATAGTGTAACAACTGATGTTAATGGAATTTATGATATAATACTGCGTAATCTAAGCAATCTTAACTTTTCAGAGCAGTATTACCTTGCTATTGCTGTCAATAACGATGGGGAAAGCGCTCCAAGGATTAATCTGACATCCTCGCCTTATTCATTCAGGGCAAATATCTCAGAGGATTTAAACAAGGAAAATAGGTACACTGTTTCTGTGTTTAACATAACTGGAAATTTAACCATTGGAGATGATTTTGCTGATGTCCTTACTGTAACAACAGGAAGGCTGAACATAACAGATGGGGATATTAAGGTTGCAGGAAACGTTACACTAGGGCAAAGGATAATATTTAGCTTAGGGGCAATAATGGATAATCTGGTTAATGGGTTTTTGAGGATAAACTCCGGGTTAAATGTTACAGGGAATGTTTCTGTTGGAGCCGACATATTGTTTGTTGATGCTGAGAATAACAGGGTCGGCATCGGGACTACTTCTCCAAATGATATTTTAGAAGTTATAGAAAATGTTAGAATATCGGGCTCTTTAAACGCAACAAACATAAACGCCTCAAGATTTTACGCAAGAAACGGAACTGCTGCTTTGCCTTCATATACTTTTATTGAAGATACAGATACTGGAATAATAAATAGCGGGAAAGCTGGGAATAATCTAAGCATTGTAACAGGCGGGAGTGAAAGAGTAACTATTGATAGTTCAGGCAACGTCGGCATCGGCACCACAACCCCAATCAATATTTTAACTGTTGCAGGAGATGTTTCTGCATTTGGAAGCTTAAATGCAACCTATATTAATGCCACAGAAATAAGGCAGGGCATAAACCAAGTACAAACCATAAATGCTGTGTTTAACAAAGCAAATTATTCTGATGAGTATGCCTCTACTGGATATGAAAG
>Ga0209541_10012299_pt1 | contig 13262 bp, 10 predicted proteins | sample RifCSPlowO2_01_FD_184027 | JGI IMG/M metagenome (GOLD analysis project Ga0209541, IMG submission 184027) | Groundwater microbial communities from Rifle, Colorado - Rifle CSP2_plank lowO2_0.1 (SPAdes) (version 2) | ecosystem: Environmental > Aquatic > Deep subsurface > Groundwater | place...
AGTTTATAATTTATTAAATAAATTAAGGGTGCCATTTTCCCATATTTCATTTTTTTAGTTTTGGCTTGCGTTTCCATATTCTACCTTGCTTTCTAAATGTGTGTCTCTAAATTTATCTTGCCATTCAAACCTATTTGAAGCTGGTTTATATTTTTGTACTAGATAGTTTCTAAATTGTAATAATTCTTCATTACTAAGACTTTTTGTTCTGATTATTGACTCTGAACCACCTTCTTTTGTTGCATATGCTCCAACACCCTCGCTTACTAACATTTCTAATCCGGGATCTTCACCCCTATCCAAGCTATCTCTAATTTGTGTTCCTTTATATGGATAGTAGATATAAGGACCGAAATCATTATTTGAATTACTTTGCATTAGGAATTGAATTAGCTTTTCTGTTTCTTCAAGTGTTTGTTGATCTTCTCCTGGCAATCCCAATAAAATAAATGCTTTGACAATTAGTCCGTGTTTGTTAGCATATTCAATAGTTTTATAGTTCATTTCTACAGTTGTTCTTTTATGAATATTATCTAAAATTTTTTGACTTCCTGTTTCAGCTCCAAATGCAATTTCATAACAACCTGTATCAGCCAGCATTTTAGCCATATCTTCACCCCATTTTGTAAAGTATCTTGCTTGAGAGTTACACCTATATATTAAATCTCTTTTCTTTAGTTCTCCTCCGATTTCTCCAGAGTCCTTGACTGAAAGTGCGAATAAATCATCAAATAAGTAAACTCCCCCATAACCTAGATTTTTGATATCATCCATTTCCAAACCTAAGTTTTGTAATGAACTTCTTTTAACAGGGGTCATTGCGTCTTCACAAAATGAGCAATGTTCTGGACAGCCCCTTGCTGACATCGCTGTTGTACTTTCTCTTCCACCCAAACGATAATGGTAATTCTTGATAAGTTGAATTGCATTTTCTGAAGTTCTATCTGGTCTTGGTGCGTTCCGTATATCTTCTTTACTCATAATATCAACTAATATCCTTGGGTCGTCTAAGACTTCTGTTATAACATGTTTTCCAGTTACAACACCGATCCTTGTGTATCTATGAGAAAATCTCTCAGTATTATTTTGTAAGATTCCAACCAATGGTCTCTCACCATCTAAAGGAACTAGCCAGTCATAAGTTTCTCTGGATTTTACCATATTCCCAATATAATTCTTAACGTGAGGGCCTCCAGCAATTACAACTTTTTCTGGATAATTTCCTTTAATTGTATGAAGAATTTTTAATGCCTCTTCCCTTTGCGGAGTCATAATAGAAATTCCGATGCAATCATAAGGCTTAAAATATTCTGGATCAGATAGATTGTACCCATCATCACCCAACACAACGTTTACACCAGGTAAGTACTGATTTACAAATGATTTAAGATACAAATTCGCCATAGGAGCATAAATTTTCGAATCATCTAAAAATGGGCTCCTGCAGCTTAGTAACAATAAACTCTCTATTTTTTTCATTTTTATCACCATAAAACTCTTATTAAATCCTTTTGATAAAACGTTATAATTTATAAAGACATAGTGACTACTTATAAGTATAAAAAACAGTTAATTTTTATTAGAAAGTCTTATAACAAATCTTCTTTTAAATTTTTTATGAAAGTTTTAAAATATCTTTATTTAGTATTTATTTTAATAATTTTTGTACTTGCATTTATTTTTATAAAAAATAATTTTAGCGAGTTTGATGAGGTTATCGATAGTGTTTCTCTCTTTGATTTTGTAGTTTTAAGCATTTTAACCTTGATTACAACATTATTAAATGGAAATAAAATTGAGATATTAACCAAGTATTATGGATTAAGATTAAAGTTTAAAGAATGGTTTGGCTTATCTGTCATAACAACAATGAGCAATTATCTTGCTCCTTTTGGATTAGGAATGTCTTTAAGGGGGTTATATTTAAAAAGAAAACATAAATTTCCTTATGGAACTTTTATCACTACATTAGCAACAAGTTATTTAACAAGTTTTTTGATATATAGTTTCTTGGGATTATTAGTAATGATTCTTGTTTATTTTAAGTATAATTTTTTTAATATAATCTTGCTCTTGTTATTTTTAATAACATTTTTAGTTTGTATCTCAGTTATTTTATTCTCTCCAAAGATTAATTACAAAAAGAAGAATTTTCTTTCCAAGGTTTTAGGGGTTATTAATAACTGGAATAAAATAAAGAGAAATTATAAATTATTAATAAAATTAACCTTTAATGATTTATTATCATTATTAAATTATTCTTTTAGGATATTTTTTATATTTTACATTTTATCAAATAAAATCCCATTTATCTCAAGTGTATTAATCTCAGTTTTAACTTTATTTTCTTCGATAATTGGGTTAACTCCCGCCTCAATCGGAGTTAAAGAAGCATTAATAATTTATTCAACAATAGCAATTGGAAAAAGCTTGAATCTAGGAATTGCGGTAGCAGCCATAGATAGAATCATTGCTGCAATCTATGTATTTAGCTTGGGAGGAATCTTTAGTTACATTTTATTAAGGAATTTAAAGAATAGAAATAATTTATAAATTGTCTATTTTATTTATATCTTGATGAAAAACTATGAAACGTTAATAAAAGGTGCTGGAATTTCTGTAGTTGGATTAATTTTCTCTAAGGTAATAAGTTACTTAACAACAATTATTATAGCAAAAACCGGAAGTACATCTTTAGGATTATTAAATCTTGGATTAAGCATAGTTTCTTTTATCGCAATGATTTCTTTATTAGGATTAAGCGGAGGTGTATTAAGATATGTTTCTTACTACCTTGGGAAAAATGATAAAAAAAGGGTAAGGGGAACTATAATCAGTTCATTAAAATTGTCTGTTGTAATAGCGATAATAGCTTCGATATTAACATTTATATTTAGTAAGGAGATTGCATTAAATATTTTTAAAAAACCAGAATTAGTTGGGGTACTCCGGATTTTTGCATTCGTTATTCCCCTAATGGTTTCGATAGAGATATTTTCAAATATAGTTCTATCGTTTAAAAAAATAGTGTATAATGTTTTTATAAGGGATATTGGAGAAAAAGTATTTAGACTTTTATTAGTTGCTATCTTTATTTTTTTAGGATTCAGCTTAAATTGGATTGTTTTAGGTTACGTTCTAGGAAGTTTATTAACATTTATTTTGTTCTTAATTGTTTTGAGAAAAAAAGAGTTTATTCTATTTGATAATAAGATAAAAATTATCTCAAATTTCAAAGAGATTTTAATTTATTCTTTGCCATTAATTTTGGTTGGTTTATTATCATTACTACAAAAATGGTCTGATACATTTATCTTAGGATATTTTAGATCGGCAAGCGAAATTGGTATTTATGGAATAGCGTTTTCCACCGCATCTTTATTAGCAATAATCCCAACTGCATTAATGTCATTATTTACACCTGTAATTACGGGGTTATATGCAAAAAACAAAAACAAAGAAATCAAGAAAACAAGCAATTTTATTTTAAAATATATTTTTACTTTAAATTTGCCTTTTTTATTGATATTAATTTTATTTCCAAAAGAATTATTATCTTTAGTTTTTGGGCAGGAATATTTAAGTGGAACGAGCACATTAATGATTTTAGGAATATCGTATTTATTATTATCTTTAACTCATGTTTACTCAAGTAATTTGTTAATAATTAAAAAAACTAAACTATTATCTATTTTAGTTTTTGTCTCTACATTGTCAAACATTTTATTAGGAATTATTTTAGTTCCAAAATATGGAATTAACGGAGCTGCGATTGCAACACTAACTGCAAATATTATATTTTTAATTTCAGTCGTAATATACTCATTTATTTTAATTAAAGTACAGCCAATAAAATTATATTTTATAAAATCTTTAATTTCAGGATTTATTTCAATAATGATTATGAAATATATCTATAATTTATTGCCGAATAAATTAATTATATTATTAATTACGAGCTTTATTATGTTAATAATTTACTGGGGATTATTGTTTATTTTTAAATACTTCAATAAAGAAGACTTCGAACTTTTTAATATTTTTAAGCAAAAGTTGAGTAAGATGTTCAACAAATGATTTTTAAAACTTTTTAATCTAGTATTGTTCATGCTAATCGCAATTTCACAAAGAAACGAAAAATCCAAATTTGGGGATTATAGTGATAGATTGGAAAACAATTATATTAGCTATTATGAAAGTTTAGGTATTAGATTAATTCCCATTCCAAACTCAAGTAAAGACGTAGTAAGTTATTTTAAAGGTTTACCAATAAAGAGAGTGATTTTAACAGGCGGACAAGATATAAATCCTTCATTCTATAATCAAAAATCAACTTACGCAAAAGACTTTTCAAATTTAAGGGATAAAACAGAAATGAATTTATTAGAGATTGCTATAGAAAGAAATTTGCCCGTATTTTGTAATTGTAGGGGGATGCAGTTCATGAATGTTTTTTTTGGTGGAAGTTTAATTCAGAATATAGAAAGACAGTATAGTAGTAAGATAAAACATGTTGCAACATCACATGAGGTTGAAGTTGTTAATAAAGAAGCTTATGAACTTTTAAAGAAAAGGCATTTTATTGTTAATTCTTACCATAATCAAGGAATAGGTAAAAATAATTTATCAAAAGAGTTACTCCCATTTGCTATATCCAGTGAGGATCAAATTATAGAGGGGATATATCACCCAGACTATCCTATAGCTGGAGTACAATGGCATCCTGAAAGAAAAAAGTCAGATAGAAAAGTTGATTTAAAATTAATGGAAGCGTTTATCAACGGGAAATTATTTTGGGAAAAATGAAAGCGATAATATTAGCAGGTGGGCTTGGAACACGTCTTAGTAAATATACAAAAGAAGTTCCAAAATGCATGTTAGAATTTTTAGGAAAATCATTAATACAAAGACAAGTAGAAACATACAGGGACTGTTCAGTTAATGATATTATAATTATAAGAAAGCACTTAGCAAACAAAATAGATATTTCTGGAGTTAGATATTATGATGAAAAAGATATTAATACGCACATGGTTGTTGGTTTATTTCAGGCTAGAAATGAGTTTAATGATGATATTATTATATCATACGGTGATTTACTATTTGAAAAATCCGTATTAAATAAAGTAATAAACTTCAAGGGAGATGTAGGAGTAGTTGTTGATACGAATTGGAAAAACTACTGGGAAGCTAGATATGATTCAATAAATAATGACTTAGAAAGTTTAATGATCGAAAATGATCAAATTAAATCATTGGGCATATCTACTAGTGATCCAAATTTAATGCATGCTCGTTATGTTGGGTTAATTAAATTTTCAAAAAATATCATAGATAAAATAGAAGGGGTGTATGATGAAGCTAAATCTAAATTTTGGGATAACCCTTGGTATACTTCTAAGTCATTTAAAAAAGCTTATATGACCGATTTTATTCAAGCATTAATAGATTCAGGAATTAAGGTAGAACCCATAAAAATTAATAGGGGTTGGCTAGAGTTTGACACAAATGAGGATTATGAAAGGACACTTAAATGGGCTGAGGAAAAAAGTTTGGATAGATTTTATTCTGTGAACGATTAAAAATTATTTTTTAGAGGAACAATTTTCCCCCCCCCACAATCAAGTAATAAATGAGATTCATTTTTAATTTTATCAAATAACTCACCACAACCTATAGCAGCAGGTAAACCAAATTCAGCACATCTGATCGACATATGAGAAGCGACCCCTCCATATTTCGTAATTAAACCGGCAATATTTTTTGTAAAAATCCAGTCATATCCTGGATCTCCGCTTTCTAGCAAAATAATCTTATCTTTAAGATTAGACAAATCGTTTTTTTCTATTGAGTTAAGATTTAAAACTTCTGATGTCAATTTTTTTCTTGTTATAAAATTAGGCTTGGTTGAATAGTAAGAAATAATTTCAAAATCTTTTTCAGAGAAGATTATTGGTGGTAAAATTATTCTAGAATACAAATCTTTTTGTTTGTTTCTCCAATCAATTAAATTTCTCCAAGAGGTAACTGTTTCATTAAGATCGTTGTCTAAAATTTTAAATAAAGATTCAATATCAAGTTGAGCCATATCTTCTCTTGAGAAACCAAGTAAATTTCCTGCTTCGGCAATCAATTCAATTGCATAACTTAAATCTTTACTAAATTCAAATTTAGATAATTCACGAGCCTCTAATGATTCCTTAATAAAATTAAATAACTCTTCAGCTCTAAAATTAAGTTTGTGTTTATTAAGTTCATCATTAATATTTTTGATTAAAATTTTGTCTAAAATAAAATCTTTTTTATCATTCAATCTTAAAGGGGGATTGAAATCAGTTTCAAGAATTTTTGGATTTAGATCATATCTCATTGAGGTTATATCATAAGTTCCGGGTCTTAAATGACCATATTTGTCCAAAAAGACATTTTTATTAATTTTGTCTTGAGACAATAACATAAAGTCAACATTTAAAGATGTCGCTACTGTACTTATAGAACTCAAAAACGAGTCATAGTCATTTTTACTAATTATCTCTCTTTTGATTAAACTTTTTAAGATTATTTTACCTATAAAAGCTAGCCTTGCTAACCTTGAAAATTGCAACGTACCTTTTTCTTTACAATTGTTTAACAAATCTAAAGCAACATTAATCAAGAGCCTTGGTTCTTTTTTATTATTCTTTAAAAGTTCTTCTTTCTCTTTTTTAGATAATGCCAAATGTTTATTAGTCTGTAAATCCTCTTTAATAGAAATTGGTGAAGTTAAGATGAGGTTATTTGTTATATTTATTAATGCATTTTTTAAATCATTTATTTCTTCTTTGTTAAACCCATTCTCCATCAATTCTTTTGACCTTTCGTCAAAGATTAGATCATAACATGTATATAATATTTCAAATTCTACTTTATCCTGTAACTCAGGATGATTTTTTAATTTATTCATGTAAAAATTAACTAATTTCTCGCGTAACTCTTTAGAAATTGAAGAGGGAGTAAATGAATTAAAAGTATTACGAACATCAACATAAGGCTTATTTCCAAATAATACAACTAGTTTAGATGGATTAACATCATAATATCCTTGAGAAGTTCTTGCTTCGTGCCAAATTTTATCGGTTATGACATAATCATATAAGGAATAGTCCAAATAGTTTGGTCTGTCACCTATAATCTCTGCAGGATTCCAATCTGGCATGTCTGCAAAATAAGTATACTCGCACGCTAGATTATTTTTTTTCTGAGAGAATTTTGAAAATTTATATTTAAACTCGCTAATTACTGATTCAAAGTCTTCTTCTTTTAGCTCATACGACTTAGATTTTAAAATTAAAGGTCTAACTTGAAAAATGATAACCTCTTCTTTATCATTTATAGCAAATTCAATGTCTAAAGGAGTTTTAGGAATTAAACCTTCAATTTCTTTAACTGCCATTACTAATTTATAAAAATCATTATTATAATTTTTAGGACTACAAAATTTTGAGAGGTATACAGTTTTATTTCCCAATCCCTTGGTCACATTATCGCTATATCCTGTAGAGTCATCATAATTAAGGGTATAATAAGGTGCTCCATTTTCTAAAGTCTGCGTAAAAACAACCCCACTCATTTTTATTTTTGTAACTTGTGGTTGAATGAGGATTTGATTTAAATCACTTAAAGATTTTTTATCCCCATAAGAGTCTATAACTTTGTTTATAGAGTTTTCAACCATTTTCAAATTGTCTGAAGGAACATTTAATTCTGTATCAAAATAACCAGCCATAGAAGAATCATAAGTATCTTCATTAACAGCGGAACTTCTTATTACGATTAGGTTTTTTGAAAATTCATTTTTTATATGTTCTAGGATTTGTTCTTTATTTGATTTCCATTCTTTTAAGGTAAAAATAAATGGTTTTTCAATACTAGAATGTTTTAATAAAGGATTAAGTGCTCTTAAAGTATCAGCTTTAGTTGACATTATTGCATTCTTAATAACTTGAGTGTCATAATCTATAAAGTCCCTAACTTTAAAGTAATCTATCGGTTGTTCAAAATTGCTAAACTTTGATTTGTATGACTCAAGTAAATTTCTTATTATTTTAAAATCAGAGATATCATTTTTTGTGGAATATCTTACTAGTTCTCCACCAATACTCTTTAAATAATCATACTCTGGAAAAGATCTCCATCTTGGACTTCTGACAAAGATTAATTTAGCATTATCAAATTCTTTATGTAACATTTCTAAAGTTTTAGTAGAATCCAAATCTTCTTCAGTTATAACTCTATCAACAAAATTCAAGTTTTTTATTACCTCTTTTCTTTGTTCTAGATTTATAAGAGAATTTCTTCTGTATAATTTAACTGCTTCATTGCTCAATACTCCACAAATTAAATAATCACCTAAAGATTTAGCAAATTTTAATGCAGCTAAATGACCATAATGAAAAAGATCCCCAACTAGGCACATATATACAACTTTTTTTATATCTTTATTTATCATATTATTTATATTAATTTATGGTATATTTGTTCTGCTATAAATTCATTACCTTTTTTAGAATAATGCCCCCCATATTGACTATCATCTGAAAAATAGTCATCTATTTTGTCTAGATTGATAAAATCGTCCATTGAGTCAACGGTTGGCAATATTTCTTTACACGCGTTAATAAAATTTGAATAATATTTTTTATTATTTGATTTATAGAATAAGATATCATTTTTATAAGGTAATACCAAGATCATTGAATTGCTATGATTATTTTTAGAATACTCTTTAAATAAATTTACAACACCAAGTAATGTTTCAAAACATTCTTTATCCTGATAAGAATTTATTCTCCAATTTAGATTAGACTCCATTAATTGATCAAAAGTATATATTACTTCAAAATCTTTTTTAAATTTTTTAAGATACCAATAATCATTCTCTTGGATTAAAGGCAATAATTCTCCCAAATGATTAAATTTCTCTTTTGAGTCCATTATATTTGGAATCAAAGTCAAATTTCCATTATCTAATTTATATCTCGGCTTAAATCCAAAATGATTCCCATACTCTAGATAATGTTTCCAATAACTCATTACCCTTAATATTTGTTCTGGTACAAATGCTAAAATATTAATTTCTGTTTTGTTTTTTTGAGATTCTCTTTTTAATCTTAAAAAAGCTTGATCAATGCTGTAATTACCAACACCAAAATTTAGTACGTTTGAATTAGTTAATCTAGAAAGATAATGTGCTATTGTCTCATTATCATTAACCTGTCTAGACATAGCAAAACTATCTCCATATATGGAAATTTTGATAGGTAACCTTTCATAATCTAAATTAAATCTTGCTCCTTTTTCATTAATTCTAAACATTGTTGTTCCATATTTCCCTTGTTCAAATCCAGAAGTAAATGGCTTTCTAACCCATCCAAGTTCAGGATCATAACCATCTAATAAAAATTTTTCTAAACCGAATTTATCTAATTCAGGCAATTCATCTTTTTCAGTTATGTTTGTTTGAAATTTCTTTGTCATTTTCTCTTTTTAAACGTATAAACATAACAAAACTATTAAATGTTTTGTTTAAGTTTTTTCCTTATAACAATAGTATATATTCCAGAGAATCGGTTAAAGAAGGTATTGGTAAAAGCGTTTTCTATGTACCTAAAAAATGGGTATAACCCAAGATAGTTTACTAAGAATTCGGTAACCATAAAGGTCCTTTCACCATAAACTTTAACCAATTGCAAATTTTCTGATTTTAGATATTGTTTAACTTTTGAGACCGAGTCCCATCTTGTATATTTTAAATATCCTTTCTTTGCAAATAATCTTCTAAAACTATATGGGCTGTAAAAATCAAGAATCATTATTCCACCATCTTTTAGAATTCGGTTAAATTCGTTTAACACTTTTTTAATATTATCGATGTGGGGTAAAGTTTTACAACAGATTATAACATCAAATGATTTATCTTTAAAAAACAATTTATTTTCAAGGTTATAATTAAACAATTCTATATTTTTATTATCTTTAAATTTATTTTTTGCAAAATTTATTAAACTCGTGGATAAATCAACACCTATTATTTTTTTTGCTCCCAACCTTAGTAATAAATCAATATTTCTGCCTGTCCCACAACCAGCATCTAAAACCCTTTTTTCATTAGAGGTAAAGCTAATATTTTCCTTTATACACCTATGGGTAATTTCTGTAATGATATTATAATATTTACTTTTGTCCCTCCATGAATCATAATATTCTTGAGAATCATATTCTTTTTTTATTTCATCAACTGTTTTATTTAGCATTTTAATATAGTAAATAAAAAGCTTTAAAAAGATATTCAAGTCATTTAAATTTATGTCACTAAAAGAAATTAGAATGAACGCATTAAAAGAAGATAATGACCTTTTTTCTTACCCGTTTAGATACGTTTCTACAATTATTACAAGTATTTTAATAAAAACAGAGATTACTCCAATTCAAGTAACCATTTTTCATATTTTCTTAGGAATAATTTCTGCCTTTTTATTTTCAATTGGATTATATACTTATACTATAATTGCTTCTGCTCTTTTAATATTTGTTTTTATATTAGATTGTGTAGATGGGGAGATTGCAAGATATAAAAAAAATGGATCTGAACTAGGAATTTGGTTAGATCATGTTAGCGATTATATTATATTATTTATGATAATTGCTAGTATAACTTTGGGTACATTCAAAGCGAATAGTGAGTCAATAACTCTATCCTTGGGGTTAATCTCATTGATGATAACTGCGATAATTGGAGTTATAAGCATAAGTAGAATGGGTGAAAAAGTAAAAAGAAATAAGGCTGTTAAATTGCCTTTTAAATTTAAATTTTCGAAAAGATTGCACCTTGGAGTTTTCACACCCGCAATATTATTTTTGACAATAGGACCCTTAACAAAACAAATAAACATTATGTTTGGAATCTATATTTTTATAATGTTTTTTGCCATGATAAAAGTGTTTATTCATAGGTGGAATTTCGTCAAAAAAGAATCGGAACAAGCTTAAATTCCGAACTTAGTAACACTTTTAAATTTTCTTAATTAAGGTAATCTAATGAAAAAGGATTTAAGAACTTTAATATGGATATATGTTGGATTTGTATTGGTTAAGGCCATGTTATCTTATTTTGTTCCAGGTTCCAGAGCATTAGCAGATGATTATAATTATTTAAAGATGGGTGAAAGTTTCTTTTACCATTTATCTTTAGAAGTTCATGGTATATATACAGGACAATTTTATCCTCTGTACCCAATTTTAATTTCTATAGCAAACATTTTTCAAGATAATAATTTAGTTTATTTCGCGATTAAAATAATAAACTCGATTTTATCATCCTTAATAGTTTTCCCGGCATATTACTTAAGTAAAGAGTTTTTATCTGAAAAAAAAGCATTATTCTCGGTCGTATTAATATCTTTATTGCCAAGTAACTTTGCTTTAAATTCATACATTATGGCAGAAAATATATTTTATGTTTTATTTTTAACTTCAATATATTTCATTTATAGAAATTTTAGATATAAAACAAAAAAAGATCGTATCCTTTGTGCAGTTTTTGTTATATTATCGTTATTAACAAGAATTCACGGGTTAATTTTAGTAGGATTAATTCTAGTTTTATTAATAATCAAGAATAAAGGGAAATTTGATTTAAAACATTTAATTTTTCCGGTAATCGTTATTGTATTACTAACGTTTTTATTTTATTTTAATACAACTTTATCAGAATTATATATCGATAGATATTTATCATTAATATCCTCAAAAGACATTTTAGCATTTTTTATAAAATACATCTCTTATTTTGGGTTTTTATTACTAAGTTCAGGATTAATTTTAATAATTCCTTTTTTTATTTCATTAAAAATTAAGAATGAAAAATTAAAACTTTTTAGGTTAATATCTTTAATAATATTAGGAATAACATTGTTTATTTCGTCAATACATGCTTTAGGAAGTCCGAGATATTTTTATTCTCTAAGCAATATAATCTTGGTTAGCGGCAGAGCTATAGGAAGATATGTTGATTTTTGTCTGCCTTTAATGATTATACTTAGTTTAATAGGATTAAATTATTATTATAAAAATAAAGACAAATTAAAGAATGATTTATTAAAAAATTTAACAATTTTGTCTTCAATAATTATGTTAATTACAACTAGTATTATTCTAAGTCCTTTAGTGCCATTAAATAATATTTCATTGACATTTTTCGGAATTATAAGATATTTAATTGAGATTATACTTTATTCGAATGTTTCATTTGAGTTCGGATCAAAATTATTGCCATTTTTGATATTAAGCTTGATTTTTATTTTAATTCCAATCATAACTTATTATCTTCTAAAAAAAGTCAGCTATAAAAAATTCATGTCCATTTTATTAATAATATTAATTTTAAGTGCATTTTCAAGTTTATTCGTAGTTTATTACGCAGCTAAAACTTCTTGGTATTATAATTCTGAACAAAGAGAATTAGCTTTATATCTAAATAAGATTGATCCTCAAAGATCTTTAGTTTTAATAGACGAAAGAGATAATGGAGATCTAGTTGATGCTGGAAAAAACGATCCAAGCCCTGGTAAAAATGAAAAAGCACTTTATGGTGGGCCAAGAGAAAATCCGTATACAATTTTAGGATATTGGTTAAATGATGAATTAGTTATAGGAGATATAAAAAATACAAATGCTAAGTATATAATTTCAACTTATGATTTAGATTTAAATAAGATATACAAGACTAAAAATGGAATTTATATATATAAATCTTAATTTATTTTTATCCAATAAGCTTGTCCCTTATATTCATTAATTTTTCTTTCTGGTAATAATTCTAAAACTGCCTTCTTGACTCCAATCCAATTACTACTTGTATAATCATCTATAAAAATAATCCCACCTTTATTCATTCGTGGTATTAAATATTCTAAAGCTTCTTTTGTTCCTTCATATAAATCGCAATCGATGTAAGCAAAGCAATATTTATTATTTTTTGGTAATTTTGGTATTGTATCTTTAAATAAACCTTTTCTTAATACAATTACATCATTAACGCTATTTTTAATTAAAGCATCTTTGACTTTATTTATCTCGTTCCTAGGCATTGCATTTTTATAATATTCTGGAACTTTGTCTTGATTGCCTGATTCTGGCAATCCTTCAAAAGTATCTAAACCATAAATAACTCTATTTTTAATATTTAATTCCATTAGAATTTTAGCAAAAAAAATAATGCTTCC
>Ga0209541_10012300_pt1 | contig 13261 bp, 14 predicted proteins | sample RifCSPlowO2_01_FD_184027 | JGI IMG/M metagenome (GOLD analysis project Ga0209541, IMG submission 184027) | Groundwater microbial communities from Rifle, Colorado - Rifle CSP2_plank lowO2_0.1 (SPAdes) (version 2) | ecosystem: Environmental > Aquatic > Deep subsurface > Groundwater | place...
AAACCAAACTGTTCTGTCATCTTTTTAATGTAATTTGAGCACCGTAATGCCATCCAGTCTTTGACTGGTGGATAGGTGCTCAACTAGAATTATTTTACTAGGTGCAGACCATAAAGCCTTTAATCCTCTAAAATCATCTACCCTGTCTTTTATTTTACTGAATACAGTTTCAATCCTTACATTATACTTTTTGTCTTTGTTTACATTAATGATTTTATGCTGTGTTCTTTCTGGGTGGTAATCGTGAACACTAAAAACCTTTCTCATGGCTCTTGGATAAAATCCTGCACTATCAGTTTGAATATATTTTGGTTTGTCTTTTGATTTCTTTACTTTCTCTAAAAATTCTATTGCCTCGTTTAAGTTTTGCGGATTTGGACTATACATAGTAGCGTTAATGTATCGTGTCCCCCAATCAACTGAACACCAAAACTTGTCCCCGCCTTTTCTTTTAGTGTTGCAACCTCTCGGTATTTCTGTTTCATCTGCATAAAGTTGTCCAGATAATTCGGGCTTTAAGGTATCAACATATTTGCTTACTTTAAGAACATACTTCCTGCACCAATCCAAAACTGTAATATGGCTTACATTATGGTCTATATGCCTTCTAAAGTAATTTCTTACTTTCCTGCTTGAAAGGTTAGAGAAATAAAGGTCTATTGCAGAGGTTATTTTGCTTTCAGAATTTCTCATTCTGTAAAAGCCTTCGTCATTGGTAAATTTCCTGCCACAATCCTTGCATTTATACCTTTGAATTTTGCCTCTGTTTTCTGTTGTTCTGAAGCCTATCTTAACATAATTACTCTTTCCGCAATAAAGGCATTTTATTTGTTTCATATATTAGTTAGGTATCTAAATAAGTATATAAATATTTCGGTATCTAAAAATATAGATACCTAATATATAGTTTTCGGCATCGAAAAGCTTATATATAAGTTAGGTATCTAAAGCCTTATGAGGCTTCAAAGTCAGATTAGCAGGGAATACAAGGGCAATAAATACAAAAAATTCTGGATTGTTATACCTTCTAAAATTATAGAAAAATTGGGGTGGAAAACGGGAATAGAACTTAATGCGGATTTGAAAAATGGAAAGCTTGTTATTGACAAAGAAGACTGGGAAGATTGAAATTGTGGTAAAATCATATTTGAAGAAAATTCTAAAGAGTAGCGATAGTTATCTTAAAAAAATATTCACAAATGAAGAATTAAATTCTTTTTTAGTTGATTTAAATAAAGTAAACAATATCAAAGATAATCAAGAAGTTATAAATAGATTTATACAAATATACCAAAAACACATAAAACAAAAATATCAAAAAGAAGAAAATCCCAATTATAACAAAAAATTATTTGATTTTATAAAAATAAATACTAATAAAGTAAAAATCCTTTGGGGAGATTGTGAAGATTATTTAAAACAATTACCAGCAGAAAGTATTCAATTAATGGTTACTTCCCCACCATATTATAACGCAAGGGAGTATTCACAATGGAAAAATTTAAATGACTATTTTGATGATATGAGGGAGATAATAACGCAATGTTATCGTGTTTTAGACAATCATCATGTCTTTGTTTTTAATGTTGGGGACATATTTGATAATGATAATTTAGTTGTTAAATCTGTATGGGGACAAAGAAGATTGCCTCTTGGTGCATATTTTATTAAGTTATTTGAAGAATCTGGATTTACTTTTGTAGATAATTATATATGGGATAAGGGAGAGGTTCAAAGTGAAAGGCATAAAAATGGAGATAAGCCATATCCCTTTTATCAATATCCTATGAATTGTTATGAGCATATACTCATTTTTCATAAACATAGATTAGATAAAACGCGATTTCCATGCCCTGTTTGTGGTAGTTTGAAAGTAAGTGGAAACACCCAATCGGAAGTAGGGCTTCAATCATGGGAATGTAAAAATAATAATTGTTTTGAAAGAAGCAAAAGCAATAGGGGAAAAAGATTCTCTCTTAAAACTAATTTAACCCAGAATCTTACTAAAAGAGAACAAAATAAAATACCTATCGAATTGGTTAAGAAATGGAGAAGGGATATAATTAAATTCTCTCCCGTAATAAAATTTAATAGCAAAGGTGAGAATAAATTAGGTCATACAGCACCATTTCCCGAAGATATTCCTGAAATGGCGGTAAAATTTTTTACTTATGAGGGGGATATTGTATTAGACCCTTTTGCTGGTAGTTTTACTTCGGCGATAGTTGCTAACAGGTTAGGAAGAATTGGTTTAGGCATAGAATTGAGAAAAGATTTATTTGAAACCCCCATTAAAAACAATATCAGAAAATATGAGATGAAATTTGAGAAATATTAATCCAATTTTCTAAAAACATCTATATCTCTTTGTTTAGCTGTTATTTCTTTAACTCTCTCTTTGTCCTTATTTTGAATTGCTTGTTCTCTTTCTAACTCCAATTTATAAAACTTTTCCTCATCAAAAATAAATTCTTTTAATTTTTCAAGAGGATAATGCCCCCTATCATTTTGGTAAATTTTAAAAGATGTTGTATTAATATTTTTAATTTTCTTAAAATCATCAATAGTTAATACCCAATAGAAATGCCTTTCTAAATTATTTACAATCCTTCTGTTGTATACTATAAAATAATGTCTTTTATCATCAATTAAATCTTGATACTTAAAGTTAAAAGCTATATTTTTACCTCTATCAACCAAATGTGATGATTTTACCTGTATAGAACGAAAAACTATTTCATAATCTTTACTTTTACATTCTGGATTACTACAATTATTTTTTAAAACATTTATTTCTTGTTTGCATTTAGAACATAGAGCTACTTCTTCCAATTTACCATTACATTTATTACAATAAGCCTTTTGTGCATTTTTTGAATCTCTTTTTTCAATATTCCCACATTTTTTGCATATTTTATTTTTATACCGATTTTTTGAATTAATGCCTTGTACAGGTTTTTCAAATTCAGTACATTTTGAATTTAGACAAGCAATCCTATGCTCATTATACCAATTCGATTTACAAGCTTTACAACGAATTTTTATAGCCACAACATCTACTCTCTCATCATAAGGGGGATAAAAAATAATCCAACCTCTTTTAGAAAGTTCAAATCCAACCATATGTTCCCCAATTTTACCAAATTGACCTACCTTAAAACCTGTATCAATAGCCATAACTTACTTCATTTACAAGTGGATTTATAAAATTTGCTCTTATACCCCTCTAACTTAACAGCTCATTGATTAAGTTTTGTAAATAAAATAAAAATATCCGAAAAGCCCGGCTACCAGAATTGCCAAAACAATTAAAGCTCCGATATCTGGGTTTGCATTTTCCGGAGGATTTAGCAGGAATCCCATAATATCGGGCAAATAATATTTATTACCCTCTTTTGATTTTTTATTATTCTTATCCTCTTTATTGTTATCCCCATTGCTTTTTTCTATTGGTCCTAATGTTGCCTTTTTTATTGTGCAAAGTTCCGCTTCTGATGGCTTATTAAATATTGTGCCGCAATTATTTATGTCATTGCAAATTCTAGTTTGCAGGTTATTAATACAACCTGACCATTCTTCACACTGCCAGTTTTCAAGACAAGAGCCGCTGCCTCCACCTCCGCTACTACTGCTTGCTCCTCCACTATCTGTTGTAGAAGGCTCAGAGCTTGTCGGCTTTGCATAATTAATCTGCTTTATTCCTGAATTATTTAATCCTGTAATCTTATATCTAGCTGTTGTCGAGTTGTAGCTGCACACATAAGAGCTTTGCAATGTCCCATCACATTCAATTTTTGTCTCATTTGCTGCATTGCAATTATCGCTTATTTGCGCTATTGAAATAATTTCAGCATCCTTGATGCAGACGCCATTTATTGTGGTATCTGCCCTGCCTACATACATTGCTTTTGTGTTTCCATTTAGCCTTAAACCATGCGCTATTGTATAGCCAAAAGAGCTGTTGCTTTGTTTCTCCACCATTATTTTTGACAAATTTAGGATTTTGCTGAAATTAAATTCAAATTTCAGGAGCATTGCCCCATTATCCTCAAAGCTTATCTTCCATGTCCCGTTAAACCTTTGTGTCAAATCTGTTAAGTTTCCAATTTTTATTGTAAGATTAGCTATTGTGGTATTAACTGAATTCACATCCCCGATTAATGTGTCCAAGCTATCATCTATTCCGTCATTGTCAAAATCATTTGTTAATGCTGCCTGCGAATTTGCTATGTTGTTGCTTTCATCACTCTCATCAACTAAATTGTCAAAGTCTGCTATTGCCGTATACAGTGTCGCATTTGATGTATTAGTTACGGTAAAATTATAAATTCTAAAATTATTTTTGTCCAAAAAGTCTAATGTGGCATTGTTATTGTAAGTTTCATTATCAAAAATATCAAGAAAAATATTGAAGGCAGGCGCATTTCCAATATTGCTTAAATTAATAGTTAAATTTGTTGTATTCTCTATTTCATTGAAGCTCTTTGTTATTGCTACTTTTAAATCAGGCAAATTCGGTTTTTCGTAGTCAGTATAAAAAGTTTGATTTGTAGTATGCGCATTAAAAATGATGTCTTCTGTTGCATTGCCTATGCTTAATTTAGCAAAGCTCAGGACATAAGGTCCATTTATTTTCGTTTTGTAAATATCGGAGCCGTTAACCAAGGTTTGCACATTTTGAGTTCCTGCATTTAGGGGTAGGGTTTTACTGAAATTAGTTACAAAATTATTGAATTTATCGTATAAATCATAAGCTATTGTATAGGTGCCAGAAGTTTTTATTTCCAAGGTAAAATCGATTTCCAAGGACTCCGATAAATCATTATTGTCTGCGTCTATTTTTCCGTCTGATATGGATTTTATGTAGGAAGTTCTTGCAAAATCCTCATAATTGTAGATTGATGTATTCTGATTAAAGTCGAATGCCTTATTTCCGACTATGGCTGCATTGATATTAAAATTGCCATTATAGTGGGTGCTTTTTATTGTTTCGTTGTCAAAATCAATTGATATAATCTGAAGGTCGTTGCTTAGTGTCTTTTCCTCTGTTTTTGAGACTGATGAGGAATTATATGCAAGAGCTACAGTTATATTTGCCATTTTTTCCGCATTGGAATAAACTGTTAAATTAATTCTGATGAAATTATTATTAACATTTTCATCAGTTATTTTTGTTATGTTTGTTCCCGTCTCATAATTTTTGTAATTTTGGCTTTCAACATTGGATTTCCTGAACACCAGGTTATTATCATTGTCATTTATCCTTATGCTGTAATTGAATTTTTGCTTTGCTAGCATTTCTGATGGGAAATTTACATCAGCAGAGGAATCAGATGTAAGGATTTTTTTAGTGCTGTTAACTAAAATTCCGTTCTCATCAATAATCTCAACAACGAAATTGTAGTCTCCAGAAGATGCGTCAGTTGTTATGTTTATTATCAAGGTGTCGTTTTTGTTATCAGAATCTTTATCAATCATATAATCCTTCTGGCTGGTGACATTTATAGTGCCATTGTAGAAGTTGTAGTTGTAGGAATTGATAAGGCCTTCAATTGCAGCTAAAGCTGCAGGTACAAGCAGTATGGCAATAAATATCGGGATGAATGGAAGTTTTGATGGCATTTTATTTCCTACCAGATTATTTTCCTAGATACTTAATCAGGAAGTAGCGGAGTCTATTTTAAATATTCCTAAAATCCCCCACTAGAAAGAGAAAGTCGGCTAAAATCGCCTTCTAGTATCGACAGCATTAACCCTTTTATTATTTAAAAAGCCCTTGATATTTTCAACGGTAGTGTCCAGTATCCTCTGCAATGCCTCAACAGAATTAAATGCGTTATGTGGCGTTATTATGACATTGTCCTTTTTAGCTAGTATATGGTCATCTAAAATTATTCTCATGTCGCATTTGTCAGGAAAATTCTTTGACATAACCTGTGCGTCTTCCTTTATTAAGCATTCATCCTCCAAAACATCAAGCCCGGCGCCGCTTAAAATCCCGGAGTCTAGGGCATTAACTAAGGCGCTTGTCTCTATTAAAGCCCCCCTTGCAGTATTTATCAGCAACGCGTCTTTTTTTATTTTTTTAATATTGTTTTTATTGATTAAATGATATGTTTTTTTATTGTAAGGGCAATGTAGCGAAATAATATCTGATTTTTTCAATAATGTATCAAAATTAACATACTTGAAGCCCAATTTTTTCTCCAAGCCCTTAATTTTAAAAACATCAAAAGCAACTACATCCATCTCAAACCCTTTTGCAATCCTTATAACATGTTTTCCTATGTTTCCGACTCCAATAACTCCCAAAGTCTTTCCTCTTAAGTCAATGCCTCTTAATCCTTCCTGAGAAAAATCCAATCTTCTTGTACGCTCCCATGCCTTATGTGTTTTCCTTGTTAAATTAAGAATTAAGGCAAAAGTATGCTCTGCAACCGTATTCTCGCCATAAGTCGGAACATTGCAAACATTAATTTTCCTTTTCCTGCATTCATTTAAATCAATATGGTCAAAGCCAGTGCTTCTTGTCGCTATTAATTTAAGATTTTTTAATTTATTAATCAATGCTTTATCCAATTTTGAATAAATAAAGACAGAAACAACATCCGCATCTTTGAATTTCTCAATATTTGCCTCATTTATTGTATCCTTGAAAAATAAAATATTATGGTTTTTTAGCTTCTCTTTTAAGTAAGGCTTTTCCCATTCATGCGCTTCAAAAAAAGCTATTTTTGGTTTTTCTGGCATTATGGGATTCATGTTTGCTATTAATATTAATACTTTTCCCATTTCACAACAAAAGATTAATAAATTCAAGTAGGAAAAGTTGCTATTGTTACAGGCTCCCGAAGAGGCATTGGCAAGGGCATTGCATTGGCGTTTGCAAAAGAGGGCTGCAAGGTTGTTGGCGAATAATGCTGGAATAGTCTCTTTCGGTACAGCCGATACTTTGGAGGAGAAAGACTGGGATATGGTTATAGATATAAACCTTAAAGGAGTTTTTTTCGGAACCAAATATGCTGTCAAGCAGTTGCTCAAACAAGGCAGAGGCGGAAGGATAATTAATATCTCATCAATAGCAGGCCTTGTCGGTTTTCCGGGGATAAGCGCTTACTGTGCATCTAAAGGAGGCGTAACTGAATTTACAAGGGAAGCGGCTCTGGATTACGCTGGAAAAGGCATAACTGTAAATGCAATCAATCCTGTGGGAAGATTCGGAAAGCCGGAGGACATAGGAAATGCTGCTGTTTTTCTTGCTTCGGACGAGTCAAGCTTCATAACAGGCCATAATCTTGTTGTTGATGGCGGCTGGACAGCGCAGTAGGACAATGCAATCATGCTTTTTATGGATTGAGAAGGTGTATGCTGATAAATTTAAGAGTCACCTACTTATTATACTTATTGCCATTGGACTATTTCTGATTTTCAGGAGCACAGAAACTGTTGAGCAAACTCCTGATAACCTTGCAGTCGATTTCTTTTTCCATCCTGCTTGTCCCCATTGCAAGGAGCAAATACTCTTTAATGAAAAATTGATTGATAAATTTCCTAATGTTAATTTTATTTATCATGATATTACCAAACCAAATGAGCAAGCCCTTTTTTTAGAATTTGGAAGATTATGTTTCAGGACAAGCTGTGCAAACTGAAGGAGTCCAAAAATTAGGGCAGAAAAGCACAATAGATTTGCCATTTTTGGGGGAAATTGACATTTTAGATTATTCTTTGCCGGCTTTAGCCGTAATTCTTAGATTGATAGACGGCTTTAACCCGTGCGCGATGTGGGTGCTGGTTTATTTTATATCCCTTGTGATTGCAATTGGAGACCGGAAAAAAATATGGTTAATAGTCGGTTCTTTTGTCCTTGCTTCCGGAATTTTATATTTTTTATTTATGACCGCATGGCTGAATGCATTTCTGTTTGTAGGGTTCTTCAGGCCGCTGACAATAATTATCGGTTTAGGAGCATTATATTTTGGAATTATCAGCTTGCGTGATTATGTCAAAACAAAAGGCGCTTTAGTTTGCAAAGTTGACGATTTCGCCTCAAGGCAAAAAACCATGGGCCGCATGGAAAAAATAGTCCATTCTCCAATAACGATAGCAACAATTTTGGGAATTATAGGGCTAGCATTTGTGGTAAACTCAATAGAATTTGTATGCTCATCAGCAATACCTGCAGTTTTTACGTATGTGCTGTCAATAAGTGATTTGTCCACATTGGGGTATTATGGATACATCCTGCTTTATGATTTTTTCTTCATGCTTGACGACATAATAATATTCAGCCTGGCTGCATTTGCCGTAAATACAACATTAGGCACAAGGTATGCAAAATACTGCAAACTTGTAGGGGGAATTATCCTGGTGGTTTTAGGCCTTATACTTGCTTTTGCGCCGCATTTGTTACGCTAAAACATACTTATACATACTTATAATTTGCTTTGGTCAACCTTAATATGCACTAACTCTATCCCCAGCTTCTTCGCAACATCAAAAATCCTTTCATCCCTGTAGAATTCGCCATAGTATATCTTTTTAATGCCGGTATTGGCAAGCATCTTGAAGCATGGCCAGCACGGGCTCGAAGTTATATAAACCTCAGCCTTATCTATCATAACACCGTTCTTAGCTGCTTGCAAAACTGCATTTGCCTCAGCATGTATTGTAGCAACGCAATGGTCATTTTCCATCATATGGCCCACTTCATCGCAGTGAGGCATTCCCCTAATGCTGCCATTATATCCAGTAGATAATATTGTCTTGTCTCTTACAATTACAGCGCCTACATGCTTCCTGTCGCAGGCGCTTCTGCTAGCTACCTGTTTTGCAATATTCATAAAATATTCTTCCCATGTTGCTCTTGCCATTCTTGTTGGTAATTTTATCCAGTTGTTATATTTTACTGATTTTAATCAATTGGCTTTGCTTTTTAATGAATCTAAGTAAAAGTCAATATCTCTATTTGCCTCCTCAATCGTGCCGTTGCTATTAATTATGGTATCTGCCATTTCAATGCACTTGTCAAGCTGCTGCCCAGAACCCTCATTGTTGTTCTCTTTTTTTTCATGCTCAAGGAATTCTTCGAATGTTTGCGCATCCCCTGCTCTTCCCCTCTTGAGAATCCTCTCAAGCCTTATTTTGGCATCTGTATGGACTGCAACAAGGATAAAATCCTTATTTTTTCTTAATTCTTCAATTTCCCTAGGATTCCTGATGCTGTCTACAACAAAATTATTTTTACCTTGTTTTTTCAGACTGCTGATTTTCTCATTAATCCTTTTTGCAAGAATGCCGTTGCCGAACTTTTCCCTCATTTCCGTTCCGAGTTTTATTAATGCGTCTCTTGAATGGTCAAGCCCTTGCTTTGTTGCCTCATCCCTCAAAGCATTGCTCAAAGAGAAATAAGCAAGGCCCTTATTTTGGAGATGCTTTGCAATCTCTCCTTTTCCTGCTGCATTTTTTCCTGTTAATCCTATAATCATTTTTTCTGCAATTTCTCCAATTCTTCCTGAAATCTCTCGATATCATCAAATTCTAAATAAACGGACGCAAACCTCAGAAAAGCGACTTTATCTAGCGATCTTAATTTCCTCATCGCTATCCTTCCAATTGTCTTGCTATCGACCTCAACTGTATCCCTCTTCCTTAAATCAGATTCAACTTCATCAACAATCTTCTCTATTTTTTCTAATGGAATCTGTCTTTTTTCGCAGGCTTCCAGAATTCCATTAAGGAGCTTTTGCCTCTGATACCTTTCCCTGCTTCCATCCTTCTTTACAACAACTATATCCGCTTCCTCAACCCTTTCATAGGTTGTAAAGCGCCTGTTGCACTTGGCGCATTCCCTTCTCCTCCTCGTAGTTTCAAGATTTTCTGTATCTCTGCTGTCAATTACTTGGGTTTCCTCATAGTTGCAGTAATGGCATTTCATATTAAAAACGGCAAAACTGTAAGCTTAATAAGTTTTTGTTATTAAAAACAAACAACAAATAATATAAACAAGAAATAATTTTCACCTGAAATGTCAAAAAAACTTAACATAGGCGGACAAGCAGTAATAGAAGGCGTAATGATAAGAAGCCCAAAATATAATGTCATTGCTGTAAGAAAAAATAGTGGAATAAAGATAAAAGAAGAAAGGATAAAGGAAAGAAAGGGCATTTACAAGCTTCCAATTGTAAGGGGCTTCTTCAACCTTATCGATATGCTTGTTATTGGCATGAAAGCCATCAACTGGAGCGCTAACCAGCAGCTTGGCAAAAAAGAAAAAATCAGCAAAAAAGAGGCTGGATTTAGCATAATATCTGCAATTGTTTTGGGTTTTGGTCTTTTCTTTGTGCTGCCGTATTTTATAACCAATTTGATTGGCTACTATGAGGAAACAAAACCATTCTTATTTAATCTTATTGATGGGATTATCAGAATTGTTATTTTTTTATTTTATATCGTTGCAATCTCTCTAATAAAGGATGTAAGGACACTGTTCCAGTACCATGGCGCAGAGCACATGTCAATACATTGCTATGAAAAGGGCAAGAAGTTAGATGTTAAAAACATTAAAAAATTCCCAACTTTGCATCCAAGATGCGGAACAGCATTCATTATGATTGTTATGGTTGTTGCCATACTCACTTTTTCAATTATAACTCCCATAATCTTGATAGTTTTTCCGCAGTTATTGAATATTGGAATATTTCCAAGAAAGATTGTTCTATTTTTTATTAGAATCTCTTTATTACCTTTGATTGCAGGCATTTCCTATGAATTCCTTAAGTTCAGTGCAAAATTCGAGAAAAATCCTGCAATGAGGATATTTATTTGGCCTGGGTTGCTAATGCAGAAAATTACTACTAAAAAGCCAGACAAAAAGCAGATTGAGGTTGCGATGGCTGCTGTCAAGAAAGTTTTAGTACTGGAAAAAAGCAAAAATATTTAAAGAACCTTCATCAGAATACGATTTTAATTAAAATTCGACAGAAAATAGAGGAGGTATAAAAAAATGAAATGGATGCATGGGTTATTTCTTGTTTTAATGGTTCTCGTGAGTGCTTGCGCTCAGAAGATTGCTGAGCCAGTAGCATCGCCTAGTGCGCCAGAACCCGTTGCACCAGCACCGGAACCTGAGCCAGAACCTAAAGCTGATACTGGTGGGACCGGAGCTGCAGTTGCGCCACAAGTTGAGGAAACTGTTAATGAAATAAGGTATATTGGATCTGGAGGCTTTGAACCTGATGAATTAACAATAAGCGCAGGAAGCGCAGTGACATGGATAAATGATGATGAGAAGGCAGGGGCAATAATATTATTCAAGGACGGCAGGTCCTTTACAAATAGCGGAAGGCTTGCTCCAGATGGCAAATTTGAGTACGAGTTCACAGAAGCTGGTGTATATAACTTCTGGTGGAACTTGGCTTATGGAGCTGTAAGTGGAAAGTTAACTGTTGAATAAATGCTCTTATTTCTTTTTTATATTTTATTTTTAATTGTTGGAGCTATTTTAATAATCATTGGAGCTTAGAAAAATAAGCGGGCGCGCCTGGAAATGGACACAGGCAAAACAAACAGCTTACCTTGGCTTGTCCTCAGTTCCGCTACCCTTTAAGCACCAATACAAATGAGTACCACTGCTTCATTCCTGACCTGATGGATTTTCAAATGCATTGGTCAAAAAGGACAGAACCTCAACGTCCAAACCAAGACCGTTTGCATTGCAAGAGCCTCTCCCCAGGCTTCGGCTCCCTTTGAGGCCCGTTAAGGGTTACAACGCAGGGCCAACGCGCCAGCCTAGCCCATAAGAGGTATCTATTTAAGTTTTATAAAGGTTTTTGTTGCAAGGTGCTTTGGGCGAGATGTAAAAAGGGCATCTAACGTATAAAGCAAGACGACCGAAGCTCGGTAATCCTGAGCTGAGGCTCAGAGGTGAGGAATTTTTTCCTCGAAAATTTGAGGCAAACCACAAATTTTCAGAGTTGAAAAAATTTTGAAGCACTCGAGACTTTTTTGAGCGAAGCGAGAAAAAGTTTGCCTTGCGAGTGTTAGGCGACCGACAGGCGAGTGAGCCGTAGCGAACTCGAGTTTTTGAGCTGCCGGAAGTCTAGTTTGTGGCGTAATTTTTTAAATTCCTTTTCTAAAGAAGTTACTAATCGACCATCTCTTATTAAGATTTTCTACATATTTCATAAACTTTAACCTATATAATATTTCAGAAACATAATCACTAGTCAATTGAAGATTACCTGTTATGATGCCTATTTTACTTCTTGGATTTCTATCTAAAAATTTCATGACATTTAAGGTATCTTTTAACTCTTTAGAAAAATATATGTAAGGTATTAATGCGCTAATAAAACCTAAGTACATAATCGAAAACAAGAATGAAAATACTAGCCAATTCATTTCAGAAGAAAATTCGAGTATCGGAATAAGAAAATAAGTTGTCCTTGCTGTTCCATATATCGCTGCAATTTTTTTAATATTCTCTAGGGATTCTTTAAGGGAAAAAGAAGTTGCTCTCAAAACGACAAAAAGTAAACCACTAATGGTCCAGAAAAAGATTAATGGGATCTTTGTCCAAGTTGAAGGGAAATTAAAAATGATTAAAGAGATTAAAGAGATTTCTAGTATTAATCCAGCTATAGAACCAAACTTAAATCTGAAAAGATAATTTTTGTATGTGTCTTTTAACAAACCAATATTCTTTATCATCATTGTAATTGCGGCCCCGCCACTTTCTTTAACTAAAGTAGTCATTATGATGGTAATAGACAATAATGATGTAAAAATAACATTAATTGGCACCGCAACCTGCCTTAAATCTAATACTTGTTCAAAATAAAATAATGCAATAAAAACAAATAAGACTGTAAATATTGGTTTTGGTCTATATGCAGTTTTAACAACATACATATTGCCAACAAAAGTCGATATGGAAACAATCGCGATTAAAGGTATAAAAACTATAAGTGGATTGCCAGAAATAAGAGCAAACACTACGGCAAGGGCACCTATAATTGCCCAATAACCATTCCAAAAAATATCCTTGAGGTACATGCTTTCAGTAAGTGCTTCATAAGTTATAAGCTTTTCTTGTTGTGGTTGGAAAAAATACAAATTAAAAGATTAAGGTTTTTATACCATCCCACCACCACTGGACATACGTGCCTAAACTTTTGCGTTTCTCCTCTATGAGCACTTCTTAATTTCTGACTTATATTCTCAAGAAGCGAAAAGTTTATATATTTAAGATATCTATAGA
>Ga0209541_10012304_pt1 | contig 13258 bp, 9 predicted proteins | sample RifCSPlowO2_01_FD_184027 | JGI IMG/M metagenome (GOLD analysis project Ga0209541, IMG submission 184027) | Groundwater microbial communities from Rifle, Colorado - Rifle CSP2_plank lowO2_0.1 (SPAdes) (version 2) | ecosystem: Environmental > Aquatic > Deep subsurface > Groundwater | place: Rifle...
CAGCGATCAAACAAAAAAGCCCCGCAACGATTGTGGAAGTCTTGACGCCGGATTTTGGGGGCGATGAATCCTTAACGGAAATTGTGGCCAATTCGGGTTGCGAAGTGTTCGGCCACAACATCGAGACGGTTCGGCGGTTGCAGTCGGGCGTGCGGGATCGGCGCGCTCATTATGATCAGTCCCTAAGAGTGTTGTTGACCGCGAAGAAAAAAAATCCCGATTTGTATACGAAAAGCGGTTTGATGCTGGGGCTGGGCGAAAAAACAAAAGAAGTGGAAGAAACATTCGATGATTTGCTACATAACAAGGTTTCGTTTCTTTCCCTGGGCCAGTACCTTGCCCCCTCCCAAAACCACCTGCCGGTTTTCCGGTTTGTCCCGCCCGCGGAGTTTTCGGAATTAAAATCCAAGGCGATTTCGAAGGGGTTTTTGTTTTGCCAATCCGGACCGCTGGTGCGAAGCTCGTATAAAGCGGGCGAGTTTTTCTTTTCGTCCGAGCCAATCCGAAAAAGCCAACAGTCTTTTTGAAAAAAAAATTCCGGAGTATGTTTTTATTCAACTCCAAGCCATTATATAGAGCGATCAAATGCCAGAAAAAAAAGTTTTTGTGGGAGACGTGCGTTTTTTTTCCGTGTTGGATGAATCAGGCGCGGTTGATTCCAAACTTGAACCGGCTTTTTCGTCGGATGAACTCAAAAAACTGTTCGAATGGATGATTCAGATCCGGGCATTTGACGACAAATGCGTCAAGCTTCAGCGTTCGGGAAAACTCGGCACGTATCTTTCGGTGCTGGGCCAGGAAGCGCAAGTTGCGGCCGCGCTTGCGATGGAAAAAAACGACTGGTTGGTTCCGTATTTCCGGGATAACGGATTGATTTTGGCGCGCGGAGCCAAGTTTGAGGAATTGCTTGCGGTTGGCGGCGGAAGCGAATGGGGCAGCCAGTTTTCCGGCCCCAACATTTTGCCCGTGGCGATTCCCGTGGCCACGCAGTTGCTTCACGCGGTCGGAATCGCGTGGGGAATGAAGATTTCAAAGGAAAAAAACGCGGTGTTGGTTTCGTTCGGGGATGGGGCGACCAGCGAAGGCGATTTTCACGAAGCCATGAATTTCGCGGGCGTGTTCCAGTTACCCGTCGTGTTTTTTTGTCAAAATAATCAGTGGGCGATTTCGGTTCCGCGTAAAAACCAGACAGCATCAGAAACTATCGCCCAAAAAGCATTGGGTTACGGTTTTTCCGGCGTCCAGGTGGACGGAAACGATCCATTGGCGGTTTTTGTTGCGGTGTCCGAGGCACTCAAGAAAGCGCGGCAGGGAAAAGGACCGACCTTGATCGAAATGATCACGTACCGGATGTCGGATCATTCGACCGCGGATGACGCTTCCAAGTATCGTTCCTTGCAGGAAACCCGCGCCTGGGAAAAAAAGGACCCGATTGATCGTTTTCGAAAATATCTCAAAGCCAAAAAAATCTGGACGCAAGCGTGGGAAGACCGCGTCGGGCAAACCATCCGAACGCGGATTGAAGAATCCATGCGAAAAGCGGAACTGATTCCAAATCACCCGTCCACCGACATCGTTGATTTCGTTTTTTTGGAATCGACAATGGAGCTGTTGCGTCAACGGGAATTCCTCGAAGAAGCCGGCAGACGCGAAAAAAGGGATGACGCGAAATGACGTTGATGAACATGATCCAGGCGCTTAACGCGGGGCTTTTTGGCGCGATGCAAGCCGACGATTCCGTGCTGGTGCTCGGCGAAGACGTCGGCCTAAACGGCGGAGTGTTTCGGGTCACGGAAGGACTGCAGAAAAAATTCGGACCGGACCGCGTAATCGATACGCCTTTGGCCGAAAGCGCGATCGTCGGCGCTTCCATCGGATTGGCCATCAAGGGTTTTCGTCCCGTGGCCGAAATCCAGTTTTCGGGTTTTGCGTATTCGGCGTTCGAGCAACTGGTCAGTCATGCCGCGCGCATCCGAAACCGCTCGCGGGGAAAATTCTCGTGTCCCCTGGTGGTTCGGTCGCCTTGTTCGGGCGGCGTGCGCGCGCTGGAACATCATTCCGAATCCATGGAAGCGTTGTTTTGCCATGTTCCGGGTTTGAAAGTCGTGATGCCGTCCACGCCAAGCGACGCCAAAGGTCTCTTGGCAAGCGCGATCATTGATCCGGATCCCGTATTGTTTTTCGAGCCGCTGAAATTGTACCGGTTGAAAAAAGAAGAAGTGTCCGAGGATCATTACGAGATTCCGATTGGAAAAGCGCGGCTGGTGCGGCCGGGAAAACACGTGACCGTGGTTTCGTACGGATCCATGGTTCCGGAATGCGAAAAAGCCGCGTTGGCGTTGTCGGAAAAAGGAATCGAAACGGAGGTATTGGATTTGCGATCGCTTTCACCGCTTGATTTCGCAGCGGTGCAGGAAAGCGTAAAGCACACGAACCGGTTGGCCATCGTGCATGAAGCCCCGTACTCGTTTGGAGTCGGAGCCGAAATCGCGGCGCGTATCGCGGAACGAAACGTTTTGGAGTTGGACGCGCCCGTGGTTCGGATTGCCGGTTTGGATGCACCAATGCCGCTTTCCAAACTCGAAGAAGCGTATTTGCCGAACGCGAATCGAATCGCTTTTGAAATAGAAAAATTGATGAATTTTTAGGATGACAATGCATGGCGACTGAATTTCGTTTTCCGGATGTGGGCGAAGGAATCACGGAAGGAAAACTCGTGAAATGGCTGGTGAAAGTCGGAGATACCGTGGCCAAGGACCAATCATTGTGCGAGGTTGAAACGGACAAAGCGATCGTGGAATTGCCTTCGCCGGAAAACGGGTCCGTGCTCAAGATTTTGGTCGAAGAAGGTCATTCGATTCAAGTGGGACAGGTTTTGATTGTAATCGGCCGCAGGGGCGAATCGGTGCCGCATCCAAAAGCGGAAACCAACGCGGTTTTGCCGGCGGAAAACAAAAAAGCCGCGCCCGTCGCTTTGGCGCCTTTTATTCAAACGAATCCGGCTGCGGTTCTTGCGATGCCGCATACGCGAAAACTCGCGCGGATTCTCGGAGTGGATATTTCAAAAGTGAAAGGAAGCGGACCCGGCGGAAAAGTCACGGATGCCGACGTCCAAAAATACAAGGAAAACGCGGTGCCGTCGGTTTCGTTTACCCCCAGCCGCCACGGAGGAGAAACCCAGGAAGCCGAACATGGAACCGTCGAAGTACTTCCGTTGATTGGAATGCGCCGCGCGATTGCCGAAAAGCTTTCGGAGTCGCATCGGGAAATGGTTCACGTGACGTTGATGGACGAAGTCGACGTGGAAGAATTGGTTTCATTGCGGGAAAAAGAAAAAACCCGTCTTGCCGCGCACAACGTCAAACTAACGTTTTTGCCGTTTATCATCAAAGCGTCGATCGTCGCGTTGACGAAGTATCCGATTTTCAATTCGGAGATCGATGTCGAAAAAAAAGAGATTCGAATCAAGCATTTTTTCAATGTCGGAATTGCGGTGGATACACCGGAAGGACTCGTCGTTCCGGTGGTTCGTGATTGCGACAAAAAATCCATCACTGAAATCGCGATCGAGATCGCGGATATGGCCAAGGAAGCGCGCGACCGGAAAATTTCGCTTGAACAGATCAAGGGAAGCAGTTTTTCGATTACGAATTACGGTTCGGTCGGAGCGCGTTTTGCGACTCCGATTATCAATCCGCCGAACACCGCGATTTTGGGCGTGGGGCGGATTTCCGATCGCGCGGTTGTTCGCGATGGAAAAGTCGTGGTTCGAAAAATGCTTCCGTTAAGCTTTGGTTTTGACCATCGGATCGCCGACGGCGCGGTTGCCGCGGAATTTCTGTCGGAACTGATGCGTCATTTGTCCGATCCGAATACCTTGCTGTTGGATTTGATCTGAGGAATTTTGTATGGTGATGGGTGAAAGCCTCGAGGAAACCGATTGTGTGGTGATCGGCGGCGGACCAGGCGGCTACGTGGCCGCGATCCGGCTTGGGCAACTGGGAAAACAAGTGATGCTCATTGATCGCGACGGTTTGGGGGGCGTGTGTCTTCACACCGGTTGTATTCCGTCCAAGGCCCTGATCAAAGCAGCGAACCAGTACTGGGAATGCAGAAAACCCAACGCCATGGGAATCAATGTCGGGTCGGTTTCGTTGGATTTGAAAAAGATGGCGGCATGGAAAAACGATTCGATTTCCAGGCTTGAAAAAGGAATCGCGAACCTTTGCAAAAAATACAACGTGGAAGTCGTCAAGGGAACCGCTTTTTTCGAAGCCTCCGACCGGATCCTCGTTTCGCAAGAACACGGAACTCGACGGGTGTCGTTTCGAAACGCGATTATCGCGACGGGTTCGAAGGTATCGAATCTCCCCGGTTTGGAGCATGTCCAGGAATTTGTTTGGACCGCCGAAGACGCGCTGGAATTAACCGAGTTGCCCAAAGACCTCGTGATCGTGGGCGGCGGGTACATTGCCGCGGAAATGGTGAACGTGTACGCCAAATTCGGGTGCAATGTATCGATCGTCGAGCGAAGCGCGCATTTTCTCGAACACCTGGACCGCGACGCCGCCGAAGTGGTGTTGCGTGGAATCGAATCCATGGGAGTCCAGGTTTTTTTATCCACCGAAATTCAAAACGCAAAAAAATCCGGCAAAAAAGTATTGCTGGAATTGAAATCGGACGAAAAATCGTTTTCGATTTCCGCGGACAAGGTTTTGGTTGCCATCGGTCGCGTGGCGAATTCAAAGCATTTGGGGTTAGAACACACGCAAGTCCAATTGGATGAACGCGGATTTGTTCGCGTGAACAGCCAGTGCAAGTCCACGGACCCCAAGATTTTCGCGGTGGGGGATTGCACGGGCGGTCCCATGCTCGCGCATCGCGCGTTTCGAATGGGAAAAGTGGCCGCGGAAGCGGTCTGCGGCGAGTCGTCGGCGTTTGACAATACCGCGATGCCGTCGGTCGTGTTTGCGGATCCGGAAATCGCGGTGACGGGAATCAGCGAAGGACAGGCATTGGCTAAAGGCCTTGACGTGGTGATCGGAAAGTTTCCGTTTCACGCACTGGGCCGGGCGGTTTCGTCCGACGCAACGGATGGATTCGTTAAAGTCATCGCGGACCGGAAAACCAAAGTAATTTTGGGCGTGGTGATGGTCGGAGAACACGTGTCGGAGTTTTTGAGCGAAGCGACACTGGCGGTGGAAACCGCGTGCCAGTTGGAAGACGTCGCTTCGACGATTCATCCGCACCCCACGTTTTCGGAAAGCTTGGCCGAAGCGTGCGAGCAAGCGCTTGGAAAGGCGATTCACGTTCCGAACAAGAAATAAAAAAAAGGGTTTGTATGCCGTCGGTGCTTAATTTCAAAAAAACCGAGATTCCTGCGGTAATGGCTTTTTTGCGGCAGTACGACGAATTGTCCGCGGACAAGTACCAGAAGTACCGGACCAAAGTGGGCGCGTGTTCGGTGATCTTGTTCGATTCGGGAAAACTTTTGATCCAAGGCGACAACGCGAACGCGGTTTCGAAACGGATTTTGGAAATGGTGAAGATCCCCGACGAACAAATCGTCGGAGTCGACGAAACGGGACGGGGCGAGGATTTCGGACCGTTCGTGATTTGCGGAGTGCTGGGTTTGCGCTCAAAACTGCGCGAGGTGCGTGACAGCAAAAAAACCGCTAATATCGCTCAGAAAAAAGTGCTGGTGGAAAAAAACGCGGATCAGATCGCGTGCATTGAGTACTCGGCTAAAACCATTGACGAATTGCGGTCCGCGGGAACGAACATGAACCAGATTCAGGCCAAAGCGGTTGATTTTTTGGTGGATTTTTTCCGAAGAAGCGGATTTTTGGGAAAAATCGTGATTGACGGAAACCCGATCGCGGTCGAATCCAAAAATGTTTTTTTTATTCCGAAAGCGGATGATTCGGAACCCGCGGTGGCCGCGGCAAGCATTGTGGCCAAGTTTATCCGCGACGCGTCCAAAGACAACGACAAAAGAGCGTCATGGAAAAAAAAGTCAGCGTAAAGCGGTCCATTGAAAGGAACCGTATTTTTGGCCGGCAAGTTCGAGTGTTTTTTTTCGCTCGCTTAAAGACAACGGCGTGGTTTTGGAGGGTGCTCCGCAAAGCAACGCGTGTTCGATCGCGGCCATGATTTCGGATCGCGGCCGGTCGGTGTGGGAAACGAGGCGCGTCACGCGTTGATTGGCGCTTTGAATGAATTTGTCGGAAATTTTTTCTTTTCCGACGTTTAGGACCGAAAACATCGTGGCGATGTCGGGATCAAACAGGATGGTGCCGTGTTGGAGTAGCACTCCGTTTTTGCGGGTCTGTGCGTTACCCGAAATTTTTTTTCCGTCCACGAGGATGTCGTTGATGGGTTTGAATTCGGCGTTGACTCCGATGTTTTGTAATCCTTGCGCGAGGCGGCCGCAGATTTCGCGGTACGATTCGGTGATTCCTTTCGGAAAAAGGTTTTCGGGGGCGATCAAGGAATACGTGATTTCCCCGGCGGAATCGTGAAAAACCGCTCCGCCGCCAGTGGATCTTCGAACGATTTCGATTCCGCGCAAAACGCATTCGCTTTGATTGACTTCCTGGACAAGCGACTGGAAATATCCGATGCTGACAGCGCTGGGTTGCCATTGATAAAACCGGATCGTGGGAGGCGATTCTTTTTTGGCGACGTGTTCTAGAACGGCTTCGTCCGTTGCCATATTAATCGCGGCGGAGTTGGTTTCAAACGGAAGTATTCGCCATGTTTCGTCAGTCGTCATGATGGATCGCCTCCGCGATCACGCCGGACAAGTCCGCACTCGTGACTCCGACGAATTCGGCTTTGTTGGCTTTGAGCACCCGATCAATCCGCGTTTGAATTTCCGGTTTTGTAATCGTCACGGGCACGCCGGTCAGGATTTGTTCGATCGCTTCGATGACGGATTCGGGATGAAGAAAAAAATCGCCGTTGATCCGGATTTCGTCGATCGTTTCCGAAAAAACCACGGTTACTTTGATGAGTTTTCCCTGCGGGACCTTTTTTTCGACGAATCGGTTTCCCATGGTCCAAAAAAAGGCATAAACTGTTTATAAAAAAGTTTGATTGCCGTCGGGAATATTTAAATAGTCAGGCTGGATATTATCTGTGTTTTTGGCGGTTTGAAATGGATTTAAACGATATCTCGGAAGCGGCGAAAAAAAGGTGGAAAAACGCCTCTTTGGCGGTCATGAACGCGTATTATTCCGTCGAGGACCGCTATTACGAATTTCTGGATATGGTGGACGAAAAAATCCCGGTGTATTCGGCGATCGACCCGGTCGACCGGTTAGTTCCGTCGCTGGTGTTGTTTTCGGTGATCGGAATTTTGTTGGTCGGCGGGGTTGGTGTCTGGATTTTCGGCGGTTTTGCGCCGCAACCGAAAAATCCGGGTACGAACGGACTTGCGCTTGAAGCGATTTCGAATTCGCTTGATTTGAATGACATCGATCCGTCCCGGGCGCCTCTGCGATCGAACCCGACGAGTAACCGGAACGGTTCGAACCGTGATCCGACTAATCCTTTGCCGGACGCGGCCAGCGTCAAGACGTTTTCGCTCGTTTTTAAAAACAAGGAAACAAACACCTTGATCACCAATCATACGGTTTCTTTTTCAGCGTCGTGTTCTCCGCAAGGAAATCTTTCTCCGGAAGAAACAACGGTAGGTTCGATCGCGGTTCGAATGCCTTCGACGTGCCAGACCGCGAATATTTCGGTCGGGTCCGAAGGATTTGAAACGTATTCGGAACGGTTGGCGTACAAGGACGCGGGGTTCGGTTCCAAAACCATTGAATTGTATCCGTTGGTCGCACCGCCCCAAACGGCTTTTTTCCTGACCGTCAAGGTGCAGAATCCGGATGGTTCGTCCGTTCAAAACGCGTTGGTGCGGATTCTCAAAAAAACCCAGAATTCAAACGAGTATCTTTCTTCGGTCGGCGAGGAAACAACGAGAAGCGACGGAGTGGCTTCGTTTTCGCTTAACCGCGGCGGATACGTGGTGTCCGCGTTTGACTTGAACAACGGTCGGTTTGCATTCGGCGAGTTTTCGATCGAAGGCGCGGACAAATCGATTCAGATGACGCTGGATCAAAACGGGGAAGCCAAAGCGGTTTTTCTGAAAGTCGTCGAGTCCGGAACCACGGAGCCCGTCGGACTGGCCAGCGTAACGCTTTTTTTGGGTTCCAGACTTTTGTTTGAAGGCGCGACGAAAGCCAACGGGGAATTCTTGCAAGTGCTCGTTCCTCCAAGCAACCCCCAAAACGCGCGCGCCGTGATCCGCCGCAGCGGTTTTATCACCAAGGTCGCGGATGTTTCGTTCGTAAATTTCAGGAATCCAACCACGCAAACCATCGGATTGACGCGGATGAACGCCAACAATTCCGCGAGGCTTCTCTCGCACGCTGCGGACGCCAAAGACGCTTCCCCGCTTCCGGAGACCCGCGTCAATGTGTTCCATTCACAGTTTCATATTCCGTTGTTTGGAAACGGGTTGCTTTCGAACGCGGACGGAAACGTTTTGTTTGACGGTTTGCCCGCGGGAAAAGTGGACGTGACGTTTTCGCATGGCGGTTTTTTGGATTCGAACGTATTGAACGTTTCTCTTTTGGAAGGAAGAACCGCGTTTGTGCCGCACGCGTTGTCCGTGGGCAAAGGACGTTTTATTCTGGAAGTCCGGGAAGGCCAAAACCGCACTCTGGTGGACGGCGCCGTGGTCGAAGCGTTTGACGGATACACGGGTTCTTTGCTGTCAAGCCATGTCACCGAAACAGGAGTGGTGACGATGGATAATCTTCCGGTGAACCACAGCGTGTATTTCAAAATTTCTGCGAGCGGTTTTTTGACGCAGTTCACGGCGTTGTTTACGGTTCCGGACCAGTCGACTCCGCGTTTGCTTGTGATCTTGACTCCGGAAAACGCGATCGTGTCGAATCCGCAACTGGTCACGGGAATGATTTGGGAATCGGATCGGCAAACCGCGGCCAGGACCCTTGCGCCGGGAAAGACGTATTGGATTACGTTTCGCATTTTGATTCCCGCGCAAAAACGCCTGCTTTCGACGAAGTTGTTCGTGCAGGACGATTCTTCCAATATCCAGATCGAAAACCTGGATTCGCCGTGGATTCCGATTGAAACCGTTTTTTCGGCGCCGCCAAACTCGAATCCTTACATACCGGGAACCCCCGTTGGCCCGAACGCGTTTTCGGACGAGGGAAAAGATTCGAAGCAATTGAATGTGTCGTGGGGGGATCTTGACGGGGGCGATTATGGTTTTTTGGTCAAAGTGACGTTTCCTCAAAACGCAGTCGGAACCCAGCGGTTAAAGTTCGGAATCAAAGGAATCGAATCCGGTTCCAATGCGCCGGTTTCTTCGCAAAGCGAACAGACCTGGACGTTTGGACAGATTATCTGCACGACGAACTGCACGGGTCAAGACGCGATTTCGTGGACGGTATTCGTGGCCCCGAAAGGCGAAGCGCGTCCGAATTCGGGAATCGGAGCGGCGGATTTTTCCATTGAAAAAAACAAGGAGTATTCCCTTTGGTTTTCCGCGTTCAATAGCCGAAGCGCGTCGATTAGCGGCGCGAACATTCGTCTCGAAGGAGATCCCTTGTTTCGCCTTTCGGATCCGGGAAAAACCCTCGGAGATGTCGTGGTGGCCAACCAGTTGATTCAAGCGGGAGAAACGTATTCGATTTCGGCGCCGATCTCGTTTTTGGCGACGGAGTCGAGCAATCACGCAAGACTCCGGCTCGTGATCAATGAATTGGATTCTTTTGTGGACGGAAAAAACCATGATTTTTTCTTTGATGTTTCAGGCGACCGGGAACTGGAAGCGGAGTTTTTAAGCGATCCGTTTTCGAAAACTCTGGTGGTCAAGGTCGTGGATTTTCGGACAAAACAGCCCGTGAAAGCCGCGTTGGTGAAATACAAAATAAACGCCGCGGTAGGACCGATCGCGTCTCCCGACCAGACCGCGACCACGGACGACGAGGGGTTCACCGTGTTTTCGAATTTTTTCTTAAGCCTAAGCGACGCCGCGGCGTTTGAAATCACGGCCGCGGATTACAAACCCGAATGGCTGGAGTACCTTGGAGTCGATTTCCATTCGATCCGTCAAAGCGCGGGTTTTTCGTGTCTGCAGCCCCGACTGTGGGATCCGTGGACCGGACAGGATGTATTGGTGAGCGAACCATTGCCGGCCTTGGTGCGAAACGGTTCTTCAACCGAGAAAACCGGCGAGATTTCCGTTGACGCCGCGACGTGCGGAGAAGCCATCGACGTTCGGATCGGCGTATTTAATTCACTGGCGGATTCGTCGCAAATCACGTTTTCGCCGTCTTCCATGACGGTGTATCCCAAACAACTCGCACGGTTTTCGGTTTCGTTGTTGCCGACCGCGCCGTTGGGCGTGGTTCCGGTGGATATCCAAGTGAAACGCCCAAGCGAAAGCGTCTGGAGCCGGTTTCGAGTCGTTGAATTCTTGTCTTTGGGCCGCGATGCCCCGACGGACTCTTTTGGTGGGAGCGGCGGATGAACGGATTAAAAACCTTGATCGGATTGCTGATCCTTTTGATTCTGATGGGTTGTTGTTCGGAATTACAGTCCACGGGGCTTTGGGGAAAAACCGGAACCGGAGTCAACGGACGCGTATATTATTCGAATTGTTACGATTCAACCAACGCAGAAATGCAGCAAGCGTTCATTGACCAGGGAAAAATGCCGCCGACGAACTCGGGTGCGATCAATGTCGCGTGTACTCCCGTGCTTTTTCCGGAAGTATTCAAAGGCGTTTTGATGTGGGGGCATATTGACGACGCGTCCGCGGAATGCGTTTCGGGCCAGGTATGCGCGTATACTGACGCGTCTCCGGGAGGGGTTTTTGACATGGCGACCGGAAGCACCCAGTTCGCGTACTGCCAAACATTGCTTCCGCCCGCGTGTTCGTTTTCGTGCACGGAACAATTCACGCATGCCTGCGGAACCGCGTACAATGAAATGGTGTGCCCGCCGGAGTGCGGCACGTGCACGTGTACCGGACTTCAATGCCTTGGGCCGGGAGAAATCTGCATGGGGGCTGCTGTTTGTACGGACGGTTCCACGGTGATTCCGCAAGTGCGAAAGTATACTTTTGCGACCGGAACCGACGCTTCGACGATTCTTGCGTCGACCGGACAAGGACCCGATTTTTTCGTTTCGAATCCGTCCGCAAAACCGGTTTCGAGTGGTTTTTTGGAGTTGCCGCTGGGAGCGCTGGATTTTGTGCGTGTCAGTAGATCGTCCGTGCAAATGGACGGCGCGGCAATTCGCTGGGTATTGAAACCGGATGGTTCCTTTCAAGTGCTTGCACCCGCGGTTTTCACCACGGAGCAAGTGCCAGTCGGCGACGGAAATTATTATTCAAAGATCCGCATGGATGTTTCCGGCGGATCCGCACAGGATTTTTTGATGCGTTTTTCCAACGGGGAGGATAATTTCTGCACGAGTCCTTCGGGTTTGCCCGGTGTCACGGGACCCGCCGCGTTTCCGCGCGTGAAATTCGATTGGAGTTGGACAACGATTAACGAATCAACGTGTCTTGCAAACCAGCCGGATGGCATTTACTGCGATTCGACGCAGTTTTCGATTTCGCTTTTGCGCAGGCTCGAAAAAATCGACGCGGCGATCCGCGGCAATCAACCCTACGCGGATTTGCTTTCGTTTGACGCGCAACTGATGAAAGACGGGATTTCGCAGGATTTCCGAAAGGATTTCGATTTTTACATGAAAAACGTGGGGACATTCAAACTATCGGTTCCAACGGATTACGCCCAAAAGTTTTCGCTGCTCGTGGATTCGACCCGGTTGTCGTTTTCTTTTTCTTCGGTTCCGAAGGATCCATTGCTGTTCGACAAGCCCGGCGTGTATCGGATCGTTATCGGTTTGTCGGGTGATCCATCCAACCCCCATCCGCCGCTGGATCCGACGATTTCGGGCAATGCGGTGCGAGTAAACGTGGAGCCTGCAAGCGATCCCTTGGAACCCAACGCGTTTTATTATTTGCCGCTGGACGCGGATCTTGGAATGCAGAAGCGGCCCGATGAAGCCGCTTCGAGCCGCGACGGATACGGAACGGTTTTTTCCGGCGAGTCGCTTTTGATTCTGCCCGAAATCCTCATCAATCCGCTTTCGTCGGTTTCGGAAGCGGTCGTGGTTTCGACAACGACGGATTTTTCCAAGACTCAGGTGCTTGAACGCGGAAAATTGTTTTCGTTTAATCGTTCGGCCAAAACGCTTTCGTGGTCGAAAGTGGACGCGACGCCTGTGCTTGCCGAGCTTGCGGGAAACGCGCAGTCCATGGCGGAGTTTTTTTATTCGATTCGGGAAAACAACGAGCCGTTGAACCGGTCGGGCTTGCAATCCAGCTGGAAAATCGCGGCGGATTCACGGCTTCCACCAGATCATTGCGCGGGAAGCGTGTTCGCGGACCGGCCGCCGTTACGCCCGTCGTGCGCCGTGCGTACACCCGAAGCCATGGGCGTGCTGCAATCGCTTTCGGCGAACAATCAGATGTTACTTGAAACGGTTTTTTTCACTCCGAGTGGAAAAAAGTATCTGATCAGTTCCGTGTGCGGACGGTTTTTGTCTCCCGACGAACTAGCCAACGGAGGAGAATCGCTTTCGTTGGCGTTTTCAGCCAACCACAACTGGTCGGCGGGATCGTTGTCGGATCTGGTGAATCAGGTCAAGGAACGACGCGTGTGCGTGGTAAGTCCCGGAGCGGATCAGATCGAATTGTTTTGGAACGAAAAAACCTTGCTTAAGACCCTTTCAGACAAGTCGATCGCGAATACGGTGCGGGATTATCGTTCCATTGTCACGGATCCGGATTGGTGGTGCCCGGAAGACTAGGGTTTTTCGGCCATAAAGCAATCTTTAAATACGGGGTCGGGGCTATTCTTGGTGGCCACGGTTCGGTATGATTCTGACGGATCTATACTATAAAATAGAAGACAAATATTACGCCTTTTTGGACATGCTAAACCAGTATGTTCCCGTATACAAGGTCATCGACCCGATTGACAAGGTTTTTCCATCCTTGATTCTTTTTTCGGGTTTGTTCGTGATCGGAATCGCGGTCATTGTCGCATGGGTGTTGTCTTCTTCGTCCGCCTTGCCGGCGTACATTTCGGTGGTAAACGAAGACGGATCCGCGTTGACGAATGTTTCTTTTTCATTGTTGCTTGAC
>Ga0209541_10012305_pt1 | contig 13258 bp, 11 predicted proteins | sample RifCSPlowO2_01_FD_184027 | JGI IMG/M metagenome (GOLD analysis project Ga0209541, IMG submission 184027) | Groundwater microbial communities from Rifle, Colorado - Rifle CSP2_plank lowO2_0.1 (SPAdes) (version 2) | ecosystem: Environmental > Aquatic > Deep subsurface > Groundwater | place...
TCTGCAGCCTGTCCCTCTTTTTGCTCATTTTCTTCTGATTATGCTTATCAAGTTTATCAAAATCAGCGCATAAGCAACAAATTCAAGCAGATGGCCAGCTACATAGAATGCGCCGTGGCCAATGGAAAAAATGAAATGTATTTTTGCGAACAGCAGGAACAAGAAGCCGATGAAGACTATCAATGCATTTGCTCTCCTGCTTTGCAGAAAGTTTCTAAGATAAAAAAATGAGATATAGACTAAAAGAATAGACGAAAGCGCATAAAAAAAATATAATTTGTTTGAGCTGGCAAGGAGAGTACCTATTGCAATTGCAGCAAACAAAAAGTATGCCTTCAAATCCCTTATTTTTAATGTCATGTAAGCAAGCGTCACAAGCCCGAATGTAAAAAGCAGCATATGCGCATATATTCCTGCAATATTCAAGGCATGCATCGAGGACATTGTCTGCATGCTGCATCCTCCTGCCATGGAATAGCTTGATGCAAAATTTAAAATTGATTGTATGAAATAGGAAGCTGAAATCATTAAGAAAGAAATTCCAAATAATTTTGATTGTCTCTGGCCAGACATTTGGCAAATCTTCAATGCATAAGCCCCGACAAGAAGAGTAATCGCAAAAAATAGCATTTCCAGCGCAGCATTAATCCCCGCAAACCAATGCGGCACTATGGCATAGTTCATCATAGCTTCCAGCTGATTTTTACTCTTTTTAAACTTTCCGAAGGACAAATCCTTATTTTTCCTTAAGAAGCGATTTATAAGTGGTACGCATAAATAAATCCAATTCGGAGGGAATAACCATGAAAAAACAAGGAAAGAAGTCAAATAATTGGATTGTTTTTGCGGTTGCTGCCGTAGCGTTGCTCTCGTTAGTTGCATTTGTCTATGCGCGGGAAAACCCCAACAAGAATCATATGTCAAACAACGACATGATGGATATGATGGGCGGCAAAGGCATGAACGCAATGCACAAGCAGATAACAAAAAACCTAGACCAAGAGACAAGAGAGCAGATGGACAAAGTGCACGAGCAATGTGAAAAATTGCATGAAGGCAAATCGTTCAAGGAAGGAATGATGCAGTAAAATGGAGAAGGAATCATACAGCTGGATTTTGGCGGCTTTAATACTTTTGTTGCTCGGAAGCAGCATGCTTATGGGCAGAGGACACATGGGCTTCGGCATGGGGCTTGGGTTTATCCTTATGCTAGTTTTCTGGGTAGCAGTAATCTGGCTGGTATTTGAACTGTTTGGAAAGGCGCATGAGAAAACAGGTTCGCTTGAAATACTTAAGAACAGGTATGCCAGAGGCGAAATAAGCAAGAAGCAGTTTGAGCAGATGAAAAGAGAATTAATATAAGAAAGGTGAAACTATGAGCGAACACGCGCACAAGCCGAAGGAAGGATTTTTGCAAAAGATAAAGCATAATCATTTTTTCATGGTATTTATGTGCATAGCCCCAATTGTGATTTTGTTGGCCGGAAGCTATTTTTTTGGATGGAAAAGCAGCAATCTGCTAACATTTGCTGTCCTCGCAGCGTGCATGTTTGGGCACATGTTCATGATGCAGAATCATAAGAATCATTAAGAATCATATTGATTGACTTCAATATACGCGGCGAATGAAAAAGATAGATGATGCTAAACAAAATGCAGAAAAAAGGCATAATTGAAACTGTAGTACTTGCAGGAGAGATAATTTTTGTTTTCATCCTGATATTGTTAATCATTCAATCAGCAACCGGCCACAAGTCATGGCTTTTGTCGTCAGCTTTGTCATTACTGGCATTGGTAATAATTCTCATGTTTGTTGAAAAAAGCAGGCTGAAAAATTCGTACATTAAGACAATTGCAACACAAATGCAAAAAAATGGAGTAAAAAAGCAAAATGAAGAATAAAATAGTGATATTTAACAATAAATTGCTTGGAATACTTATAATTGCTCTTTCCGTAATATTGCTCTATATCCTAGTTCCATTTTCGCTTCGAATAGCAAAGTCAGAGGCTTTGGCATGTGTTCATCCTGGCGGCGGCCCATGCCCAATAACAGCACACATACCTTTGGCATCCTATTTTGGGTTTGTAGTGATTTTACTTATCGGTTTTTTGGGATTCTATCTCTCTGTAAAATCTAACACTGCGGAAAAAATGCAAAAACAGGTTGCAGAGAAAATAAAGATGGCTGCAAAATGGCTGCAGGATGATGAGAAAAAGGCCTACGAAATTGTTGTAGCTTCAGAAGGCGCTATTTTTCAGGCTGAACTTGTGGAGAAAATGGGATATACGAAAGTAAAAGTCAGTAGGATTCTGGACAAACTGGAGGGCAAGGGATTAATTGAGAGAAGAAGGCGAGGGTTGACTAATATTGTGTTAATGAAGTGTCACTAGATTGAAACTAGTTTCATTACTATAGCTTATATATTGTATCAATTCAACAAGGGTATAGCCAAAACATAAAAACTAATAGGAGACATGGAAAAATGATTTCACAGAAAAGAAATATCATTATAGCGGCTTTAATTTTGATAATTTTTGTTGGCAGTATTCTTGGTTATGGCGTTATGAATAAAGGCTCAAGCAAAGATACCAAGGACACAAAGAAAATGCCCACTGGAAATCTTCTTAGCTTATCAGATTATCCTGATGATGTAACTGCAATGTTTCTGTGCCCGTGCTGCGGCCAGGTTCTTGACAGAAAAAATATATGCTGCGGCATGGCTTCTGACATGATAAATTACATTGACTCTTTGACTGCATCAGGGCTTTCAAAAGACGAAGTCGCAATGAAGGCTGTCGAGAAATATGGGATAAATTCAGTCGTGGAATCAAAAAGAACTGCGGTACAGGCAGAGCTTGCAGAGCGAAATCCCTCTGCATTCCCGGAAGGAAAACTTCTGTTCTCAAATACAGTAGGGCAAAAGGCTCCTGATTTCACGCTTGACAGCATAGAAGGAAAGACAGTAAGGCTAAGTGACTACAAGGGAAAGGTTATCGTACTGTTTTTTACAGAAGGCAGCATGTGCTATCCTGCATGTTGGGACCAAATGGCTGCATTTGGCAATGACGAGAGACTCAACAACGACAATACAGTTGTATTTTCTATAACACCTGACCAGAAAGAGGAATGGCTGAAAATTGTTGAGAAAGTGCCAAAGCTTTCAAAGGCAAAAATCCTGTTCGACTCGACAAGAGCTGTTTCTGCAGCATACGATGTCTTATCGCTGCCGTCTTCAATGCACAAGGGATCGTATCCGGGTCATACATATTTTATCATTGACAAGGACATGAACATACGCTACGCATTTGATGATCCTGCTATGGCAATACAAAATGACAGGATTACAGCCGAAATAGCTAAGCTGGCTTAAGAGGCGGCCAACATGGAGATTTTGATAGCAGCGTCATTGATATCCGCTTTTATTGCAGGAATTGCTGCCTTGTTTGCGCCATGCTGCATAACTGTACTGTTGCCAGCTTATCTTGGCTCAATTTTCAGGCAAAAGCATAAAGTGATGCTTATGACTTTTGTTTTCTTTTTGGGCCTGCTGGCTGTGTTTTTGCCTCTTGGCTTGGGAATGGCATGGCTTGGGCAGGCATTAAGCCAATACCATAATGCAATTTTTATTACAGGAGGAATTTTCCTTGCATTATTGGGAGCATCAATACTCTTAGGCACTCATTTTTCACTTCCATTCTCAATACACCCAAAAACCAAGATTGAGGGAGCCGGCTCTGTTTTTGTGCTTGGAATTTTCTCAGCATTCGCAACACTTTGCTGCGCGCCAGTCCTTGCAGGCGCTCTTGCGCTTTCCGTGCTTCCAGGCTCGATTTTTTTGGGAGGCATTTATTCTGTTACTTATGTTATTGGCATGGTTGCGCCATTGTTCGTGGTTGCATACTTCATTGACAAGACCAATGCAGCCCAGAAACTTAGATTCTTCAAAAAGCCCTTATCGTATTCTGTTTTGGGCAGGAAGGTGGAATTACGATTTGTTGACGTGCTCGCAGGAGCAACATTCCTTTTTATTGGTGCGCTTATACTTTATCTTGCAAAAACAGGCAAGCTTGCAATGCAGGGCAGCGCTTATCAGACCGCAGTTAACATTTACATGGCAAACATTACCACTTCAATAAACAATTTAATCTCAAAAATACCGGCGATAGTATGGATTCTTGCTATTGCAGCATTAGCTATGCTGATTGTATGGACATTAAATAAAATAAGGAAAAGGCAGGCAGAGGAAAAATGATTTGTATGTAAATTCAATACTATCAAAAGAAACTATTGCGGCAAAGCTTAAAGAAAAAGTACAAGATAATTGCAAGAATTAATAAATCTAAATCAGTTTCACTCTAGTTATGCCTGTGTTGGATAACCTAGTTGATGAATTAATTGAAAATGCAAAAAGCTTTAAATGGCCTGAATATAGTCCTGATGTTAGAGAGAAGTGGGCAAGGGCTGTTGAGTCAAAGCCAGATATTTTGCAGAGGCTAGGGAAAAAGTACAAAGAGCAGATTACTTATTTCTTCTACAAGATGGATGATCTTGGCAGGTATATTACTTACTCACGGTATGATGATTCAGCCGAGAGGTTAGAAAAAATAGAAATAGGTATCAAAAAATTTATTGAAGAGATGGGAAGTGTAAAAAAAGGAGGGACTAGGATTAGTGCAGTATTAAATCTATCACATCCCGATAATGTAAATAGAAACACTTTGCTTGAAATAGCTTATTATAAATTAATGAATCAATTAAAGGAAGTTTTAGCTAATAATTCAATAAAAAGGGGGTTAGCTACTTGGTTAAAAATTTTGGCTGTCCAAGATGGTTCTAAAGTTACTCTCCAGTTTTTAGATAATGGCATTGGCTTGCCGAATGAGGATAGGATATTTGAATTCGGAGAAAGCTATTCTGGCGGGCAGGGTTTTGGGCTTTTTTTAGTAAGGCAAATAATTGAAGCGCACAACGGGACAATAACTGCAAAAGCGCATAATGACAATGCCGTTTATGGCGGAGCTTTATTCACAATAACCCTTCCAAAAAAACAAGATAGCGCTATTGTCTATCCAAAATATTTTTAAAATAAAATTGCCAAAAATGCTGAAAGACTACTTTAAGTTCGCATTTAGCACGATAGGCCACAGAAAGCTTAGGTCATGGCTTACAATGATTGGCATATTTATAGGCATAGCTGCTGTTGTTGCTTTGATTTCTCTTGGCCAAGGATTCAAGCAGGCCGTCAACAAGGAATTCAAAAAAATTGGGACCGACAAGCTCTTTATAACTGCAAAGAGCGGATTCGGGGCGCCTGGATTAAATGCTGTTGTCATGCTCACGAAAGATGACTTAAAGGTTATCAAAAAAATCAGCGGGATAGAAAATGCAGCAGGGATTTTATTAGCAAACTCAAAGGTTGAATTTGGCAAGAATGTCGGCTTTTTTTTGATTCACAGCATTCCAGAAGGCGAAGAAAGAAGGCTTTTGGCAGAAGCCCAAAATAGGGAAATAAAAGAGGGCAGGGACTTAAGGGATAATGACAGGCTTAGCGCGGCGGTAGGCAGCAGCTTAATTGACAAAGAATTGCTTGGAAAAAACTTAAGATTGAGGGACAAAATAAGGATAAATAATAAAGAATTTGTAATTGTCGGCATTTACAAAAAAACAGGCGACCCTGCTCATGACAGCGCAATCTTCCTGCCTGAGGATGCCCTAAGGGATGTTTTTAATGAGCCAGACAAGATAGACACAATAATTGCCAAGGCTGCAAATGTAGAAAGCATAAGCTCAATTGCTCAAAAAATAGAAAATGACTTGAGGAGATTTAGAAATGTAAAAAAGGATGAGGAGGATTTTGATGTGCAGACTCCAGAGCAGCTGCTTGGCTCTTTCAGCGACATTCTCAACATAGTCCAGTCAGTGCTTATAGGAATTGCTGCCATCTCGCTTCTTGTCGGCGGAATAGGAATTGCAAATACAATGTATACTTCTGTATTAGAGAGGATAAAAGAAATAGGAATTATGAAATCTGTAGGGGCTCAAAAAAGAGACATATTGCTGATTTTTATAATTGAAAGCGGCTTGCTGGGGCTTGCTGGGGGATTAATAGGCGTGATTTTAGGATTTGGGTTAAGCTATGGAGTTGAAGTTATAGCAAAAAATGCGCTTGGAATAAACTTGATAGAAGCTTATTTTTCCTACTCCCTATTTTTTGGCGCATTGCTGTTCTCATTTTTAATAGGAGTTATATTCGGGGTTATGCCAGCGAGGCAAGCGGCGCTAATGCAGCCTGTTGAGGCATTGAGGTCAAAATGATAAAAGACTACATAAAGCTCGGAATAAGCAATTTGTTTCATAGAAAAATGCGCTCGTGGCTTACAATGATCGGAATATTCATAGGGATAGCCGCGATTGTTGGATTAATATCTCTCGGCCAAGGAATGAAAGAGGCCATAGGAAATGTTTTTCTCAGCATAGGCTCTGATAAAATATTAGTGCAGGCCAAAAGCGGGCTGCAGTTTGCCGGGCCGCCTGGAAGCAGCGCCGCATCAAACCTTACAACGCATGATATTAATGTAATAAAAAAAGTTAACGGAGTTGCTCAAGCCGGCGCTAGGCTTATCAAGCCTGCAAAGCTTGAATTCGGGAATGAGGTAAAATTTTATTTTGCAGCTTCCATGCCTGATGACGAAGAAGGAAGAAAGCTAATAACTGAGATCAACAGATACGAGACAGAAAGCGGAAGGCTTCTTAAAAAAGGCGACAAGTTCAAGGCATTTATAGGTGACAGTGTTGCAAATAAGGGCATTTTTAAAAAGAAAAAAATCGAGCTTGGCAACAAACTCAAGATAAATGATGTTGAATTCGAGGTTGTAGGCATACTGAAAAAAAGCGGTAATCCCCAGCAGGACAGGGTTGTGATAGTGCCTGAAGATACTTTGAGGGACATTCTCAAAATTGACAAAAAAAAGGTAGATGTAATAGCAGTCAAGGTTCAAAAAGGCGTTGATGTAAACAGTGTCGCGGATGAGATTGAAAAGGCAATGCGGCGCGACAGAGGCTTAAAGCTTGGCAAGGAAGATTTTGAGGTAAGCACGCCTCAGCAAATTCTTGAAACTTTGGATAGCATACTAACAATGGTTGAAATTGTGCTTATAGGCATTGCTGCCATCTCGCTGCTTGTTGGAGGAATAGGAATTGCAAATACCATGTACACTGCTGTAATTGAAAGGACTAAAGAAATAGGCATTATGAAGTCTGTCGGGGGGCAAAACAAGGACATTCTGATGATTTTTGTTATTGAAAGCGGCTTGCTGGGGCTAGTCGGCGGGGCCATTGGCATTGCATTAGGCGTGGGCTTAAGCAAGCTTGTGGAATTGGCGGCCTTTGAGTTTTTAGGAACAAGCTTGATAAAGGCATTCTTCCCATGGTACTTAATTGCTGGCTCATTGCTTTTTTCATTTTTAGTGGGAACAGTATCAGGATTGCTGCCTGCAAAGCAGGCTGCATCATTAAGGCCAGTGGATGCTTTGAGGTATGAGTAAAAAAGTAAGATTGAGCTGTTAATTATATACAATGTTCTTTTAATAGTTTAGTGTATATCATTAATATCCGGCTATAGTTATTGTTAAATTCCTATAATCAATCAAAGTCCCATTTATTGCGCTGGCATTAACATTGAATGTTCCAGTTGAAGTGAAGTTGTAATCAATATAAACAAATATCTGCTCGCTTGGCTGTAAAATTGCATTTGAAGTGCTATTGACGACATTGCTGTTTTTTGTATCAAAAGTCCAATTTACATTTGTTAGATTGCTTAATAGCATATTTTCTATCAAAAGCTCAAATATTGCCTTAGTTCCAGTTATATTCAACACAGATAGATTTAATGATTCTATGTCCGGAACGTCTATAAGGATTGTTTTTGAATCGAAATAGGTGCCATTCGCACTGAATATTGGTTTATAATCTCCTGTGCTATAGTATTGATGCTCAATAAACACAAAGATAGTTTCATTTGGTTGCAGATTAAATGTTTGTGTCGCGTTTATAATGTTTTCATTGCCAGTTCTTAGAGACCAGTTTATTTTTGTTATGTTGTTGGCGCTTAAGGTGTTATTAACTAAAGCTTCAAAAATTACAGTTGTTCCATTTATTGAAATAGCATCAAAAGAGGATATAACAAGATTAATAACCTGAACATTTAATGTTTTAGAGAATGATAAATTGCCAGACGTAGCATTAGCTGTTATACTATAATCCTCAGTTGAGCTAGAATTATGCTCAACAAAAACAAGGATGTTTTCTTGATGCTCTAAAGAAAGATTTATTGTGCTATTTATGACACCATCAATTCCTGTGTCTAGATGCCATGAAACATTATTTAAGGTTTCGGTGCCGTTATTTTCTATTATAAACTCAAAGATGCTGTACTGGTTAGCTGAATAAAGAGTTTGCAAGGAGGATATAGTTATATTCTCTTCTGTCTCAATAGTAAAATTGTATACAGCTACAATTTCTGTCCCATCGGCATTGATTAAAGTAGCATTGTCATCGTCAAGAGCAGCAATCCATATCCTGTATGTTCCAGTATCGTGTGTGCCAGTATTCCACGCATTAGCATTCCAAATAGGGGTCAAATTTATTGTGTTGTTCAACCCTGGCTGCGCTCTTCTTGGAGAAACGTCAGTCATAATTATTTCTTGGTCTATCCAACTGCTTTGATTCCAGTATTGAACTTTCATCATCAAATAAACTGATGCATTAGTTGCTTCTTCATTTCTTAGCCTTGATATTGTATCTTTATATTCTATAGCAATATCAGAGTACCCTAATTTTCCCGCTGTGTCCGAATGTAAGACAATGGGGATAGAGCAATTAAATTTATCGGCTATTGAGCACCCATTACAGTTACACGCGCCATTATTCAATGCATTGTTTAAAGCGCTTGAAAAATCTGGAGTTATTTCCGTACTAGTAAATTCAGAATCGTTATACCAAATTACTTTCCCCTCGTGATAATAAACTCCACAATTTCCACCGCCCGAAGTTCCTGTTCTGGCTGTGGTGGAGATATTTAAAACATTACTATTATAGCATGACTTGTTAAGCTCTATGGTGCGGGTTATTGGTCCGTAAGTGTCCCCGTTTGTGTCATTAAATTGTTGGATCCAATTGCTCCCATTAAAGCATTCAACGCTGAAGTACTGGTTATTACAAGTTCCCTCTTTAAACAGATAGTATTTAAGTTCCCATTCTCCTTTATCAGCAAATAAGGGAACGGAATTGTAATTCTCATATATTGTTGCGCCGAATGAGGTAGATGGAGAGCTTGTTACATAATATGCATAAGAATTTGGATTTTCATCAAAACTGTAAGATACTCCATTGAAGGCATTATAAATTGAAAAACTAGCACTATCCTCATCATCATCTTGCTCTGTGTATGGAGCAACTTGCCATTCATAATTTCCATCTAGCGTTCCGACTTCTAAATATGGATTTACTATATTCGTGAAGTTATAATTAAGTATGGAGGTTTCATAATAAACAGTATTCATTGTATCCCCAGAATCACAGCTTGAAGTGGATGTTGGGTCAAATGTGTATAAATATACCCTAAGCTTTATTTCTGATGCTCCTAGACACTCAACAGGCAAAAGATTGCTTGCATTGACATATCCAGAGTCAGCATTGTCATAGAGCAACTGCACCCAATCATTGCTGGATAAATTCAAGCAAAATTGTGATATTGATGCAACACAAGCTTGTGAGGAAAATAAATAATATCTTATTTTAGCATATATTTTATCATGTTTTTTATATGTGTAGTTTTCATATACATCAGCGTAACCAACCGAGCCTGAACCAGTAATACCATACCTGATTATTTGGCCATAAGTATTAAAATCAGCATCTGTGCTCTTGTGAAAATCATCATTGTCATATAGGTATCCATAGTCACCGCCAGTGGTATAATCAGCACTCTCATTAGCCGCATCCTCTTCAACAAGAACTTCCGTGGCATTAGGATATCCTGTAAGACTTAATTTTGCGCTCAAAACGCTAACATAAGCCGGCAATTCAAGATATCTTGTATAATTTTGATTTCCTGCAAATGTCAAATTTTCAACTGCTTTAGAGTTGTTGAATTCTGTTAAAGTTCCATTAAAACCTGTGATATTGACAAAGTCATTCTTGCCATAGCTATCCTCTAATGTTTTTGCATTAATCTGAAGGTCGACAAACATCTCAAAAATGTTAGATGTTGAATTTGTTAAGCCATACGAGTCATTAGCATATATTGTATAATTATATGTTCCGTTAATATAATCTGTGAATGTGTGCTGCCAAATGTCCTTGCTTATATTAGCCATGGTATAATTTGTTTCCTGCCCATTAGGCGGCTTTATTCCAACTAAAACCGTGTCAATTTCCGCCCCTTCTCTTGTTACATTTGCAGTTATAGTTACATTTTCCCCAAATCCCTGCACATTTGGCGCTTTAGGGGATATGCTTGGTATAGGACACGACTCATTAACTTGAACATTAACATACTGCCAGTCAGACAAACTGCCATCAGTAACTTCAACTAACATTAAGTAGTTGCCTGAGCTTTTGCAATCTGGCTGCCACAATCCAGTGCTATTAAATGGAGAGCTATAATAAAATGTCAAAGTATTATTATCACTGTCGGAAGCCATTACGTCTCCAGTGCTGTTTATGTTGACTAAATTTTCCTCTCTTGCTGAAAGATTTCTGATATTACCTAACACTGGCTCATCGTTAATACCGCCAATAACTTCTAGGGTAGAAGCCTCGCCAAGTGAAAAAATTTCTTCCGGCTCTTCACTAATATTTTTTGTTTCACGCTCTATAGAGCAATTAATGCCCGATATATTGAATGTATCTATGAATTCCAAGTCAATTATGCCTAGACCATATCCATACTCTTCATCAAAGCCTTTATCGCCTAAATCAACAGCGCTTTTTCTCAAAATTTCTCGTATTTCACAATTGCTTAGGTTATTATTGTAGGACTTAATTAATGCTCCTATTCCAGTGATATGAGACACTGAAAACGATGTTCCGCTTACACTTGAATAGTCCTTATTATTGCTGGTTGTATAAATATCCACTCCTGCTCCCATTAATTCCAGTTCTTTGCCAAAATTTGAGAATGATGCTTTTAGGTTATCTTTATTCACTGCGCCAACAGCAATAACTTGAGGGTAATGGGCAGGATAAAGAATTTCATCTTTTCCATCGTTTCCAGATGGGGCTAATAGCAAAATGTCATTTTTATATGCGCTATATAAGGCTTCTTCAAGAATTTTGCTATAATTTTTCAGTCCCCAACTCATGGAAATTATATCCATATCGTTTTCAATTGCCCACTCAACTCCTTCAATTGCATATGATAGCTGTCCGATGTTTCCTTCCATGATTTTTACAGCGTAAATGTCAGCTTCTGGCGCAACGCCGACAATGCCATTGTCATTTATGACCGCAGAAACTATTCCTGCCACGGCAGTTCCGTGACCGTTGTTATCATTATAATCCTCAGACACAAAAGAAATGCCATCCGCAATTGTCAAATCATCATGAGGTGATATTCCAGTATCCAAAATGCCTATTCTGACTTTATCACCTTTGGTTTTATCCCAAGAGTCTGGGGCATTTGTTTTATTAACATTATATGTGATAATATCTTTAATGTAAGACAAAATAGTTTTTAATAGAGAATCATTTAAACTTTCATCTGTAATGTTTGTTATGTTTACAGGTTTGGGAGTGCCAGCTATATTCCCAGTAATGTTGATCGATAAATTCTCTTCAATTATAGGAGAAGAAATGCTTATTGTATCATTAGTTTGAACTTCTGAAAGATTAGTTGCATTATTTTCGAATGAAATATTTAAGCCAGAAGTTTCATTAAAAGGAAGTTCTGGATTGACGCTTTCATTTATCAGATTGTTAGTTTCATTAGATTGAATTGTAAAATTCGAACTGCTGTTTGATGATGTTTCTTCACTAAAATATATCTCCTGGTCAAGCTCGATATATTCAATATCGGGGTCGTTAATCACATTAATTACATCTTCTATATTGGCTTCAGCCAATGCCGCTTTTAAGCTGCTAAATTCTTTCTTCTTATTAATCTTATTTAAATCCTTGACATTATCTTTAAACTTAATAATAAAGTTTCTTTTGGCATTATCCTCTCCAGATATCAAGGAGTCGTAAGTTTGCCCATTTAGCTTTGACTTATGATTTTTTATTTTATCAGCTTTTTCACTTTTTTTAACCGAAAGCTCTTTCTTCTTGCTTTTTTTGTCTCTCCATTCCTTGGCCTCTTCTTTTGTCATGGGCTTGTATAAGGACGGAGAGCCATATTCATTGTTGACATTGCTGCCAATGCCATGCGCATGCTTTACTGCCATTTCCGCAACTCCATCGCCGTCAAGATCGCCAATAGCTATTTGCGAATTAATGAAGCTGCTGACATTATAAGTCCATTCAAGAGAGCCGGAACTGTTTAAAACATGAACTAAGCCATCATATGCTCCAATGATTATTTCCAGGTTGCCGTCATTGTCTATATCAGCAATAGAAGGGCTCGCCTCGATTTTTACCGTAGGATATGTCCACTCTATATCTCCTGTATTTCCGTCATAAGCGTAAACTGTCCCATTGCTTAAGTTCTTATTCGGGGCGTTGACGAAATCAGGGTCTTGGTCGGTTACAACTATTACTTCAAGATAGGGATCGCTGTCAAGATTGGCAGCAGCTGGAGACGCAATTGCTCCAAAGTCCATGCTTTGTTCCCATTTTGGGCTTCCATTTGAATTAAATACGTAAGTTTTGTTCAGGCAGTAGCCAGTGAAGCAGCCTGCCGGCGAGCCAATAGTTGAAACGACTATTTCATATTCGTTGTCATTATCTATGTCTGCCACTAATGGCGCAGCTATGGCAGCGCTAATGCTTGCGTTAGACCACTTTATCGAGCCGTTATTCGCTTCAAGAACATACACCCCATAAAATCCACTGACAACTATTTCAGGATAATCATCATTATCTAAATTTGCCAAGGCAACCGCCCTTTCCGGTCCAAGCACGTCTGTCAGCAGAGTTTGCCACTTCAAATTATTATTCCCGTCAACAGCATAGACATAAGCATCGCTTGCCCATTCATAATAGAAGTCTGCGAAAATAACATCAGTTCCTCCATCCAAATCAACATCCGCAGCAGCAGG
>Ga0209541_10012306_pt1 | contig 13257 bp, 12 predicted proteins | sample RifCSPlowO2_01_FD_184027 | JGI IMG/M metagenome (GOLD analysis project Ga0209541, IMG submission 184027) | Groundwater microbial communities from Rifle, Colorado - Rifle CSP2_plank lowO2_0.1 (SPAdes) (version 2) | ecosystem: Environmental > Aquatic > Deep subsurface > Groundwater | place...
TGATTGGTGAACTACTCAGCCCTAAAGGGCTGAGCGTCATTAAAACGCTCGTTAATTGAACTGGCTTAGCAGGCTTTGTTGTTTATTTTTGTAGTAATGATAATCAACTGCTTTCCAGTGCTTTTTCTGGCTATGCTCAATGTAAAACTGCACAGCCTCTCTCGTTACAATGCCGACTGTTCTGTAAAAATATCCCTCACTCCAAAATTTCTTCCCCCAAAGTTTGTGTCTGAACAAATGCCAATGATGTTTTCTCATCATGTAGCTTGTAAATCCCTTAAACTCGTTGGCGAGTTTCTCAACGCTGTATTTCTTCCAGTTAACAAGAAATACATGAAAGTGGTCAGGTCCAACTTCCATTGCCGAGATGAGAACTCCCAACTTCTTTGCCTTTTCAGCAAAGTATATTTTTGTTAAATCTCTCACCTGCTCATCCACAAAGATATTTCTTCTGTATGCAGGTGTTAACTGCAAGTGCAGGCATGACTCGCCAACACTTGATGTAGTTCTAACTAACTCAATTTCCATTTTGTTCTCCTGACGCAAAGTTTTTTAAAGAAAAGAAAGCTCACGCTATTGTGATCTTTCGAGTAGCGTAGCGTCAACGCTACGCTATTTTGTTTATTTCGCTAAGAAAAAAAGTTTTTGTTTTACGATTAAGCACAATTCAACTCAGACCTAAAGGAGTGAAGGTTTCTTGTGCTACTGCGGTTCTAAAATCTTTAAGGGTTTCATTGCTGGTATTTTATCCTTATCTTGTAAAAATATCAATAAGCTTGGTTTGCACTTCTTTTATTTTTTGCTGGTTTAACTTTCCTGCTTTATATTCTATTCTTGAGGTGTGCATTGTAAAAATTGAACTTGGGCGAATAAAACCATCCCTCTTTATTCCTCCTGACTGAAAGTCTTTTTGCTTCAATTCAATAATATCTGGATCTGGTCTTGGCTGTCCTGTAATCTGACAGAGGATTACATCATTGCCTTTTAATTTAGCGATAATCAGTGAAGGTCTTTTCTTTGTTTCAAATGAATCTGTAAAAGGATATTCAAAAACTACTACATCTCCTTTTTCATAATCTACAGGTCTTTCCAAGCTTCATCTTCCTCTTTTGTATTCCATGCTCTTCCTAGAACTTCCTCGCTTAGTATTGCGGAAAGAAGATTTTCATTCATCTTCTTTAAAGAACGAATTTCAACTCTATCATTATACACGATGATGCTGACTTTCTCACCCGTCCTGAATCCTGCCAGCTCCCTTGCTTCCTGCGGAATGCAGATTTGCCCTTTTCCCGTTATGGTTGCTGTTTTGATTTCTTTGATTTCTTGTTTCATAACAAACCCTTTTCTTGGGAGGAAAAGTTCTTGTAGTGTTCATCTATGATGAACAAATGTTAAAGTCGTTTCGACCTTTAACATATCCCCAAAAGAACCAATAACTCTTTGTATTCCCAAAACTCTATTTTCTTACTGGTAAGAAAAGTAAGAAATAGTATTTAAACGTTGCTATTGTTTTCTCAATATGTAAACATCAATAATCTGATTTTCGCCCCGCCAAAAGCAGTCCACTTTTTTCTCTACCACTTCGTATTTGATTATTTTCTGAGAATTCTTTTCATGCATGTTGATGATTTCGCCCCTTGAGAGAGGGATGCCACCGATGAGTTCTTCTTCTTTTCTTGTATTTCCTGATTCAAAGATTACTTTTGTGGTTTTCTTAATCATCTTAGAACTACTTCAGAGCACGCTTTTTCTTTTCCTTTCGCATGCGCTTGCGCTGCCACTTCCAGCGCATTTGCCCTTTCTTTTTCCAGCGTCTTGAGCTTCTCTTCATCTTCATACCTGAGAAATTCAGCTGTTTATAATATTTTGGTTTTCGTGATGTGTTTTGTGAGGCATCAATAACATCATAAATTTTCTTACCTCATCTGGGCATATTGGATTCTGGGCAGAACCTTCTACAAAGTAGTAAAAAGGCAAAAGTTTATAAATCCCATTTCCATCCTTACGTTAGGTTAACATGGGAATACCAAGAGCTGAATGGAAGTATATTGGAAAGAGTGTAGTTTTTAATGCAGCAAATCTGGCTGATATTCCTTTTGAAGAACAAAGAAGAATGAATGCATTACATTTAGCTGAAAATGGATTTCAAAATGGACAATCTTATCGTGTAGAGGGAATATCCTCTGTGCCTTGGTATGCGGTGAGAGATAAACAAACTGGAGAATTAAAATCCGTAGACAAGGATCTTTTTATGTTCCGTAATCCCTCTTGGACCCGTGAGGATTATTGGAGAAGGACGAGAGACGGACTATTCTTAAAATCTTTTTTTATTTATGCGTGGACTGCTTTATTTGACCAAGAACTAGGTAGACAAAAGAATAAAAATGAAGGAATAGAAGAGGTGATTATTCCTACCCCTGTGCAAGATGATGACGCTACTCTTATTCTTAGCCTTTTTGTTAGGGATTAATAATATTCATCAGCCAAGTCATCGGTATCCACATCTAATCCTCCTTCAATAAATTCATCAACTTCTTTAATGGGGTTCTTCTTTATTTTTGTTGCGGGCTTGAATTCCTGATGCTCTTGGCGTTCTTGATGCTCTTGAACTTGAGGATTAGTTATATTTTCCATTGACTCGAATAAGCTTTCTTCTGCATAATTTAACTTTTCCAGCTGCTCTTGTATTGAAGTTAAGTTTTGGGATTCAGTATCTGTATTTTGCTGTGTGTGTTGCTGTGTGTGGCCGTTTGCATTGTTCAACCTTGAATTAATTTCATCTATATCTTTCCTTATTGACTGGAACTCTTTTTTGATGTTCTGGAAAGCTTCGATTAAAGCCCTTTCATTTACCATAAAAGTTGAGTGAATTGCGGATTTATAAGGATTATGCAATAGCAAGATATAAAAGGAAACCTAACATTTATAGTGTATGAAATGCCAATTAATATTGAGAAAGTTCGAACTGAATTTAGGATTGCTTAAAAAGAAGATTAACTCTCTTGGTGGGTTTATTGAAAATGATTGTTTGAATGACAATTTGAATGTTGAAATTGAAGATTATAGAAGATTAAAGCAGTTTGATGAGGTTGAGAAAATATTATTTTTTGAGAATAATAAAACCGCTTTTACGCAGGAAAGCCTGAGGGGTGATGTTTTAAAAATTGCTGGAAAATTTAAAGGGGTTAGTTTAAAAATCAAGGCTTATCCTGGAGTAAAGATTCCTGAAAATGCTGTAAAGAAGAAAGTTTCTAAGCTGATTAAGATAAATAAAGATTCTGAAAATCATTTACTGATTGAATTGTTTAATGATAATGGATTGAATTATAGGATTTTTTCTTTTAAAAGCGGTGTTAATGGAAGAGATAAGAGTGAATATAAGAATATTTCTGTGCTGCTTGAGCATCCAAGATTGGTTGAGGAGGTTGGAGATGTGCTGAGGTTGTGTTTGATATTTGGATTGGGATTAAAAGTTATTCATAAAAGTAAAAATGATTTTTTAAAGCTGCTTAACAAAGCTAAATCAATTACAAAGGGGAAATTATCAAATTTTCATGTTGATGTTTATATGGATTTGGATGAGATTAAGGGATATAAGAAAATTGGGTTTAGCAAGAATGCTGACGAGGATGAGAAAAAGTTAATTGATACTTTTAAAGATGGCAAAGACAAGAAACTCTTATTGGTGCTTGGTAATGATACTTTTGGTTTAAGCCAGGAAGCAAGAGATAAATGTAATGAGATGATTCATTTAACTCCTGACTATAAGAAGCCTTTGAAGGCTAGTCAAGCACTTGCATATGTTTTGGGGATTTTGCATTCTAATTATGATTAAATTTGTTTAGAGTAACAGGGCCTTCTGCATAATATGTGCTTTCTCTTGGTGATTTCTCTATTGTCCTTATTAAACCAAGGTAACCTGAGATTTCTTCCCACAATACTATTCTTGGTTCCCCTTCATTAAGAGTTAGAGTGATGTCATACCTTGAAGATATATCTCCTTCACACCTATACTCCTTCTTTGCCTCTATTCTTGCAATCGGTCTTTTAGTCTCACCATCTTGAAGCATATTTAAATCTGAAGCTAATAATTGGGTTAAATCATAGTAATTTCCCTCGCTCAGTCCCTGAGCTTTAATTGTTATTCTTGCTCCCGGCATGGCTTTGTTTTTTATTGGTGGGTTATAAAGTTTTATATGATGAAAAAGTATTTTTCTTGGAATAATTTATTTCTCCTGAGTTATAACTTTTTATACAAAGGGTATTTAAGCAAGTTCGTATTCTCACTCATGGGGGGATTTTTATGAAAAATATACTTGCACTGTCAGGTATCTCTATCTTTTTTGTACTTTTTAGCTTGGGTTATGCTTTTGGGTTTTCTCTAGATGGAGCCAGTGTAAGCGGAAATGTTACTCTAACAAGCGAGCCTGATAACAAATTGCCTGATAATGAAAATCCTTTTGAGGGGAAAACTGCTCCTATTGAGGGATATGTTCCTCCAGGATTAGATAATGAGCCTGATTTAGTGGATGTATTTCAAACAAAAACAAAACCTTCTTTAGATTATCCTGGTGCAGCAACCGGGAATGAGATTGATGAAAACCATGATGGGGGATATGTTGTGAATAAAGATAAGAAGCCCCTGGATGTTCCAAAAAACCTGGATGTTCCAAAAAAAATTGTAGCTGGAGGAGAGAAGAGGGTTGAAGAGGCTGATGGTGCTGAGGATTCTGGTGAATTTATGCGGGTTCAGGAGACTTCTCCTAATGATAATAGCAAAGTTGTTGATAATGTTAAAATTGCGGGTGAAAATGGGGCTTTGAATGAAAATGATGACGAGAATGAGGGCGGGAAGGCGGAAAATAAGCAGGGATTTTTTAGTGCTATAGCAAACTGGTTTAAGGGTGATGATAGCAATGGGAATTTTGAGAATGGTGAGAAGAGTGATTTGAAAGAGGATGTAAATGATAATGGGGAGAGAATAGAAACAGCAGAAAATGAGGAAAGAGTTAATGAAGAGGGTAGAGAGGGGGGTATAGGGAAGGAAAAAGAAAGTGTAGAGGGGAAAAATAATCCGAATAAAAAAATAGAGGTAGAGGGAAAAGAGTCAGATACTGGTGGGAAAAAGCAGGATTCATTTCTTGCTGGGCTGGTAAAATGGCTAAAGGGTTGAATGGGCAGATAAGTTGGTTGTCCTGCCTTTTTGTTATCTTGATTGTTGTCTTTACCCCTGTTGCTGGCGCTGTTGAAAATTCACAAAATGGGAAAACTGAAGAAAAGAATCTTGGTGATGCTAATGGGGAAAATAAAGATGTAATTGAGCAGAGCGGTGACTTTTGTTCTGATGCTGAATCTCTCAAGACTAACCAAAGATATTCTTCTGCAATTGACTGGTCGAAAGATGTTGATTGGTATAAATTCTATCTCCCTTCATATGGCAAATTTACTTTTTCTTTAGAGGTTCCTTCTGGGAAAGATTATGACTTAGCTGTTTACAGCAGCTGCGGCGATAGCAATAGGGTGTGTTTATCAAACAATGATGCTGGGTATGATGAAAACTGCGTAAATAATCTTGGGCCGGGATGGGTGTATGTTAAGATATACGGCTTTGGTCTAAATGATTATAGTGTGAATGCGCTTTACTATATGACTGCAGGTTTCCAGGCAATTCCTCAATATGATTTAGTGCCTGTGGATTTTACAATTACTCCAAGCAATCCCTATGATAGCGATGCTGTTAAAATTATTTACAGGTTTAAAAATCAAGGGGTGCAGGATATTAACAAGTATTTTATTAATTATCTTTCAATTGATGGGGTTGTAAAGCAGACTTGCTATAATGATGGCGTAATTTATGCAGGGCAAACTTATGATTGCGTGTTTGAAAATGTGAGGCTTTCTTCTGGGAGCCATACATTAAAGCATGAGGTTGATGCTGAAAAGCATATTGCTGAAAGCAATGAAAACAATAATGTAAAAACGCAAAGCCTGAATGTGCAAAGCAAGGTTAAGAAATATGATTTGTATGGAAATAGATTTGAGGTTACCCCTTCAAGCCCTTATGATACCAGTTCTATAACTATAAAGCCAGTTATTGTAAATTCCGGGTCTGATGATATTAATGATAAGTTTATTTACAGATTTTATATTGACAATGTGCTTTATCCTGCATGCGGGTTTGATAATGGGTTAAGGGCAGGAAATGAGGGATGGTGCGAATATGGCAATATACACCTTACATCCGGGAGCCATGTGCTTAAATTATATATTGACCCTGAAAATAGTGTTGGGGAAACAAATGAAGGAAATAACCTGAAAGAGGGAAGCGTTAATGTATTGCGTGATACCTCTGGAGATTATGACTTGATTGTGAATGATATCTGGACAGAGCCTTCTAATGTGCAAGGAGGAAGCCCTTTTACATTAAAATTCAGCGTCGATAATGTAAAGCCAACAAGCATAAATAAGCAATTCACAAACCAATTGTATATTAATAACCAGTTGCTGATGGAGTGCAAGCCTGTTTCCCTTGCTGACGGGTTTGTTAATGTATGCTCAATGTCTGGTGTTTCCCTCTCTGCTGGTTCATATTCTTTAAGGGCTGTTGCTGATTCTGGGAAGGTTATTAATGAGATTAATGAGGGAAATAATGAAAGAACTGAATCTTTAGTTGTAGCGAATCCTCCAAGATATGATGTTGTTGTGAGCAGCTTATGGGTTGAGCCTGTAAAAGTAATTTCTGGAGAGGGATTTAATGTTAAGTTTGTTGTTGCAAATTTAGAGGAGGGTGTAATTACTAAGAGCTTTATTGCGAGGCTTTATTTGAATGATGAATATAAAGGTTACTGCGATATTCCTGCTGGATTAGCAAGAGGGAGCGCTCATAGCTGCAGTGTTCCTATCTCTGGATTAGCTTCTGGGAATTATTATCTTAAAGCTGTTGGTGATTTTAACAATGATATTACTGAGAGCAATGAAGGGAATAACCAAAGAACAATAATTCTGAATGTTGCTGTGAAGCCTTGTGCTGTGCCTGATGGAAATTCTGAATCGTGCGATTGTGATTACAATTATGATTGCCCTTCTCAATATCCATATTGCCAGGATGAATATCCAAATCCTATTAGTGATGGTTATGATGCTTGTCTTGCTGTCAAGCCAGTGTATTGCGGAGATAGAATATGCAATAACGGAGAAACCTGGGGGAGCTGCAGCAAGGATTGTAATGCACCTTCTGGCAGAATATATGTGGATGTTAAGAACAACCAAAGAAATCCTGTTACAGGTGCTTTTGTTTATTTGGATGATGGGTTTAAGGGGAGCACTTCCAGCATTGGAAAGGTTGATTTTGTTTCCGGGTATGGAAATAAGAATGTAAAAATTTTATGCCCTGATAACAGCTATTGCGGCACAAGGTCTGTTGCTGTTGACGGGAATGAATATCTTGGATTTCAATGCGGCTGCCAAAGCAATCAATATGGGGATTTAGAGGTTTATGTTTACAACCAGAATAATTACCCTTTGGTTAATGTTATTGGCTACTTGGATGGGAATGAGGTTGGATTGTCAAATCCTTTTGGATTGATAAGGAAGGAGAGAGTATCCTATGGCAGCCATAACCTTAGGCTTAAGATGTATGTTGCTAAGTATGACCCGATAAAAGAGGGTGAGTATAATAAGGTCATTTCTATTAATAATCCTAAGGTTGTCGAAAAGATAGTTATTCGCGAATCTGATCTCAAGTTTACTGATACTTCTTATCGTATTGATGCTCATGGAAATGTGATATCTGGAAATAGTTCTGAGCAGATAATATTTCTTGCTGCTATTCCAATTGTCATGGAGATTATCGATGTTGCATCCGTTAGTTACAGCGCAACTGAATTTTGCAAATGTGCATACGGAACAGACAATTTGGCAGGAGGGGCAAAGGAATGCTTCGATACCCTTATCCAATGCAGTGCTGTTGGGTTTAATGCGCAAAATTGCCTTAATGGTGTCCAGGCTTTTTCTGCTGCAAAGGATGCTTGTTTTAGCGAAGCTGCGTTTTTAGTCGGGGATATTGCAAGCCCCCTTATACCTGTCGGACTTATAGGGGGGGTTATTCTCAAGACAGGGAAAAAATTCTCCTGGGCAGATAATGCTTTCAGATGGGTTGGGAAACAAGCGAAGGATGTTTGGCAGTATACAAAGAAATTTGGGGATAATATCGTTACATTTTTTGCGAAAACCGGGGATGAAGGGGTTAAAAGGTCAATGCAGCTTGGCAGGAGAGTTATTAGTGAATGGGATGATGAAGCGTATGAAGGATTGAATAAGATTATTTCCAAGGGTAGTTTAAAGTCTGCTGATGGGCTGATTGAAGCTTTGGGCGAGGAAGGTGCTAAAAAGTTAAGCAGGAATATCGAAAAGCTGAGCAAGAAAAAAGTTAATGGGCATGGAATTAAGGGGCTTGATGAACTCCAAGAAAAGATTGCAAAATTTGGGAAGCTTTACGATGAGGGTAAAATTGCGAATAATGCTAATGCAATGAAGGGTGCGGCTGGAAACCTCAAGGGGCTCGTTTTTGAAGCAGAGGTTGCTGCTCATCCAAAATACATTGATGAGGTTGCTGAGATTAGAAAATCTTTGGTTAAAAGCCAGGGAGATATTGATGTTCTCCTTAAAGATGGAACGATTATTGATGCGAAATCCAGAAACTTTCCTTTACATCTAGATGTAATTAACAAAATTTCGCAGCAAGCAAGGAAATATTCTCTTGAAGATCCTCAGGCTAAAATTAAATTTTTAGTTAAGAGAGAGCCCTCGGACTATCCTCTTAAGCTTATGAATGAAGAGATTGCAGAAGTTCAAAAATATGTCAAAGAAACAGGGGGTATTGATATTGTATTGGAGGTGTTTGAACCATGAGCATGACTGTTGATTTCCGTATTTTTTTAGATGTGAATAAAAAAGATATGCCTTTGATGCTTGAAAGAGCTTTAAATGCTCTTTTGCAAAAAGGTGCAAGATTTGATGAAAATTTACTTCCTCTTAGATATCCATCAATTAAAGACCTTCCCGGATTACGAGAAATATCTAATGAGATGATTTTTGAGAACCGTTTTGAACCCCATCTTAGTCCAAACCTCGTTTATAAAAAACTTTCCTTTGCTTTTACGTATTCTTTTTCTTTGAGTTATCAATGTATTTTTGTTTTCTCTGATCAATCTGCTATGAGACCAACCCATGAAAACAATCGCGTAAGAGCTGAGAACCTTATTGAGGTTGCAAAAATAATCTGGGAAAGTTTGCCCTTAAATGCAAAAATCTTTGGGGTTGCTGACCTTGAATATTCTCTTGAGGATTTTGAAAAAGAGGTTAGTGATGTGAAGAAAATTTCTGAGCCCTTGTTTTATTGGTTTACATTTTATGGAGAAAGTCTGTCTAAGAATATTAAATTTCAAAAGTATATGATAAAAGATTTCCGCGTTGAGAAAGTGCATGGAGGGGTTATGGTGGTGAGAAAAGAGCTACCCGAGTATATTGTTGGTTAGTTGTGTGCTTATTGAAACATTAAATAAAATGAAAGAGTCACCAAGAGAAAAATTAGAATTATTGGATGGGATTTAAATGGGATACAATATTAAAATGTGGATATTTATAAAAAAAGGAAAAGAGCCTTGCATAGGGGAGGTAATTGAATCTTTGCTAAAAATCGGGGCGATTATTGATAAAAGAAATGCTCCCTCTTTTTTTGCTTCTTCCCACCCCTTTGCTGGTTCTCTAAATGAGATGAGAGAGCTTATTTCCAAGCGCGGGGGATCAATACCTTTTAGTTATTCAGGCATTGATTTTGACTTAGTATACTTTTTTCCTGAACATGCACTTCAGCCCCTTTCCATAGTGGGGATTCAATGCGACAGAGCCAATTTCAGAAAAGACCCACAAAAAATTGCTTTGAAGTTTGTAGAATTATCAAAATGTGTGTGGAATGCTCTTGGTGATGAAAAAATCTTCGGGCTTGCTGACCTTGAAACCGGGTTGGAAGCTATTCTTGATTACCTCAAAAAAAAGGGCGAGCTTTCTGAAGGGGGCGTTAGCTTAAAATCTCTTCATGAGGATTTTATCAATTTCTATAATGATGAACTGGTCAAAAAACTTGGATTGAAAAACATTTCAGCAAGTAAGGAAATTGTCGTTAGAAAAGCAAAAGGGGGTGTGATGACTTTCCTGAAAAAAGTGCCTTATTACCTGAAACGCTAAAATTCCTGAGGAATTTGGCGTGCTCGAGAACATCGGTTCTTGACACACTAAAAAATGAAAAAAATAAGCAAAAGAAAACTTGGAATCGCTGTTTTAATTTTAATAGTAATTGGAATGCTTGCTTATTTTGGCTTTGGTTATTTTGGCTTGCTCATGGGCATTGATGTGGGTAGTGGAGCAACAGGGATGAATGTTTTTGAGGGTGGGGAGAAAACTGCTGAGGATAAAATCTCTCAGGAGGTTAAAAACCTAGTTGAGGAATCTGGAAATGAGAAGATTACAATATTGATTAAGCATGCTAATAAAAAGCTTGCTGGGAAGGTTGAGAAGATTGGCGGGCAGGTAAAAGGAGATGCTTTGGATTATATTGCTGTGGAGATTGATGCTTCCAAAATAGAGGAGATTGCTGAGAATAAAGATGTTCTTGGAGTGTATCCTGACAGGAAATATTATGCTGCCTTGGATAATAGTGTTGGAATGATTAATAGCGGGAAGTTTTGGGATAATGATTATACTGGTGCTGGTGTGAAGATTGCAATTTTAGATACCGGAATAGATGAAAGTCATCCCATGCTAAGGGGAAAGGTTGTTGCTTCAAAGATATTTACAGGAGATAGTAATGCAGGAGATGCCAGAGGGCATGGAACCCATGTTGCAGGGATTGCTGCCGGAAAATATAATGGCGGGGGGTATAATGGTGTTGCGCCTGATGCTTTATTATTGAACGCTAAAGTATTGGATGATGCTGAAGGCTCTGGAACAACATTGCAGATTATCCAGGGAATAGAATGGGCTGTTGACCCCGATAGAAATCCTGAAACAGATGACGGGGCTGATGTGATTAGCATGAGCCTGGGTGGGGCTTACAGCACTCCTGACAATGCGTATATTGATGCAATAAGATATGCGATAAGCAGGAAGGTTGTGGTTATCGTTGCTTCTGGGAATTGCGGGAATGGGTGCGCTAGTTCAAGCTGCGGGGGATTTAGGGGTGTTACGGTTCCTGGAAGTGTTAAAGAGGTTATTAGTGTGGGGGCTGTTGATGACAATAAAAATGTTGCGTGCTTTTCCTCTGGGCAGGATATTGAGGGGGTGGGGATTAAGCCTGATGTTGTTGCCCCTGGGAAGAATATTGTTTCATCAGTTCCTTATGGTTATGATCTTTCTGGTTATGGCAATATGTCGGGAACTTCAATGGCTACACCGCATGTTGCAGGGGCTGCTGCTTTATTATTGGAGAAAAATCCCTCTTACACTCATGAGCAGGTTAAGCATTTATTGGAAGCAAGTGCTGATGATTTGGGAATTGTTGGCAAGGATACAAGCTATGGTTCTGGAATTGTTAATCTTGAAAAAGCATTTTCTTTTGATACTGGGAATTTGCTTGAGTATGATATTGAGTTTAATCAAATGATTACTAAAGATGAAATACAGGAGATAAAAGCCAGGATTTTTGATGATGTTAATGTTGGGAATGTTTCTTTGCAATTAACATATCCAGATGGGGGGAAAAGAAGCTTTGATTTATCTTTAATTGATACCTCTGCTAAAGAATACGAATTAAATCTCAGCAATCTTAATGAGGGGCATTATAATTTTGATGTTGCTGTTGTTTATGATGATGGATTAAATGCTGTTAAAAATGGTGTATTTGATGTGATTATGCAGCAAGCTTACTCTGGGAGGATTGTAAGCATGGATTATTCTAAGGAGCTTGCCCAAAATGGCATGATGGAGATGAATGTAAGCTTTGAAAATTTAAATGCGAGCCCTTTAAGGACCTATATTGAGGTGCAGTTGCTTAAGGATGATAATGTAATTGATTCATTTATTTCAAATGCGGTTGATGTTGAATATAATATTGGGAATGTCAGCAAGATTGAAGAGATTGATGCTGAGGATTCTTTTTCATGCGAGGGTGAGTTTAACAATGATAATTGTTCCATGGCTGTTGATGAGGACTGGAACACAATGGCTTTTGCTACTAATGTTTATGGAAATAAAACTAATGGGTGCAGTAAGGATAGTTATGTGTATGAAAATTTCACCCTGCAACAAAATGGATTAATTAATTTCAGTATGCGCACTAACATGAGGCAGTATTTTGCTTGTGAGCTTGAAAAAGAATTTTCTCCTGGGATATTGCAGTTAAGGACAAAGGTTGTTGGAAGGAACAATATTGCATCCTGCAAGCAGATGTGCATTGCAATGATGACTGAGCATTATTATTCATGCCCGGTTGAATATTGGGGTGGGGATTCGTGGATAAAGGCTTCAGGAGGATTTAGCCAACTGGATGGAAGTGGATGCCCAGAGGATATTTCAGCTTATTACGAAGGCAAGGTAATATTGCAGAAAACAGAGCAAAAACATTCTGCTTATACTTTTAATATTGAGATGCCTGTAAATGCAAGCCCTGGAAATTATTCTTTAAAAGTTATTGCGTATTATGAAAACGGGCAGGATGTTAAGCAGGATTATTTATTTGTAAAAGATTTGGATTCTCCAACCATTTTAGATGTGAATTATTCAGGTAAGATTATTGAAAATTCTCCTTATGTTCTGCAGGTTATTATAAATGAGGATAGCAATGTTCATGGCAGCATGCTGATTAGGAAACCTGATAATAATGTAGCCAATATTACATTAAAGCAAATCAAGTTAATTCCAAATCCTGTTGCTATTGGTTCATTTTTAGATACATTAAATGGAGAGTATAAGCTTAATTTTACAATATGCGATGAGTATGGGAATTGTATGGGTTCAGAAAATTATAATTTTCTTGTTGAAGAATGTGGGGAAAGTAAAGCATCAAGAAAAATATTATATGTGTATAATGATGAGCCTGGGCTTCTTGATGGTTTTAAAGATGATTATTGCATAGCAGATTATTCAAAAGAATTGAACCCTGAGCTTGGAATTGAGTATTTGAAAAGGTTTGATGGGGTTGTGCTTAACTCTGGCAATGAGATGAACAAGATTACTGAGAATGACGCAAATGCATTGATTGAA
>Ga0209541_10012308_pt1 | contig 13256 bp, 13 predicted proteins | sample RifCSPlowO2_01_FD_184027 | JGI IMG/M metagenome (GOLD analysis project Ga0209541, IMG submission 184027) | Groundwater microbial communities from Rifle, Colorado - Rifle CSP2_plank lowO2_0.1 (SPAdes) (version 2) | ecosystem: Environmental > Aquatic > Deep subsurface > Groundwater | place...
GTCAGGTTAAGCCTTTCACGCCCTTGGCTGGCCCAGGACCCTGCCCCTTAACCTGACCGTGAGCACGCTGGGCTACTGCAACTCGAAGTGTTTGACCTGCAACATCTGGAAGAACAAGGGCACCCAGGACCTCTCCCTGGAGGAATGGGACAAAACCTTTCAATCCATTGGCGACAACCTGTTCTGGGTCACCATGAGCGGCGGGGAGCCCTTCATGCGCAAGGACCTCCCCGAAATGTGCCAGAGCGTGTGCAGGCACTGCCGGCCCGGCATCATCAACATCCCCACCAATGGCATCCTCTCCAAGGCCATCCTCGAAAAGACGCGGAAAATCCTGGAATCCTGCCCGGACCCCAAAATAATCATCAACCTCTCCCTGGATGGCTTGCGCGAGCAGCACGACCGCATCCGCGGCGTGCCCGGGAACTGGGAGAAGTCCATGGAAACCCTGGCCGGCCTCAAGGAACTCAAAAAGGAATTCAAGAACCTCGAAATCGGCATCCACACGGTCATCTCCAAGCACAACGTCAAGGAATTCCCAAGGATATGTGACGGCTTGCTGGCCCTCGAACCGGATTCCTACATCACGGAAATCGCGGAGGAACGCCCCGAACTCGGCACGGTCGGCTTCGGCCTCACGCCCTCCGCAGAGGAATATGCTGCGGCCATCGACCACTTGCTGGACCGGCTCGCCGACCGAAGCTTCAAGGCGACCTCAAAGGTCACCCAGGCCTTCCGCAAGCGCTATTACGCCATGGTCAAGGAAGTGCTCCGCAAGCGCACCCAGGCCATTCCCTGCATGGCGGGGGTTGCCTCCGCTCAAATCAACTGGAAGGGCGACGTCTGGACCTGCTGCGTCAGGGCCCAGTCCATGGGAAACCTCCGCGACCACGGATACGATTTTCCACGCATCTGGTTCAACGCCGTGGCAGACAAGCTCCGCAAGAGCATCAAGGACAAGGAATGCTTTTGCCCGCTCGCCAACGCCGCGTACACCACGATGCTCTGCGATTTGAAGACCCTGGCCAGCGTGGCCGCCGAAGTCGTTATTGGTTGAAGGTGGATGCACTGGAATTGGAAGCAGCCCGGAAATGGATTTGCGAGAACCTCGCCCACGAAGGAGTGGGCACGCTCTACGAGCGGTACATGGTCGTCGAACTGCTCGACCGCCTGCGCGCCAAATACGGTTTCAAGTCAGTCTGCGAGTATGGCTGCGAAATAACGAAAGGATACGATAACCTCCCCGTGCTTGGCAAATGCGACGTGACCCTTTACGATGCCGAGGCCAAGCGTTATGCCAAGGAGTGGCAAGCGCCGAAAAGGCCCGCGTTCACCGACAAGCCAGGCACATACGATTTCGTCTGGTCGTTCGCGCTCGCCCAGATGCGGCCCGGCATCGTGAAAGAGATGGTGGCGCATTCCAAGCGCTACGTCCTCGTCTGCGTTCCCAACTACTGGAACCCCGGCACCTTCATCCACTGGTTCTACCATCGCTTTTCCCAGGCGGCTTGCACGCATGCGGAACGGGGCTCCGCAAGGCTTCGAACCGTGGCCGGCGTCACTCGACTCGTCCGCCAGGCCGGCCTCCGCATCCTGGAACAAGGCTATGTCGATCTGCCCCTCATCCCGGACATCGGCTTTTCCCTTGAGGAAGCCAAGCGCGAGTTCGGCCTCGCCCCCAAGGACAAGCCCATCTCATCAGCCACGAAATCCTACGCCGAATGGCTGAAGACCTTCGAGCGTCTCTGGTTCGTCGAGAAGAACCCCTGGTTGCCGGGCAGCATAAAATCGGTTGCCGCACACCACATCTACGTTTTCGCCGAAAAGGGATAGCATGCCGTTCGTGAAAGACCCCCAAGCCGACAAGGAAATCGCGCGACTGGTTCAGGCAGTCGGAAAAGGGCTCCTTCAACGCGTGCCTGGCGCGGTTTCAGTCATTCTTGCGGGGGGCTACGGCCGCGGCGAAGGCGGTTGGACGCGCGAAAACGGAAAAATCCTTCCCCTCAACGACTTCGACTTGTACGTGGTGACGAACGCGCGCGTCAGCGAACCCGAGCTCAACCACATCGCCAATGCGCTCGTCAGCGAACTCGGCCTGCCCAGTCACGGAGTGCCCTTCTATTTCTTCGACCGCGAAAAATACGCGAACACGTTTTACCTGGACGTGAAAACCCTCTCCGAAGCCGACCTCCCGCGTGTGCTGCCCCTTGTCAGGTACTACGACCTCAGAGAGGCCTCGACGGTCATTGCGGGCGTGAACCTCCTCGACCACTTGCCCTCTTTTTCCGCGCGGGCCCTCCCGCTTGCCGAAGGCTTCCGCTTGTTGCTCAACCGCATGGCCATGCTTGCCGAATACTTTTCCATTGAATTCTTTGAGAGGCCCCCCACCCCCAACGAGAAACGTGGCCTGCTGTTGCTGGGTTCCAAGGCCTTTCTGGGGGCTTCGGAAGCCCTCCTGCTCCTGAAGGGCGCGTACGCGTCCACCCATGCCGCACGCGCCAAGGCATTTGCCGCATCTTATGCCAAAGAATTTCCCGGACTCGCCAAAAAGCTTCCTGACCTGCCAAAACGCGTGAACCAGGTGGTTGCCTTCAAGGACAACACGGACTTCACGCAAAAACTCGACGCTCCAGCCTTCTTCTTCGAGGCCCGCGACTGCATTCTGCAGGCAACGCTTTGCTTCACCAACCAGTGGCTGGGCCTCTCGATGTCCTCGCCTGAACAACTATCGGATGCGATTGCCCGCCGCGTTCAGGCCCCCTACTTTGAACCGTACCTTTCCGCTGCCTGTCGCCATCGTCTGGGTTTCACCCTGCCCGCCAGCCTGCTGCTGCCATTCGCGCGTTTCTACCTGAATTGCCTGTTCTTCCTGCGCCTCCTCCGGTTCCATGGCGTGTTCCATCCGCGTGTGCTCCTGAATTCGGCGACCCCTGACCTTGTGTTGTTTTCGGCCCTACCCCTCCTCCTTTCCTGCATCCAAGCCGAGGGCGGGCTTGACCTCCGGCAGCTTTCCCTCGCCCGCAAAAAAATAAGCCAAGTATGCCCCCTGCCCGCGGGCCACGGCTCTGCCAGGGAAGACTGGCTGGAAGCCGACAAGGCCTTCTGCGATGCCTACGTGCTTTACTTCTTCCAAAAACTCGTCTAAAAAGGGTTTCGATGGCTAAAGGACTGCGTGATGGCGTGAAAGTCGCAGTAACTGGTGGAACTGGCTTCATTGGCGGTTACCTGGTCGAAGAACTGCGTAGCCGCGGCCATGACGTGGTTTGCCTCGCCAGGCCATCCAGCCGCTTGCAGGCCCTGGAAGCCCTCGGCGTGCAAACCGTGGCCGGCGACTTGGATGATGCGAATGCACTGGCCCTGCTGGTGGCCGGCTGTCAAGTAGTCTTCCACCTGGCGGCCTTGTCCGACGAAGGGCGTTACCCGGAGCAGGCATTCTGGCAAGCCAATGTCGAGGGAACGCGCAACCTCTCACTGGCCTCCATCAAGGCAGGGGTCGAATTGTTTGTCTTCTGCAGCACCGTTGACGTCCTTGGCCCAACGCCCGCCAACGGGCTTGACGAACGCGCGCCCTACCAACCGGAAACCAAGTATGCGCGCACCAAAGCCGAGGCCGAAAAACTCGTGAAAGCCCTTTGCGCGCCGACGAAGACGCGTTATTGCATTCTCCGTCCCTCCATTGTGTGTGGCCCCCGCGACTCCTCCAACCGGAAAAATATTTTCAAGGCCCTTAGCCGGGGGGGCTTCGTGGTCTTCGGCAACGGCAAAAACAAATTCGACTTGGTTGACGTCCGCGACCTCGTCAGGGGCATGGCCAGCGTTCCAGGCAACCGCGCCGCGTGCAACCAGACGTTCATCCTTTCAGGCCAGGAAAAACCCGCGTTGCGGTCCTACCTCCAAGCCATTGCAGTAGCCCTTGGCAAAAAAGCCAGGCTCCTTTTCCTGCCTGTATTCGTCGCCTACCTCCTCGCGTATCCCATGAGCTTTATCGCCCGACTGTTGCCCGGGTTTCCCCGCATGGGCGTGAACACGGTGCGCTATTTTACTACCCCCCATGTTTACTCTTCCTCCAAAGCCGAGCGCCTCCTGGGCTATAAACCCGTTATACCCTTCCAGCAGGCCCTAAATGACACCGTCCGATGGGATATGGAGAGAGACCTCTTATGAATCGGGACGAAAAACTCCTGCAGGGTTTCCTGGACCGTAACCTGCCCAGCCTGCCCCAGGACTTCGACGAAGGCATTGGCATCGCCTTTGAGCGGCTTTCCTTCAACCGCATCCTGTGGAAAACCATTGCCAACGACGTTGACAACGTTCTGGAGGCCCCAGCCGACGGCCTCATGGGGGTTTCAGGCGCCAGCGGCGTTTTGTTTGCACGCAATGGCGCCAACGTAACCGTGGCAAGCCCCAGCCGAAAACTCCTGGACTATAGCGCCAGGTTCTGGAACAAGCTGGGCCTCAAAAGAAAGGCAAAATTCGATGCCCTGCAGCCGCCCCTCACCCACCTTCCCTACGAAGACCACTCGTTTGACCTGGTTTTCAATTACTGCCTGTTCGAACACTTTCACAACGCCCCGGATCTCCTTACCGAAATGGCGCGTGTTTCCCGAAAATACGTGTTGGTCGCCAACCAGAATGCCTGGAATATCGGCTACTTCATCCACCGGTTCTATCACGCCGCCAACGGCCAGGCATGGGATCACGGCTACTTTGAATGGATGCGGCCTGGTGGCCTCCTGCGTGCTTTCAAGCAGGCGGGCCTTGAAATCGTTGACTCCGGTTTCTTTGACACCTGCCCCTGGTTTGATACCTTCGACATGCACACCCGCGGGAAAATAAAGTTCCTTTTCGGCCGGCAGCAGGCCAAGGCCTGGGTGTGGGACGCGCTTCCCGCCGGCAACGAGGCGTTGCTTGCCCGCCGGCATCCCATGGACCAGCTTTTGGCCTTTGAAGCGGCCCTGCCACGCGCCCTCAAATACCTGCTTAGCCACCACTTCTACGTAATTGGGAGGAAACGCCCATGAAAGCCCTCATCCTCTGGATGGATGCCCTTGACGCTTCCTACCTTTCGCGGCAGCGCATGCCGTTCCTTCAATCCCTCCTCGACGGGCACGGCCTGGGCTCGGTCCCCAAGCCCTTCGGTTACGCCAACGTGCCAGCCACTTTTTACTCGGGTAAGACGCTTGCCGAGCACCGCCAACTCAACGTCTACGCCAACGGCCCGGAAAAAATACGCGGCATCGTCTCCGCCTTCCTGCCGCGGCCGCTTGACGCCTACTACTTCAGCCTCCAGCGTTTCTACGCAGGCCACACCAACGTCGTGCCCTTCATCGGCCTCAACAAAGCGCGCGGCTTCTCGCTCAGCCAGGAAAGATTCATTTCCGAGCCAGGCTCGCTCCCCGTGCCCACCGTTTTCGACTCCCTGCGTGTCCAAGGCACCTCCTTCGTCTGCCACAACTGGCCGGTCATCGGCACCGAGCAGGGCGTTTCCCTCGAATTCTCGGCCACCACCGACGCCGCACGCGCCCGCACCGCCGAACGGCTCCTCTCCCTGGACAAGGATGTTTACTTCTTCCACTTCTGGGACCTGGACCACTCCGGCCACGCCCTCGGCCCCGACCCCGATGCCCTCGCTTCCACCCTTCGCGCGCAGGACGCCCTCATTGAACGCCTGGTTTCCCGCGCGCAAAAAGAAGGCGCGCCCTTCCTCCTCTGGTCGGACCACGGCATGGTCCCGGTAACCGGTCCAACCGATATTGGGGAGCCGCTCCAACGCCTACACGGCGTCAAGCATTTCCTCGACTCCACCATGGCCCGGTTTTGGGTAAACGATGAGGCGCAGCGGAACGCCCTTTTCGAGGCTTTCAACGGCGTCGAGGGAGGTCGCTTCCTGTCCACCCGCGAAAAAAATGCGCTCCAACTCGACCGCGTGCCCGAGGCCGGCCACGAGTTCTTCTGCGTCTCGCCGGGCCGCGTGCTGTCCCCCAACTTCTTCGACCACGGGCCGGTGAAAGGCATGCACGGCTACAATCCATTTGACGTGAAAGAGGAATGCCTGTTTGTTTCCGATGCCCTCCCTGGGCGTGAGGTGAAGGCGCTTGAGGCCGTGCTTCCCAAGTTCCTGCGTGCGGCATCGGTGCTTTCTGCCGCCAAGGAGTAGTCAGTTGCGGTTCAACCACAACCGAAGGGCCAGCCAAAGAAACGAGGCCATGTCCCCGAACGTCATCTTCGACCTTCCCCTGGCGCGCGGCGTGAACACAATCGGGGTTTTCCCGATGCGCGCGCCCGAATGATGGAGCTTGTGCAGCAGCTCGAGTTGGAACTCATACCCATTTGACCTGAACGCATTCAAGTCCAGCTTTTCCAGCGCGCCCCGGCGGATGGCGCGGTACCCTGAAGTTACGTCCGTCAGCGGCAGGGCCAGCAAAGCCTTGATGAGATAATTCGCGCCGTAACTGATGAGCGTGCGGTGCAGGGGGCTCTGCTCGTGCCTTCCCCCCGGCATGTACCTCGAACCCACCACGACGTCGTTGCCTTCCGCCAGTTTCGCGAAGAAGTCCTTGAGGTAAGCGGCGTGGTGCGAGCCGTCCGCGTCCATCTCGAACAACACGTCGCAGTCCGTGTTCGCCAATGCCCATTTGAAGCCGGCAACATAGGCTTTGCCCAGCCCTTCCTTGGCCGGCCGCTGCAGGAGCTTCAGTTGGGGAAACGAACGCTGGAGCTTCACGACTTCAACCGCCGTGCCGTCCGGGCTGTGGTCGTCCACGACCAGCACAGTGGCCTCGACGCCCAATGCCTTGCATTCCCCGAAAACGCCGCGCACCACGCTGCCAACGTTTTCCCGTTCATTGTAGGTCGGCAAAATGAAGCAGGCTTTTCCTTTCATGCCATCCCCTTTCACACCGAAACCCTTTAACGTTTTACCGCTTGCTGGTACACGGCTTCGAGTTCCTTCACGCGCTGGCCCCAGTCAAAGCCCTGTGCGGCGGCGCGCGCGGCCTTCCCGGTTTCCGCGAGCTTCTTGGCGGGAAGCTTCAGGATTTCGTGGAGTTCCTCGGCCGCGAGTTCCGGCTTCGAGTAGTCCAAGAGGAAACCGTTTTCCCCGTGCCGGACCACGTGCCGGAAGGCCTCGTTTTTTTGCACGGCTGGAACCAGGCCGGCGGACATGGCTTCCAGCACGCTCAACCCAAAGCCCTCGTACTCGGACGCGGAGACGAACAACCCGCATTTCGCGAAATACGCCTTCAATTCCCGGTCGGAGGCCGGGCCGCAGAATTCCACGTTCCGCTGCACGCTCAGTTGCCGGGCCAGGGCCTGGAGTCTCGGCGTCAAGCCGCCGAAGTCGTCTCCCACGAGGAACAATTTGAGGCCGGGCACGTCGTTCTTCAGGTGCCAGACCGTTTCAATGAGCCGGTCCAACCGCTTGTTGCCCGCCAACCGGCCCACGAACAGCCAATTGGTCTTCGCGCCGGGAATGACCTTCGAAAACTTGTCGGCGTCAATCGCGTTCTCCAGCAACACGGTTTTCGGGCAAATGCCTTGGAACAAGGCCAGGTCGTTTTTGCTCACCGCGAGCACGGCGTCCGCGAGGCCCAGCAGCAGCCGTTGCACGACCTGGAAGTAGAGTCCCTTGGCAAGGCCCAGGTTCCGGGTGTGGAAGACGCCTCCATGCGTGGAAACAACCACCGGCTTGCGGTGCAGGAACTTGGTCAACAGGAACCAGTCCGAGAAGAAGCCAATGCCGTGCACGTGAATCAAGTCAACGCCTTCCGCGGCTTCGAGGATGCGGGGCGCGACCTTGTAATAGTTCAAGTCGAAAAAGGGCACGCGCTGGACTTCAATGCCTTGCACGGTTTCCCTGGCCGGCAACCGGGTTTCGGCTTTCGAGCACTTGTCGAGGCACACGACCCTGCAGTCATGGCCGCGGGCCTTCAAGGCCAGGCAACTGTCCAGGGCCACGCGTTCCAGGCCGCCCACGCAGGGAGCGAAGTGGTGCACGGCGTGCAGGACTTTCATCCAAGAACCCCTTCCCGGAGCACGCCATAGGCGAAGCCCACGCCAAACACCAGGGTCCTAATGGCCAGGAATACCGGGGTTATAAGCCCAACCAGGGGGTCTTTTCCGAGGGCATAGGCCCAGAACTTGGTAATGGACAGGAACCAGGCCAAAGCCGTCAGGGCCACGACTATCAAGGCCTTTTGCGTGAAAAAAAGCCCTGCCAGGCCGATTAAAAACACGTAAAAGAGGCCAATCTGCAGTTTAACGTTCTGCGAGGTATAGGAATCCTGCACGATTTTCCGTTTGTGTTTCTTGTACATCCGCACGCGCCAGTAGGCCCGCCAAAACTTGACCTTAAAGTAGTGCCAGGCAGAGGTAGGGTGTTGGTGCCACACCACGGCATTCCAGTTGAACACCAGCTTGAACCCCTTTTCCGCGAGGCGGTAACTCAGGTCAATGTCTTCGCCGGAGGCAATCGAAAACTTTTCGTCGAAGCCCTTGCACTTCAAAAAGGTTTCCCTCCGGTAGGCAGCCGAATAAGTTCCAATGTGGTCGACAAACCGTTGCTGGCGCAGCTTCTCATACCGTTCCGCTATCTCCAAGTGGATGAGCCGTGCCACGATTTCGCGTTGCCGGTTCTTGTACCGGCCCTGGACGCCCACGACTTCCGGGCTCTCAAAGGGCCACAGCATTTCCGCCAGCCAATGCTTGTCGGCCTGGCAGTCGTCGTCCATGAAGACGATGAACTCGCCTTTTGCCGCCCTCGCGCCCGCGTTGCGCGCAGCCGCGGGCCCCCGGTTCTTTTGGGAAATCAGTTTGACTTTTCGGCCAAAGCCTTCCACGATTTCCCCGGTCTGGTCCGTGCTGCCGTCGTCGACGACAATGACCTCGTACCGGCTCTTGAAGTCCTGCTTCAACGCCGAGTCGATGCAGGCCGCAATGGTTTCCGCCCCGTTGTAGACCGGGATGATGACGCTCGCCTGTAAGCCCATTCAAGCACCTAGAACCCGTTAAACGCCTTTCATACTCTCCTTGGCGAAGCCTTAAATAATAAGGGTTTGGTACAATCCTGGAAGAACAGGCGGTTCGCGGCCTTAAAACCCGACCGAAAGGGCTTTAATAGCCTGTTATTAACAGGTTATCATGGCGGGGAAGACGAAGATGCTGACGGTTGCCGTGAACGCCGATTACGCGCGCACGCTGGATGACCTCATTGCACGATCCAAATTGTATTCTTCCCGCAGCGAGTTCATTAAGGATTCCATCCGGAAAAACTATGTTGAATTGATTAAGGATAACCCCAGCCTGTTAGCCCTCCATGAATCCGCTCAAGCGCTTGCAGCCATCGCAAGGTCCAGGGGATGGAATGGCCGCAAACCAACCAAGGCCCAACGCAACAAATGGGCAAAGGAATACATGAAGGAAAAGGGTTGGGTTTACGAATAGTCTTTTGGCTCATAAACCTTTATTCTGCTTTAAGCTGGCTCGAAATCCCGGACGTTAAATGTGACGAGGCAATCGCATCGGGCATACGCCGCAATTGCGGCGTGTACCGCATCAGACCGTGGAATGCCTAACCTCTGCCATTCTCTTACGTTCAATTGTGCTTTAGGTTCAACTATCTCTACGTTCACGCCGTTCTTCTCGAAATGGTGCAATACTTCCAGCCTGGTCCAGTACCCCGCCCGTTCAACTTCGGCAAAAAACCAGTCTGAGAGCACTACAATATCTCCGCCGGCTTTACTTTGTCCATGAATAATTCCGCTTCCGAAAAGAGCCCCCGCCATCCCTTTCCAAGTTCTATTTGGACCCAGGAGATGAACACGTTCGTGTCCAGGTAAATCCGCCGCATAGCCTATTCCCTCCTCATAGGCGAAACGGAGCCAGCCAATGGGCTATGCCACCACCCCTTTAAAAAGTCGCAACCAACCGCATTTCCGGTGCGCCTAAAACAAGCCCGTGACCTCGCCTTTCTCGTCGACGTCCATCCTTTCTGCGGCCGGTTTTTCCGGCAGACCCGGCAAGGAAATCAGGTCACCGACGTACACGACGACGAAGCCGGCTCCCGCCGAAACCTGGGCCCCGCGCACGCGCAGCGAAAACCCGCGCGGCCTCCCCCGTTTTTCAGGGTCATCGCTCAACGAGTACTGCGTCTTGGACACGCACACGGGCAGCCGGCCAAAGCCGAGCGCCTCCAGCCGCTTCAAGTCCCTGCGTGCCTCCGCCGAAAACGTCACCCTGCCAGCGCCATACACATGCGTGGCAATGGCCTCGATTTTTTTCTTCAACGGCCACTGCAAGGAATACAGGGCGTGCGCCCTCCCAGGCCGCTGCCCTGGTCGCTGCACCGCCTTCAGCACCGCGCGCGCCAACTCCTCCCCACCTCTTCCACCCTCCGCGAACACCCTGGATGGAACCGCTTCCACGCCCAGTGCGGCGCATTTTCCCCGGACCCACTCGGTTTCCTGCGCGGAGTCCAGCGGGAAGCGGTTGATGGCCACGACACACGGCAAACCGAACAAGGCCGCGTTCTCCACATGCTTTTCGAGGTTGGCAAACCCCTGCTCCAGCGCCGCCTGATTCCGTTTCTCCGGTTCCCTAGCCCCGCCATGGTGCTTCAAAGCCTTCAACGAAGCCACTAAAACCACGCAATCCGGCTTATAACCGGCTTTCCTGGAAACGATGTCCATGAACTTTTCCAGACCCAGGTCCGAGCCAAAGCCGGCCTCGGTTACCACATGGCCTCCATGGGCCAGCTTCAACGCCAGCCGGGTCGCGAGCACCGAGTTGGTGCCGTGCGCGATGTTTGCGAAAGGTCCTCCGTGCACGAAGGCAGGTATGCCCTCCGTGGACTGCACGAGGTTGGGCTTCAAGGCATCGCGGAGAATGGCCGCCATGGCCCCAGCCGCCTTCAACTGCCGCGCGCGCACCGCACGCACGGTCCCTCCCTTCCGAGAGTAACCGACCACAATGCTTCCCAGCATCTCCTTCAACTCCGTCAAGTCGTTTGCCAGGCACAGGCACGCCATGACCTCCGAGGCCGCGGAAATCACGAAATGGCTTTCGTGTTCCACGCACACGTTGGTTCCCTGGCACACCGTGATATCGCGCAAGGCGCGGTCGTTCACGTCCAGGGCGCGCGGCCACGCAATCCGATCCGGGTCCAGCCCCAGTTTGTTGCCGCGCGCCAAGTGATTGTCAATGAGGGCCGCCAACAGGTTCGCAGCTGCCGAGACCGCGGCGATGTCGCCCGTGAACATCAAATTAATGTCTTCAGCGGGCTCGACCTTCGACTTCCCGCCACCCGTGGCCCCGCCCTTCACGCCAAACACCGGGCCCATGCTGGGCTGCCGCAGGCAAATCAGGGCCTTCTTGCCCAGCCGCGCCAACGCCTGCGCTAATCCGATAGTGGTCACGGTTTTTCCCTCTCCAAAGCGGGTGGGGTTCATGGAGGAAACCAGGATGAGCTTGCCGTCCTTCCGGCCTTTCAAGCGCTTTAACACCCGCCAATCGATTTTGGCCTTGCCCCTGCCATAGGGCTCGAGAAAAGCAAGGGGGAGGCCGGCCTTGCGGGCAACGGCTTGGATGGGTTTGAGCTTGGGCTTCACGCCCCCATTAGGGAAAAAGAGAATAAAAGGCTTGGGTTGAAGGATTCAAACCGGCTTACTTGCCCAACTGCTTGACGAACACCTGGAACGCCTTGAGGATGCGGCGCCTTTCCATGGGCAGGGTCAGCACCTGCTTGACCTTGGTCGCCATGTAGTTGGGCCTGAAATAATATTCCGTGCGCGCGTCGTTGCACATCTGCACGAGTTCCTCGTGCGTCAACCCCGGCCTATCGATGATGGTGTTGTGCCCTCCCTCCGCGTTCAGCCACTGCGCGTAGTCATTGGTCTTCAGGTGCCCCTGTTCCTTGGCCCACTCATAGGCTTCCGTGCCCGGGTACACCATCAAGGGAAAGAACTGGCTCGTGTCCGGGTTCAACTCCTTCGCGAACTCGATGGTCTTCTTGATCGTGTCCTTGGTGTCGCCCTTGTTGCCCAGCATGAAGCAGCCGTGCACCAGGACATTGGCTTCCTTGGTGTTCTTGAAAAACTTGCGGATGCCCTCCACGGTCGTGCCCTTCTTGACGTTGTTCAGGACTTCCTGGACGCCGGACTCGATGCCCACGCAGACCAGCCGGCAGTTCGCGGTTTTCATGGCCTTCAAGGTCTCCAAGTCCACGTCCGCGCGCGCGTTACAACTCCACACCAGCCCGTTGCCGTGCCTGGCCTTCGCCTCGCAGAATTCCTTGACGCGCTTGCGGTCCTGCGTGAACGTGTCATCCTCCAAAAACACCTCGCCCAGGCCCGGAAAGGTCTTCTCGATGTAGTCGAACTCGTCCATCACGTTTTCGATGGAGCGCGTCCGGAACTTTCTCCCGGTCATGGTCTGCGGCCAGTGGCAGAACGTGCACCTATACGGGCAGCCCCGGCCCGTGACAATCTGCACTTCCGGATACAGGTTGGCCGAGTAAAAGTAATCCCAGATGTTCAGGAACCGCTTGTAGACCTTGGACACGAAGGGGATCTCATCCAGGTTCTCGATGGGGTCCATGGGCTCGTTGTGCCTGATTTTTCCGTCCGAGCCCTTGAAGCTGAGGCCCCGGACCTTTGACAAGTCCGGCTGGCCCTTTTCCAGCTCGAACGCCAGGTCGCGCACGATGTAGTCGAACTCGCTTCGCGCAACCGCGTCCATGGCGTCATTGAGTTTCAGGGTCTCCACCGGGGTCGCGGTCGCGTGCGGCCCCACGAACACCGAGTAAAAGTCCAGGCCCTCATCCTTCACGCTCTGGATGTATTCCGCGTCGTTCACCACCGAACCCGTCGAGGTGTAGGTGACGATGTAATCGGGCTTCATGTGCCGGATGATGTCCGTTACCTCTTCCTTGGTCTTGCAGGCCCCCGCGGCATCCACCATCCGGGTGTTGAAGCCTTCCTTCATCAGCACGCCCGTGGCATACGCGAGCCACATCGGGTAATAGGTCGTGCCGCCCTTGGTCACCGAAGGCGAGCGCGATTCCCGCGAGTACTTGGGAAAAAACGGCGGATTAAGCGTCAAAACCTTGAGTCTCATCCTGCAAGCTCCCCTTGTTCTACTAAGATAACGGCCTACCCCTATATATACTTATTATTTTTCTTCGACCATTGTACCAGTAAAACCCTTTCATTGCGTCTATTGGCGGGCTTTACGCGTCAATTCCCGCATGACCCTGTTCGCCC
>Ga0209541_10012313_pt1 | contig 13251 bp, 19 predicted proteins | sample RifCSPlowO2_01_FD_184027 | JGI IMG/M metagenome (GOLD analysis project Ga0209541, IMG submission 184027) | Groundwater microbial communities from Rifle, Colorado - Rifle CSP2_plank lowO2_0.1 (SPAdes) (version 2) | ecosystem: Environmental > Aquatic > Deep subsurface > Groundwater | place...
TCTATGATCTTCATCTTTAGTTCCAAGATTAAAACCAGGCACATTATAACCAAAACCTCTCTGCCATCTTAACTCATCTGCTTCTTCACTAGATCTTGTTCTGCCTAAAGAATTAACCATTCGTCTATTAAATTCTTTATACCAGATACTAGTCAAGTTTTCATCTAAATCGCTAAATTCTAAAGCAATAAATAAGCCATTATCTCCAAGCCTTAGATTAATCTTATCATCTGAAGTTGAAGGATTTTGTGTATTAATTTGTGCGAAGGTTTGTGTTCCAAGATTATAACCAAAAATACTGCCAGCAAATCTTTTTCTATTATTGTAAGATGGATCTTTAAAGAATACAGCACTTCCATTAACTATCCAAATTGTGTCAGTTAATTTATCTACACTTAAATTAGTAGTAAGATTATTAAATGAAGCTTTTATCAATTTAAAACCATTATTAGAATTTATGCTTAATTGTATTGCATTTGCATTAGAATATCCAGGCACTCCAGAATCAGTGCTTAAATCTATATTTTCAACAAACTCTGAAATAACATCTTTATTATATCCATCACCTGTATTTAACCCATCAAAACAAACATAAACATAACGATTAGGCAAAGGAATACATTGCCCTTTTTCAATAGCTGGCTCATCACCCCCATCTCTAAAATTATGGTCTAACTCTATCCCTATAAAAGGTCCTGGTCCAAGAGTTATTGGTGCATTAGGCTCATTTATTATAGTAGTTTTGCCAATCGTATTTAAATTGCCAATATCCCAAATCCATCTCGGGTCTTCTGGATCTTCGCCGATAAATGGGTCTAAATCATTATATACATTTGTAATGCCATCAACTTCTGCAACAAAGCTATTCGCATCATCTATCATTAATATTTTAATTTGTTTTCCTAAAAATTTCATGGTTAATGGGTTTGAAGATCTTATATCATTAAGATTAATTTGGTCTAAGAATGCATAGTAAGCCTTAATTGAATTTCTTCTAGAGACAACTACCATTCTAGATTGATAATCATCATCTGGAAAAGGTCCTGCTAGACTAGTCTGTGTACTTGTATTGTCATATTGCCCAAGTTCTACTAATTCAGCAGTATGATACATTTTATTATTGAAATTTATTTCTCCATCAAACAAATTATTTAAGATATCATGATCTAGTTCTTTTGGTATTTTATTAGATCTAAAAGTTCCAGCAATATTTTCTCCTAATTCAATTGAATACAATTTAGAAACTGATTCGTTTATTATAATTGATCCGTTCTGTATTTGATTAATTACTCTAAATGTTCTGCTTAAAAAATTATTTCTTAGATTAGTATCATTTGAAGTTGTTACATTAACACTAAAAGTATACTCTCCTTCTAAAGTATAATTATTGGAGGCATTTAAGTAAACACTTTCTCCAGGCCCTAAAATTCCTGGAGTTCCAAAACCATAACCTCCCCTACCACCTCCAAACTCAAAAGATGCACCATAACCATAAGCGTTTCTATTCCCAATATTTCTAATAGTTGTAGAGAATAAAGTTTCTTGATTTACAATTGGCTGGTTTAATATCTCAATATTTGTTACAGCTAGATCAGGCCCATTTATTGTTGTATTTGTTTGATTGCCAATTACGCGTATTTGAAAACTATAAGAGTCAAAATCTCCGTCACCATCATGTACTGAGACAGTATTTGTATAATAGCCTTCCCTAAAAAAGATTTTTGACATAGAATACCTAAAACAGTTTGGATCCAAACAAAATTGCGAAATACCTGGTTCATCATCCCCCCAATTAATAAACCAATATAAAATATCATTATCAAGATCTTCTGCTTCAAAATTAAGATAAAAAACTTGTTCTTTATTAATCTCACTTGGAATTGGGGGAATTCGTATAATTCTTGGGGGTTCATTTCTGCATGTAAATTCCACATCCTCATCAACCCCATTAACAGTAGTATAATCATATCCGGGATTACCATAATTGCATGTACTTTTCCATGCAAGGACTTTGTTTCTTTGTCCATAAACTGTTATGGTACAAGAGTCTATGCCTTTGCAGCTAAACCCTTCCGGAGAATCAGCATAGCATAAACTCTCTCCGCTTAAAGAATGAATAAAGTTGCATTTAACATTTTCTTTTACAATACTTCCAAATTCATCTTGTATGGGCAATTTTTCATCAATCCCGACTACATTAGGAGAAGGTCCAGAAGTTGCTTTTCCAGTAATAAAAATTTCTTTAATACTATTAAATAAATCTTTTAAAGTTTTTACTTCCCTGGCTTCAACATAGGTTATCGAGGATAAAATTAAAAATATTAAAAAAACAACAAAAAGCCTCTTTTTCATAAGATATATATATATAGCTTATATTTAAATGTTATGATAAACTGGAATTTTAATCCTGAAATATTTAATTTATTTGGATTAAGCATAAAATATTATGGATTAATTTATGTTATGGGATTTATTATAACTTTTTTTTATTTAGATTACTTAAGAAAAAAACAAAAAATAGAATTAAGCAAGGAACAAATTTATGATTTAATTTTTTATTCAATAATTGGGGCAGTTCTAGGAGCAAGAATATTCGAGGTTTTATTCTGGGAACCAAGATATTATTTTAATAACTTATTAGAAATATTTGCAGTTTGGAATGGAGGAATGAGCTTTCATGGAGGATTAACAGGATTTTTTATTTCATTGTATCTTTTCAGCAAAAAAAATAGATTTAGTTTATTAAAGCTTGCTGATATTTTGATAATTCCTGGAGCATTTGCATTAGCTTTAGGAAGAATAGGGAATTTTCTTAACTTAGAGTTATACGGAACAATAACAAATGTTTCATGGTGCGTTAATTTTCAAAATGTCCAAGGCTGCAGGCATCCTTATCAATTATATGAATCATTAAAGAGTTTTATTGTGTTTTTTATATTAATAATTTTGAATAAAAAAGAATATAGGCAAGGATATTTATTTTTGCTCGGAGTATTATTATTGAATATAGGCAGATTTATACTAGACTTCTGGAAAGATGACTTGCATTATTTTGGATTAACAATTGGGCAGTATTTAAGTTTAGTATTTATAATAATTATAGGCTATATCTTATTAAAATATTACAAAAAACGAAAGATTTAAATATTTAAACATATTTACGTTTTTCAACATAAGGAGGCTAAGATGGTAAGCATAACATTATCCGTTCCAGAAGAGACAAGAAATATTATGAAGAAACATCCAGAAATGAATTGGTCTGGTTTTATAAGAAAGTCTATAGATGAAAAAGCTGAAGAACTTAAATTAAAGGAAAAAATGCTAAATGAGATAGAAAAAGAAAATGAATTTATAGGCTGGGCTGTCAAGTTACAGCATAAATCAAGAGAAAACAGAATAAAAGAGTTAAAGAAGAAAGGATTGATATAAATGAAGTTCGTAGTAGATACAAATATTTTATTTGCTCATTTCTGGAAAATTTCCTTTACTAAAAAAATATTATTGAATGAAAAAATTGGGCTATTTTCACCAGAATATGCTTTAGAAGAGATAAAATTCCATATGAAGGAAATAATGCAAAAGACAAGCACTTCTAAAGCAGAATTCAATGAATTAAGAGAAGAGCTTGCTCTTATTGTAAAGTTTATTTCTATAGAAGAATATAGCGAATTTCTAAAAGAAGCCTTAAAATTAAGCGTAGATGAAAATGATGTTGATTTTTTGGCATTAGCTTTAAAATTAGATTGTCCTATTTGGGGTAAAGATTATCATTTAAAGCAACAGAATAAAATTAAAGTTCTTACAACCAAAGAACTTATTATGATATTATAGAAAGAAAAACGTTATAAATAGTTAAAAAGTATACAATTTTATGGAACAAATTCATAAGTTGATAACAAAGGATATGACTATTTCAGAAGTCATTGAAAAATATCCTAGTACAATAGAGACTTTATTAATGACAGGAGTACACTGCATTGGCTGTCATGTTTCTTATTTTGAAACTCTTGAGCAGGGAATGAAAGGCCATGGCATGGAAGATTCTGAAATTGATGAAGTTATTATTGAAATGAATAATATTATAAAAAATGAAAAATTAAATGAGAATGAAGATTTTAAGATAACAAATAAAGCTGCTTTAAAAATTAAAGAGGTTCTAAAAGAAAAAAAAGGGTTAAGAGTAGAAGTTATTCCTGGAGGTTGTTCAGGATATATGTATAATATTGCAACAGAAGACAAAATTAATAATGATGATAAAGTAATTGAAGAGGATAACATTAAAATAATAATAGATAAAGAGAGCTTTGAGCTATTAAAAGGGAGCAAATTAGATTATGTTGACTCATTGCAAGGAGCAGGATTTAAAATTCATAATCCCAATGCAAAATCTTCTTGTGGCTGCGGAAATTCTTTTAGTTGATTATTATGAAAAAGAAAACAGATTTCAGAGAAATTAAAAAAAGCAAAAAAGAAGAAAAGCATAAAATAATAATTTTATCAGGTTATTCAGACGAACAGCTTCATAATTTTATTGAAATGTATAAATTAAGCAAATTGCCGAAAGCTATTTTTGCGGGTGTTACAAATAAAAGCAAAGAATTTAAATTAAAGCATTTGTTAAAAGAACTTAAAAAAGAGCATAAAATAATTAAGAAAAATTAACTTTGATTATATTGTGGTATTATAATTCCATTTGGTGCTCCCCGCATATTTTGCAGTATCTCCTCCCAAAAAGAATCTGTAATAACTTCAAATCTATCGGAATAGGGTTCATTTTCATCTAATTCTTCCTCGTATTCAAAGAACATTACTATATCACCAGGTTTAGCACTTCTTATATCCTTACATGGTAAGCTTCCAAATTCAGTATCAACATAACCTGTAACTTCATTTATAAATTCTGATTCATATTTTACTGGAAACCAGCCATATTTTTTTACATACTCATCATTTAACCAAGGTGCATTTAAGTTTCTAGGAATTTTATTTTCATCTATTAATTTTTCTATAGTCATAAACTAGATATAAAGAATAAATTTATAAATTATTCTTTTTTAAAGCTAGAATAGACATAATAAATATTACAATGTACATTGCTAAACCATAAACGCAAGTAGGAAGCAATAAACTATAATCACAAAGTCCATTCAAGCAGCTAGGAACAATATATTCTTTTATTGTTGAATATAAAGCAAATATTATAGCCAATAATGAAATATAAAATACTGTTTTTAGTTTATTTTTAGTTTGTGTTTTAAGCAATAGTATTGATAAAATTAATAATATTAAAAAGAATATAAATCCAGAGTAGCATGCAGGATAGCTTAAAAATAAAGGGCATCCCTCTTTTAAAGGGCAGCTTCCAAGAAATAATTTTGTAAATGATAAATATCCTGAAAATAATACCCCAATTAATGAAAAGATAAATATGGTTTTTATGTGGCCTTTCATGCTAATTATTTAATTTAAATGCTTATAAATATATCCTTAACAATGGTTAATTAATATGATTAAATTTAAATACTAAAAAATTAAATTAAATTCATGCAAAATCATGAGATGCATAATTCTGGATCTAATTTAAAAGATGTTATTTTAGGGGGCCAGGACGGCTTAGTAAATGTCCTCGGGGTTATTCTTGGAGTGGCTGTTGCAACTTATGATACAAAAATTGTTATTATTGCAGGAATGGCAGCCGCATTTGCAGAATCTATTTCAATGGCAGCCGTAGCATACACATCAACAAAAGCAGCAAAATCTCATTATTTATCGCAATTAAAAAAAGAAGAGCAGGAAATTAAGGATATTCCTTTATTAGAAAAAAAAGAAATTTATAATATTTATTATAAAAAAGGTTTTAGGGGAAAATTGTTAAATCAAATTGTAAAAAGAATAACAAGCAATAAAAAAATATGGCTGGAAACAATGATGGCAGAAGAGCTTGGATTATTGCCTGAAGAATACAGCCACCCTGAAAAAAGTGCATTGGTTGTGGGATTAAGTGCAATAATTGGAAGCTTAATTCCATTAATTCCATTTTTCTTTCTTCCAGTAAATATGGGAATAAGCACAGCATTATTAATATCAGCATTAGCGTTATTTATTACAGGATTTATGAAAGCAAAGCTGACTGTTGGAAATGAATTTAGATCAGGAATAGAGATATTATTCATAGGAATGCTTGCAGCAATAACAGGATATATCATCGGGATATTGTTCAGCAAGATTAACTTTTAAAAAGATTTATATAATTATTTAATATGATAAGCATATGGAATACCAACCAAAACCAGATCCAGTAAATACTAATTATTCTGAAAATATTCGGAGTATTCAGTCTAAAGAACCTGTAGAATTGAAGCTTTATGAATTTAACCCGCTTGAAATTAAATTAAAGATGGAATTTATATTGCCTGCTATCGAAGAAAGAGTAAAAAAACTCGAAAAAGCACAGAAGATTTCTCCAGAATTATTGAAATTAGTCATAGATATATAATAAAAAAAGAAAAAAAGAATTAGTTTATTAATTTCTTAAGAAATTAATATTTTTTATGTTTTTGGTAACAATCCCTGCAATAAACAGGTTTGTCTTCTCTTGGCTTGAAAGGCACTTCACATTCCTGGCCACAGTCAGCACAAGTTGCCTTATGCATTTCTCTTGGTCCGAAATTGCCAAAGTTTCTTCTTCCGCCATCTCGTCTTCCATCTTGGAATCCCATTTTCTTATTCTCCCTTGATTAGTTATACCAGATTACTAGAAGTAGTCTTCGTATACTAAATATTATTAAAAATTGACACTTTATAAAACTATGTTTTTAACGTAAGGTTTAAATAAACCCTAAATATTTGGTAGAAGAAGAACATGAAAGCTTATGATATTATTATAATAGGAGCGGGCGTTACAGGATTAGCTTCTGCAATGTATGCTGGAAGACTAAATTTAAAAACATTAGTTATTGGGACAAATTCTTCAAACGAATTGCCAATTGGGGGGGTTATTACATTAACAGAAGTTGTTGAGAATTACCCTGGATTCATCAGATTGACAGGACCAGAATTAGCTGAAAACATAAGAAAACATGCTTTAGATTACAAAAATAAGGTTGAAATTAAGGAGGATTTAGTTTTAGATATTAAAAAACATGGTGATTGTTTTACTATCTTTACAAAGTCAGAGAAATCTTATTTAAGCAAGACAATTTTACTTGCAACAGGCACTAAATGGAGAAAATTAACAATGAAGGGTGCTTTAGAATATGAAAGTAAGGGCGTACATTATTGTGCATTATGCGACTCCGGCATTTTTAAAAATAAAATTGTGGCTGTAATTGGTGGTTCTGATAGTGCCGCAAAAGAAGCTTTATTACTATCAGAATTTGCAAAGAAAGTTTATATAATTTACAGAGGAGATAAAATAAGGCCAGAGCCAATTAATGAAGAAAGAATTAAAAGAAATAAAAAAATTACTGTAATAACTAATACAAATGTTCTTGAAATTAAAGGAGATAAATTTGTTAATAAAATAATTTTAGATAAAAAATTTCAGGGAAAAAAAGAAATAAAATTAGACGGAGTTTTTGGGGCGATTGGAAGTGATCCTTTATCTGAATTAGCGAAAAAAATTGGTGTTAAACTAAATGATAAAAAAGAGATTATAATTAATCACGAAAATTCTGAAACGAATATCAAGGGAGTTTTTGCAGCAGGCGATGTTGCAGATAAAGAATTCAAGCAGGCAATAACAGGAGTAGCAGAGGGAGTTACAGCAGCGCATTCAGCCTATAAATATATTAATGAAAATAGTTTAATATGCACAATGAATGATGAGGTTATTAAGAAAAAAAATAAATTTATTTAAATAGCATGCTGATTATAATAACAAATATTATCCCCAAAACCAAAAACATAGCATTTTTCTTATTATAATTTTCATGTGTCTCTGGGACTAAATCACTTGCTCCAACATACATAAAACTTCCGGCGGCTAATGCAAGCAATACTCCAAGAAATTCTCCAGCAATATTTTTTAGAAATAATAAGGTCAAAATTGCTCCAATAGGAGTTGCAACTGCAATTAAAAATGAATAAAATACAGCCAGACTTTTTTTGATATTTGAGTGAAGCAAAACAGCCATTGATGTAATTCCTTCTGGAAATTCGTGTGCAACAACAGCAAGGGTAGCAATCAGCCCGAGTTCAGCAGAAACTTCAAATCCTGCTCCAATTACAACCCCGTCTATTAAAGAATGAAATCCGAGCCCAAGAGCAGCTGTTCTGCCAGCAATATGTTTGTGTGTATAAGATTCATGAAAGCTATGGTGCATGACAAAATGCTCAATTAAATAAAATACTAAAAAACCCAACAAAACAATCATTAAAGCATTATCATATAATTCTAAAGAATCTGGAATTAAATGTATTAAAGAAAATGTCAATAAAACACCAGCCGCAAAGCTTACAAGATAAATAGAATGTTTTTTAACAAAATCCTTTGCGTATAATACAAGCAAAATTCCCAAAATTGTAGCTAGGCCTGCTATGCTTGAATAAAGAATTGTATTAAAGGATTGTGTTGCCATTTTATATTCTGCAAATATTACATTTGCTTCTTACTCTTTGCTGCGCTATCTCCAAAGCAGTCTGTCTTGGAGATATTTTTTTCTTAAAAGAATTACTTAGAACAAGGTTAGTATTTTTAATTATTTTTTCCTTAACCAATTTAAACATTTTTTGTTTTGTTCCACCAATGTATTCAACATAACTTGAAATAACTCCCCCAGCATTTGCAACAAAATCAGGGATAACTAAAATTCCTTTTTTATGCAGCATTTCCTCAACTTCATAAGTCATTGGAATATTGCTTCCTTGAACAATTAATTTAGCCTTAACCTTGTTTACATCTCCAATCTTAATTACATTCGGAATAGCCGCAGTAACCAAGATGTCAACATCTGTTGCAATTATTTGTTCACACACTTGTCTGCTTCCGAGATAATTATTTACACTTCCTGTTTTTTTCTTGACTTGAACTAATTTATCATAGTCAATTCCATCTTTTTTAAATAAGCATCCTTTTGAATCTGAAACAGCAACGAATTTCAGTCCAGCTTCAATCAAATATTTTGCTGCAAACATTCCAACATTCCCAAAACCCTCTACAGCAAATGTAGTTTTCTTAGGATCTTTTTTTAAATATTTTAAAGCAATTAATGTTGCGTGAGAAATGCCAAATCCTGTACTTCCTAATTCATGCGGTATCCCGTTAAGTTTTTCAGGTTTTCCAGTGCATGCTTTTTTACTTCCAATTGCTTTTGAAAATATTTCCATTTCATGTTCTGCAGTGTTAATATCAGGAGCTGCAATATATTTTCCAGGACAATAATCTTTTATTGCTTCTGCAAATGCTTTAATAAGTTCATCTTTTTTTTCTTTTGTAATTAATCTGTCATCTGCAATGATTCCTGATTTTCCTCCGCCAAAGGGTAAATCCGCCATGCTACATTTCCAAGTCATTATCCTTGCTAATGCTGCAACTTCTTCTTCGCTTACTGTACTAGTCATTCTAATACCTCCTTTAGCAGGACCAAGTGAAAGATTATCTAAAGTCAAGTAACCATGCAGCCCGATTTTTGGATTATATACTTTAAGAACTTTTTCTGGGCCAAACTCATCAAAATTAATCATCATATCACCTTTTTATTTATTAAATTATTTAGTATTTAAATTTACTTCTTTAAATAATAATCTGTTAAAGCTTTTATAGATGTAACAGCCTCTTCTGGAAAAGTATAGCACGGGATATTATTTCCTTCAAGATTTTTCTTCAATAATTCTGTAAATTCTCCTCCAGTTGAAACAACTATTATTGGCTTTTTCTTTAAATCATTTAGTTCTGTTATTATATCAATTACATCTGTTGAGATTAAAGGTGTCTGATATAATAAATTAACTAACAAAATATCGACATTTTTGTCATTCAAGCAATTTTCAATCGCGATTTGATATCTTTCTGTTGTTGCATCCCCTATTAAGTCCATTGGATTTCCAACAATAACAAGCTCGGGCATTAATTTTTTTAATTTTCCAAAAGTCTCTTTGCTTAATTCAGCCAATTTTAAATTATTTTTTACAATGGCATCTGTGCATAATATTCCGTAGCCTCCTCCATTTGTTATTATTTGTATTTTATTTCCTTTGGGAATAACACTTTTCTCAAGTATTTTCGCACAATTAAACATTTCATGAAGAGAATTTGCAATTACAATATTAGACTGCTTAAATGCGCCATAATAAACTTCTTCTGTACCTGCCAAACTTCCTGTGTGGCTTAATGTTGCCTTATTTCCTTCTTCAGTTAATCCTCCTTTTATTGCAATTATCGGCTTAATTTTAGAAACTTTTTTTGCAACCTCAACAAATTTCTTTCCATTTTTAACGCCTTCTAAATACATGCAAATTACTTTAGTTTCTTTGTCATTTCCCAAGTATTCAAGAAGATCGCTTTCATCTATTGTTGCAGCATTTCCGTAACTCACAAATTTTGCTATTCCATAATTTTCTGCTGTTGCTAAATCTAAAATTGCGGAGCCAATAGCTCCTGATTGTGAAATAAATGAAATTCCACCTGGATTTGGCCTTTTTAATCTATATCTGGGAAGAAATAATGTATCTAATTTAGTATAAGCATCAAAAACCCCCAGACAATTCGGCCCCAGAAGATTGATTTTAAATTTATTGATTAACTCTTTTAACTGTATTTCAAGCTTTTCATTTCCAATTTCCTTAAATCCTGAACTGATAATAACAACATTTTTTATTTTCTTTTTGCCGCAGTCTTTTATTATATCAAGAACTTTCTTTGCAGGAACAGCAATTACAACCAAATCAATTTCATTTCTTATTTCATTTAATGATTTGTAAACTTGCCTGTTAAGTATTTCGTAAGCGTTTGGATTTACAAGATATAAGTTTCCCCTAAAATTAGCATCTAACAAATTACGAAAAATAACATGGCCAACTTTCTTCGGATCTTTTGAAACACCGACGATTGCTACACTTTTTGCTTTAAAAAATTTTTCTATATCCATTTTTCTCTTTTTTTAATTATAAATTAAACTTTTATATAAGCCTTGTGTTTATTGCAAAAAATTAGAAAATAGATACATTTAAATATTTGCTAATTATTTATTTTAATATCAAAAGGAGGTATTCTCATGGCAGCAAGAAGAAAGAAAAAAAGTTCATCTTCTAGAAGTAAAAGGAAAAGAAGATAATCATAATTAAAAATAAATTAATTTTTTCTTTTTTTATTTTTTTAAAATGAAAATTTATAATGAATTCAAGGCGGAAGAATTTCTAAAAAAATATTTGCCGGTAACACAGCATTTATTGACCAAGAATATCAACGACGGATTAAAATTCTGTTCACAGCATAAATATCCAATTGCATTAAAAATAATTTCTGATCAAGCCCTTCATAAGACAGAAATAAAAGGAGTAAGAGTTGTGTATAATGATGAAGATGCAAAAAAGGAATTTGATGATCTAATAAAATTAAGCAAGAAATTAAAATTAAAACTTGATGGAATTTTATTTCAAAAATACAGGATTGGAAGAGAAGTAATAATTGGAAGCAAAAAAGATAATTCATTCGGGCATACAATATTATTTGGCTCTGGTGGAATTTATGCTGAATTTATAAGAGATGTCAGTGTGAGGGTTTGTCCAATAACAGAAAAAGACGCTTTAAAGATGATTGAAGAAACAAGGGCAGATAAAACACTTGGAAAATTCAGAGGAGAAGATCCTGTAGATAAAAAATTATTAGTTAATTCTTTATTAAAGGTAAATAAATTATTAATGGAAAATCAGAATATTGTCGAACTGGACATAAATCCCTTAATAATAAATAAAGAAGGAGTTTATGTCGTAGATGCAAGAATGTTGATAGAATGATTAATAATTCATGCTTCTTTCTTTACCGCCGCGCTTGTAAATTCTATCTCTTCTTTTAGCCAACTTATCCCTCTTGCTTTTTCTCTTGCCGTAACTTGGTTCATCCCAGCTCATTTTATCTTTTCAGCCTCCTCTAAAATTTTTGTATAAATATTTATATCTAATCTAAGTCCGTTTTCAATCAATTTATTTAATAAAGATTTAAATTCATTATGATTAATTAATTTTTTCTTTAAAAATAATAACAAAATCCCTATAGTTCCAATAGATTTTATTTTAAAATTTTCTGTTATAGAGCGAGCTTTTTGATCATCAATTAAGATTAGGTTGGCTTTTAGGTTTATAGCCAAATTAATTGCTTCTTCTTCCCCTTTTCCTAAATTAAAAAATTTAAATTTTTTTAATTTATATGTTTTATATACTTTTGAATTATTGAAATATTCAACCTCTTCTGAAGATTTTTTATTTATTTCAAGAAAAACAGCTTCTGGAATATTAATAGTTTTATATAATTTTTTAATTAAATCTAATTTTTTAATTTTACTAAAAAATATTAAGGGAGAAGTATTTGAAACAACTATCATTATAGTTCACTTAGAGTTTTTAAGTCATTTTTTAAGTTCTCTTCCGAGTAATTTAAGCTTATTCTGTGCCTTTTTAAGCTGTCAATGAAATCCCATATATTTAATCCGGCAACTTCAGCTGCTTTGCCTAAAGATAAACGTTTTTTAGAGTATAACGATAAAGCATGCCTTATTTTATATTCTTTTAAAGATTTATTTATCAGTTTCTTTAGAAATTTAGATTTATCTAAGGACTCTATTTTAGCAAAATTCTCTAAATCATTAACTTGTTGCTTATCAAGTCTTGTTGAGATGGTAAATGTTTTCATGTCTACAATATAATAAAATGTAGACATTTATAAGTCTTTCGATTTTGAAAATAATTTCTTTAAACGATAATTATTTAAACAAACTAAGTTAATAAATAAAAAGGTGATAAAATGGCTTTAATACTCTACTATGGGACTGAATGTCAACATTGTCATACCATGTATCCTTCAATAGATAAACTAGAAAAAGAAACTAAACTAAAAATTAAAAAAGTTGAAGTTTGGCACAATGCTAAAAACGCTACTGAATTTCAGAAGAGAGATGATAGTAAATGCGGAGGAGTTCCTTTTTTTTATAATGAAAAAACAAAGAAATGGCTTTGCGGAGAGGTTTCTTATTCTGAATTAAAGAAGTGGGCAACTGGAAAGTAATTTATCTTATAGATAAATATATATATGTAAAT
>Ga0209541_10012315_pt1 | contig 13246 bp, 22 predicted proteins | sample RifCSPlowO2_01_FD_184027 | JGI IMG/M metagenome (GOLD analysis project Ga0209541, IMG submission 184027) | Groundwater microbial communities from Rifle, Colorado - Rifle CSP2_plank lowO2_0.1 (SPAdes) (version 2) | ecosystem: Environmental > Aquatic > Deep subsurface > Groundwater | place...
ATTATAGATTGAGGGCTCTAGCTTCAGATGTCAATGACACAGTGGTAAAAGTACCATTTCTACTGAGAGTTTATACTAAATTTGGAGGTAGCGCATATCTTGAAGCTGAGAGAGCATATAGGAAAAGCGGTAAAAACAAAAGCGATATGATAACCTTTGGCTATCGTATTGTAGATTCCATGAAGGGTACTTCATTGAACCGCATAGAAGGATATGTTTCTAGAAACATTGAAAAGGGTCTAATTCCTGGTTCCAGGGAAGCTCTTGCAAAACTTAAAGATAAAGTGACACTTGCATTGATAACAAACCAGATACCGCCAATCGCCAAACCAATTGCAGAAGCTCTTGGTATTGATCATGTATATTCTAGCACTTCCGTTGAAAAAGATGGAAAACTTACCGGTTCTTGGATGCCATTGAACAAGTGTTTAGCTGCATCGTCATTTGCAGAATCCTTAGGAATTTCACTTGACGAAATAGGATATCTTTCCGACGAGACTGAATTAAGAGGACATGTAGGATTCAATTTTTTGATTAATGCCGAACCTCACGAAGATAAAAAAGTGGACGGCAAGACCGTATTTTCGGTAAAAGATTTTTCTGAACTTTTGGATGTTGTGAATACGCTAGTGCCAGAAAATCATAATTGAGAAGACTTATGAATTTGATTGTTCTAAATGAAATAATGAAATTTGAACATGAATTGCCAGACATCAGACCAGGGCAAGATGCCAGGGCACACAACCCTTACAAACATTCGCCAGGAAATGAATCTGTCATTGATCCTCAATACGGAACATTGGTTTTTAGAACAGAATATACTTTGATTAATGAGTTGGAATGCCCTCCTCAATATAAGCATTCACCTTTTGTAATAGCTTAGACCACAGAATCTTCCGACTCTTTCTTCAAGAATATGGATTTTTATGCAGAAGCTGGTCAACACGAAACTATTCATCATGACGAACGTGTGAAATCTATCGGTCATCATGACCTTGAGGAGCATGCCACTAGAATGTTGGACCGTGAGCTACGAGATATGGGATATGATCGTCGTTCTGTTTCTTACACATCAGTCAGGAGAATTACCCCTAATTATATCATCTAGGCCTTCTCAATCTCCCTTTTGATGAAACTTACTTCCTTCTTGCTCCTTCTTTTAACCTTCGGTTTTGGCAGTTCAGACTTTTCTTCCCGTGGAAATTCAGGTTCTCCTGCAGGAACGTTTGCAGATATAGAATCTCTCAGCTTGTTCATCTCCTCCTCGCTTTCATACTTTAGGTGCCTCCAGCTGCCTATCTGAAGATCGTCTCCTGTGAATCGAGGTATCACGTGCAGATGCAGGTGAGGGATTGCTTGTCCAGCCGCTTTGCTATTATTCAGGACGATGTTGAACCCTTCTGCTTTTGTTCCCCTCAGAACGCCTTCTGCAATCCTCTTTACAGCAGCCATGAAAGGTTTGAGCTCATGTTCAGGAATCTCCACCAAGTCCGAGAAATGATTTTTTGGGATGACCAGCACATGACCCTTGTTTGAAGGATTGATGTCTAGAAAAGCCAGGACATTCGAATCTTGATAAACAACTTTTGCTGGAATCTTGCCAAGTCCTATCTGGCAGAATACACAGTCCTTGACTTCCATAGCATTAATTTAAAGTCGGAGAATTTAATACTGTCTCTGAGATACTTTTTTAAACCGAAGAATGTCAAGGATTTAAAGCTTTTTATCTGTTTGCACCATAAATAATATTTCAACAAGGTGTCGGAATGGTAAAGGATTATCATCCTGGTAGAGGATCACATGCATTTTGGCCTAAAAAGAGAGCAAAGAGGATTTACCCAGTCGTATCTGCATATCCCGAATCCGAAAAGGCGAAGATAATGGGTTTCGCAGGATACAAGACCGCGATGACCCATGCGATTCTTGTTGACAACAGAAAAACTTCCCTGACTTCCGGCCAAGAAATCTCAGTCCCTGTTACAATTTTGGAATGCCCTCCGATAAAAATCGTCGGATTCCGTGCCTACAAGAACACTACAGCTGGTTTGAAGATTTTGGGTGAAGTTTGGTCGAAAGATCTGCCTAAAGACTTGGAAAGAAAAGTGAAAATCAAAACAGTCAAGACAGAAGAGCAGATGAAAAAGATTGAACCAGAAATAAACAAGATAGAAAAACTGAGAGCGATTGCTGTAACTCAACCAAGACTTTCAGGGTTCGGAAAGAAAACCCCGGAAATTTTCGAGATTGAGATTGGCGGAAAAGATCCGAAAGAAAAATTCGATTTTGCAAAAAATATTCTTGGAAAAGAGATCAAGGCAGCAGAAATTTTCAAGGAAGGGGAGTTTGTTGATGTCAGTTCTGTTTCTAAAGGAAAGGGGACAGCAGGTGTGGTACAGAGATTCGGAATCAGAATCCAGGACAGGCATGCGAGAAAGAAGTTGAGGCACATAGGAACACTCGGACCTCAGACACCAAGAAAAGTCAGACACACTGTTCCACAAGCAGGCCAGTTGGGTTTTCAGACGAGGACAGAATTGAACAAGAGAGTGATAAAAATTGGAGATGACGGGAAGAAAATCACACCTTCATCCGGTTTCCACAAGTACGGAGTCATCAAAAGCGATTACATAGTTTTGGAAGGGTCGGTTCCAGGACCGAAGAAGAGACTCATAAGGTTGAGGCCGACAATAAGAACAGGCAAAGTGAAGTTCCTTGTTCCGGAATTGAAGGAGATTGTCTGATATGAAAGTCGATGTTTTTGATTTGAGCGGGAAATCAGTTGAGAAGATAGAATTGCCGAAAGTTTTTTCAAATGAAGTGAGAGAAGACTTGATCAGAAGAGCAGTTCTTGCTTCACTTAGCAAACGAAGACAGCCTTACGGGACAGATCCGGAAGCAGGTCAGAGATCCGCAGCTGGTTATCATGGATACAGAAGGCACAGGTACACGATGATGAACAAGGAGCTGGCGAGGATGCCGAGAATTCACGGAAAATCAGTTCCATTTTTGTTATGGAGGCCGAGAATCGTTCCTCAGGCAGTGAAAGGAAGACAGGCTCATCCACCGAAGGTAGAGAAGATTTGGGATTTGAAGATAAACGACAAAGAAAGGAAGAAAGCAATCAGATCTGCCATCGCTGCAACCGCTGTCAAAGAAATAGTTGCAAAGAGAGGCCATCATTTTTCCGGAGAATTGCCCATTGTCGTCGAAGACAAGATCCAAGGGCTGAAGAAATCTAAGGACGTGGTTAACTTTCTTGTGAAAGTTGGTTTGGTGAAAGAACTTGAGAGAATAAAGCAGAGAAAGATCAGACCTGGGAAGGGCGGAATGAGAGGAAGGAAGTACAAGAAGAAGACCGGGCCGTTGATTGTCGTAGCAGAAGACAAGGGGATTTCCAAGGCTGTAAAGAATCTTTCTGGAATTCACACATGCAGAGTAGACAATTTGTCCGCATCGTATCTCGCTCCAGGAACCCATCCTGGAAGATTGACAATTTTCACAAAGTCCGCGATTGAAAAGCTGAGGAAAGGTGAGTGAGATGGACCCGTGGAAAATTCTAAAATACCCTTATCTCACTGAACGATCGATTTCTCTTGTAGAGAACGAGAACAAGATTGTTTTTGTCGTTGAGAGAAAGGCGAACAAACAGCAAATCAGAGAAGCGTTCGAGAAAGTATTTCAGGTGAAAGTGGACAAGGTGAACACAGAAACTCTCTTGAGTGGAGAGAAGAAAGCATTTATCAAGTTGAAACCTGAATTCAAGGCAGGAGACGTGGCTGTCAAGTTAGGGATAATATGAATGGTGTGAAAAATGGGTAAAAGAATAATTCCAAGAGCAAGAGGAAAAGGAGGACCTAGATATGTCTCTCCAAGCCACAGATTCTTGGGTAGTGTAGGCTATTATTCTGCACCAGGAAAAGGGAATGTAGTTGACATAGTTCATGATCCAGGAAGATCTGCACCGGTCGCGATAATCAAGTTCGAGGACGGGAAAGAAATCCTTCATGTCGCTCCAGAGGGAATTAGCCAAGGTCAATGGATTACATACGAAGGCGAGCCTATAACTGGAAATGTTCTTTCATTATCAAAGATCCCAGAGGGAACAAAGATTTTTGGAGTCGAGACTTCCCCTGGCAGCGGGCCGAAAATCTGCAGGAGCAGCGGAGTCTTTGCGACTGTTGTGAGCAGAATCGGAGAAAAAGTAACTGTTTTATTTTCATCCGGAAAGTCAAAAATTTTCGACGGAAGATGCAGAGCCACGATTGGAATTCCTGCAGCAGGCGGAAGAGTCGATAAGCCATGGGTCAAAGGAAGCAAGCACGGGTTCCAGATGTGGTCAAGAGGAAAAATATTCCCAAGGTCAAAGGGTGTTGCAATGACACCGGCAGACCACCCATACGGTGGAAGAAGCAAGAGGCCGAGACCTTCCAGAAGCGTCAGCAGGGATGCTCCGCCAGGTGCAAAGGTGGGGTCTATCTCATCTAGAAGAACAGGAAAAAGGAAGGGAAGATAAATGGTCGGATTTAATTCGGATATTGATGTCAGGTATGTTGGTCCTATTGAGAACTTGGATACATTAGCAGAGACATTTTTACCAATCATCACGGGACCATTTCCAGAACTTGCTGGTTCTAGCGGCAGAGGTTTGATGTCTTATTTGCGACAAAATCCTTGCTACGGTTTGAACGAATTAACCTTTTTGCACGGAGTCAAAACTTATGTCCAGTCGAGTAAAATCAGTAACAAGATCGAGATTCTGGCTTCGGTTGAGTTCCTTGAAGATGGAGTAAAAGCAAACATGGAAACATATGGTACAAATAAAAATGACACTTCGCATGTACAAAGAGTTTTTGAAAGAAAAATTATCAGTGGTGCTATGATAGATCCTGAAATTGTGCAAGGTTCAGGAATAAGAAGAAACAAAATGACGTACAATTGGGGAGAGAAGTATGCCTAAAATATTCACATACAGAGGAAAATCGGTCGAACAGCTCAAGCAGATGAGCATTGAAGAATTCTCCAGACTGCTCACTTCAAGAGACAGGCGCGCAATCAAGAGAGGATTGACCCTTCCTCAGAAAAAACTTTTGGAGGACATCAAGAAAAATCCAAGCGACTTCCACAAGACCCACGTGAGAGAGATGATAATTTTACCGCAGATGATTGGTTCTAAGATCGGAGTCTACACAGGGAAGGATTGGGTGCAGCTGAACGTCACAGCCGACATGATGGGATTCAGGTTAGGGGACTTTGCTCCTGTGAACAAGAGAGTCAAGCACTCATCACCAGGTGTTGGGGCAACAAGAGGAAGCAAGCACATTCCGTTGAAGTGATGACATGAAGATTGCCTCAGCCAAAGTCAACGAAGCGCGAGTCTCGATGAAACATTCCATGATTCTTTGCAGGGAAATCAAGGGGAAGAGACTTGAGAAAGCCAAGAAATTGCTGGAAGATCTTGTAGAAGGAAAGAGAAGTTTAGACAGAAAATACTACACAAGGACAGCAAAAATAATTTTGTCGATTTTGAAATCTGCAGAGTCGAATGCGAAACAGAAAAACTACAATCCAGAAAAACTTTTTGTCAAAAGAGCACATGTCAACCAATCGAGACCTTTCAGGAGACCGAGGAGCAAGCACAGGTTGAGGGGTCAAACACTTAAATCCGCGCATGTTCTGATTGAGGTAGAGGAAAGATAATGGCCATAGAAAAGACCTTTGTAAAGGAAGGAATAAAAGAGGCAGAGGTAGAGGAGTTCTTCGCTCAGAGATTCGACAAGGCAGGATATTCGCACACAGAAATTCAAAGAACACCTCTCGGGACTAGAATAATCGTTTATGCGCACAAGCCAGGTCTGGTAGTCGGAAGATCTGGAAGAAGGATCCACGAGATAAGCGACGAGGTGAAACAGAAATTCGGGTTTGAGAATCCTTTGGTCGATGTGAAGGAAGTTGAAAACCCATTTTTGGATTCGAATATAGTCGCTCAGAGAATTGCAAAGGCTCTCGAGAAGGGAATAAACTACAAGAAAGTCGCCAATTATTATCTGGAGAAAGTTCTGGAAGCTGGGGCAGTCGGAATCCAAATCCAGATCGGAGGAAAACTCGGTGGAGAAAAATCAAGATTCCAAAAGTTCCAGAGAGGTTTCGTCGCCCATTCTGGCGATTATGCACAAACACTCGTTCAGAGAGGAATGACACAGGGTTTAATGAAAGCTGGCATCATAGGGATCCAGGTCAAGATTATGAGAGAATCGCCGAAGGAAGTTACTTACATTCAAGCTGTCGAAGAGAAGAAGCCCGAAGAAACCAAACCTGAAGAACCTAAAGCTTAAAAGACTCCCACTTCATAAAATATATAAAGGCAAAGAGCCTCTAAATATCAGGGAAAAAATTTGGCAATATTAAGAGTTAAGCAAATCAGGGAAATGAAGCCCGAAGAGATTTCTAAGAAGATTTATGACATCAAACTCGAGCTGATGAAAGAATTCGGTAATGTCAGGATGGGTCGTCCGATCAAGAACTCTGGGAAGATAAGAGAGATGAGAAGGACGCTTGCCAGGTTGGAGACTTTGAAAAGACAAAAAGGTGCAGCCAAGAAAAATGGTTGAAATCTGCAAATGCGGGGCCAACTTAACGGGGAACGTCTGTTCTACTTGCGGACTGCCTGCGGATTTGTGCGCATGCATGTCTATCAATCGAGAGGCGCAGAAGATTCGTGTTTTCGTCGAAAGAAGAAAGTTCAACAAGCCTGTCACGATTGTAGAAGGGATTACAGAAAATACTAAGAGTGTAGCTTCGCAGATTAAGGCAAAATTGGCATGCGGTGGGACTGTGAAACACAATCATATTGAGCTTCAAGGAGACCACACGAAGAGATTGAGGGACATCCTGATGAAACTCGGTTACGATTCTGGCCAGATTGAGATAAGTTGATTATATGCCTATCACTCCTGAGAACCTTGTCCGCCATGAATTGATTGGATTAAAAGTGAAAGTTAAAGATTCTCCTGACAGAACTGTAAAAGGAATTTCTGGAAAAATCATAGATGAGTCCTACAACACTTTCAAGATTGAGACTTCGAAAAAAGAGAAAATTGTTGTGAAAGGAATCAATACTTTTATTTTTACTTTGCCCGACAAAACGAAAGTTCAGGTTGATGGCAAACTTCTTATTTCAAGACCAGAGGACAGGATTAAGAAAAAAATACCGAGATGGTAATTCAAGTTAAATAGTTGCACATTTTAATTTCTGATTCATGAGGGTAAGACAAAAGGAACGTCAGAAAATAGAATTTGTCAGAAAGGCATATTTAGATTATAAAAAAGGCATTCCTATTTCTCGAATTACAAACGATTCTCAAGATCAAAAAGAATTGAGTACACTATTCTCAAGATTCGAAGTGGCATTATCCTTCTACAATACATTTGGTTATTCTGCTACCTTTAACATAACTAGAGGTGGTGGGTCTTCCATTTTCAGTTATTTCCTACCTACTGAATTCAGAAGAATGGCTAATGTCAAACCTATTTTCGGATATGAAGCAGTTTTGAAAGGAAGTTCACTCACGCAGGAAGATAGAGAAGCACGGAAATTAGCAATGCTTGATTACATAAAAGAACATCATGATGTCACTCGTAAGGGTATTGTAAAAGCTGGTTTTTCTGTTCCTTTCAGAGATTTTTACAATAGGAGAATTAATGATGCGAGAAGAGATGCAGGTATCCCGCCCGTACCAGGTCTCAAAAAACTTTCAGATTCGGAGTGGGAACTTAGAAGACAAAAACTTTTAGATTTCTACAGAGAACATCCTACAGCATCTTATGACAACTTTGTTAATGCAGGTCTTCGTATGCCTTTAGTTAAATTTTATGGAGATTCTATAAGAAAATTCAGACAAAAAGGAAGCAAAACATTAGATTCGTGCTGAAGATTTGAACATTTTTAAAGTAGATACTTACTATATTTAATAACCGATAACGATAGACATGAAAAAGAAAACAAAACATAGGGACATAGGAATTGACGCAAAACCTCCTAAGGAGACTTGTGAAGATTTGAAATGTCCTTGGCACGGACAGCTACCGGTCAGAGGCAAGATCATCCAAGGAAATGTAGTCTCTTCCAGAGCTCAGAAGACTGCTGTCATAGAAAAAACTTACTTCCACTACATCCCAAAATTCGAGAGGTACGAGAGGAGACATTCCAGAATCTCAGCCTACAACCCAGTCTGCATAGCCGCTAAGGAGGGTGACGTAGTCAGAATAGCCGAATGCAGGCCGATAAGCAAGACCAAACATTTTGTAGTGATTGAAAAGGTCTGATTCTTTTTCTTGGAAAAGCTATTTAAATTGAACAGCAGTATTAAATAATCTAAAGAGGGATAGAACTTGAAAGCCGTTAGAGCAAGTATAACAAAAAGCTTGAACCAGTCCAGTTATCTCACTTGCGCAGACAACACTGGAGCAAAGATAGTCCAGATTATCTCGGTTGGAGGCTACAAGGGAGTTAGAAGAAGGATGCCGAAAGCAGGTGTCGGGAATTTGATCAGGGTTGCTGTGAAGCAAGGAGACGTGAAGATAAGGCACCAAATCTCCCACGCAGTGATAATCAGGCAGAAAGCCGAGTACAGGAGAAAGGACGGGATGCATGTTAGTTTTGAAGACAATGCTGCTATTCTTGTTGATGACAGAGGCGAACCGAAGGGGACAGAAGTGAAGGGTCCTGTAGCAAAGGAAGCTGTCGAGAGGTTCTCCACAATTGGAAAAATTTCGAGCATAGTGGTTTGAATGATAAAATCTTCTTTACCAAGAAAGCAGAGAAAATTCTTGTACAATGCCCCGTTGCATGTGAGAAGAAAGATGATTTCTGGTCACATGTCTAAAGAATTGAAGCAGAAATATCACCTTAGAAGTTTTCCTCTCAGAAAGGGCGACGAAGTAGAGATAATGAGAGGCGAGCACACAAAGAAGAAAGGGAAGATAACCAGAGTGGACACGAAGAAGTATAAAGTGTATGTGGAAGGCGTGACGATAAAGAAAACAGAAGGAACTGAAAGGCAAATTGCAATCCATGCTTCTAATTTGAGAATTTTGAATCTGAACTTGGAAGACAAGAAAAGAATCAAGTCTTTCGAGAGGAAGCACAAGAAAAAGGTAATTTGAAATGAGATTGAAAAGATTGTTAGTTCCAAAGTTCTGGAAGACTCCGAAGAAATCTTCCAAATGGGTAGTCTCTCCTTCGCCAGGAGCGCACAAAAAGTTCGAAAGTATTCCACTTGTCATAGTTTTGAGAGATATTTTGAAAGTCGCGGAGACAGCCAGCGAGGCGAAGACAGTAGTGAAAAACCACGAAGTTCTTGTAGACGGAAAATACGTCTCTCATTCAAGATTTTCTATAGGCCTCCTCGATACCTTATCTATCCCTAAGATTGGAAAATACTACAGGGTCGTGCCTTCGGTGAAAGGTCTCCATTTGCTTGAAATTTCTGAAAAAGAATCAAAAGAAAAACTTGCATCTGTCAAAGAAAAAACAATCGTGAAAGGCAAGAAGATCCAGCTCAACCTCCATGACGGGAAAAACATAATTGTGGACAAGGATTCTTACAAGACAGGAGATTCTCTTCTTTTGGAATTGCCTTCGAACAAAATAATCGACCATGTGAAGATGGAGGCCGGAAGTCTCGGTCTGATCATTCACGGAAAGAATTCCGGGAAACTTGCCAAAATCAAAAAGATTGTAGTTTCAAGAAGCAGGGAGCCAAACAAGGCTATTTGTGAGGCTGATGGAAATGAATTCGAAGTCATGAAGGCGTACGTCATCGTCGTAGGAAAAACAAAACCACTCATAAAAGTCGGTGAGCAAGAATGAGTTCAATGAGTGAGATTAAGGTAGAAAAGATAACCTTGAACATAGGGTGCGGGGATGACAAGGTCAAGATAGAAAAATCGAAGAAACTTCTCGAGATGCTGACCGGAAAAAAGTCGGTTATTACCCGTTCTAAGAAAAGAAGCACGTTCGGAGTCCCGAAAGGAAAACCATTAGGGGTCATGGTGACATTGAGAAAACAAGACGCATTGGAATTCTTGAAGAAATCTCTTGCCGGTGTAGAAAACAAGTTAAATAAAAATAAATTCGACTCTTCTGGAAATTTCAGTTTTGGAATGAGAGAATACATAGACATGCCGGGAGTGAAATATTCTCACGACGTCGGCATGATGGGATTTGAAGTTGCAGTCACACTCAAAAGGGCTGGCTTCAGAATAAAATCGAGAAGGATACAGCAGAAACAAATACCTACAAAGCACAAAATTAATATGGAAGAATCTTCAGAATGGGTGAAGAAAACATTTGGAGTCGATTTAGTTGAATGACCATTTTCACAGTCATTTCGGATTAATTGAGGTTACCACGAAGCTTGGCGGCGTGATTCTGAGAAAAGCCGAGCTTGAAGCAGACTTCGAAAAAGTTTATACAAAGGTCTTTGAGAAGATGGCCGAATTCGAATTCATGGGCAGCGAGGATTTCCTGGAAATTTTTGGCGAAGTCGGTGGATAGATGCCTACGAAGTTTGGTAGAGGTTCTAGGAAGTGTAGAAAGTGTGGAAGGCACGATGGCTTAATCAGGAAATATGGGTTGTTATATTGCAGGCAGTGTTTCAGAGAAGAAGCACAGAACATAGGTTTCAAGAAATACTCCTAAATTAAATATCAAAATATTAATTCTATATATGGTCTTCGAGCTCCTGTCTCTTGCTATCGCTTTCATTGGTTCTATCGCTGCAGGGATTTGGGATTTGAAGACGACTGACATTCCAGACAAGATTCCTCATCTTATGATCGTAGCAGGAGTGGCAATCGCAGTCGCGGAATCTGTACTTCAGTCGAATTACTGGATTTTATTTTCTAGTCTTATTTCTGGTGGCAGTTTATTTGCAATCGGATTTCTGATGTACTACTTCGGTCAATGGGGTGGCGGCGATGCGAAGATACTTTCCGCCATTGGATTCCTGATTCCTTCAATTCCATCTCAGTTTCCTGGAAAGACTTTGCTTCCTTTTCCCGTGAGTTTTCTTTTCAATGTTTTTCTCATCGGAACTGTTTACATGATTTCTTACGCGATCATATACGCTCTCAAGAACAGGAAACTTCTTGGAATATTTTTACAGGATGTCAAAGGAAATCAGAAAGTTATTTATCTCGGTTCTGTTGCAATCTTCGCATCTTTTCTGATGCTGAATTATTTTCTTTCAGCCTATTTGCTCGATTACTTCGACATTCAGATAGCACTGACTAACTCAGTTCTACTTTTGATTGGAACTATCGGGATTTACATCATCTTCAAGTTTGCAAAGATAGTCCAAGACCACGGCTTCACAAAGAAGATTCCTATCTCCAAGTTGAAAGTCGGAGACGTTCTTTTGGAAAATAAATTGTTCGAAGGGATAACACAGAAAGAAATCAAGAAATTGAAAAGTTCTGGCAAGAGATTCGTTTATGTGAAAGAGGGAGTAAGATTCGGAATGGCATTTCCTCTGGCTTTGCTATTCACGATTTACTTCGGAGACGCTTTCTTACTTTTTATCAGACTTCTTTAAGACATCAAATCCAGTATAAGGAACTAATGCTTTGGGAATCTTCACGCTTCCATCTTTCTGCTGGAACTGCTCTAGGATTGCGAGCATCGTCCTACTTGTCGCTAAGGCAGTGTTGTTCAGCGTGTGAACAAAACCGGCAGCAGGCTTTCCTTCTCCTTCCTTGTATTTGATGTTCAACCTTCTCGCTTGGTAATCAGTGCAATTGGTCGCCGACCCGATCTCCCTGAACTTTCCGTCTGCCATCCAAACTTCAGTATCATAAGACCTGTTTTTCAGAATGCTCAGGTCTCCGCTGCACAACTCAAGAACCCTGTAGTGTAATCCAAGGGCTTGGTACAACTCCTCAGCATTCTTCTCGATTTCCTCCAACATCTTTTCCGACTGTTCGGGCAGGCAGAAAACGAACTGCTCTATCTTGTTGAACTGATGCATCCTGAACAGACCTTTGGTATACTTCCCATGGGCTCCCACCTCTTTCCTGAAACAAGGGCTGATTCCCCCCAATTTCATGGGCAAATCTTTTTTGTCCATGACTTCGTCCATGAACATGGCTCCCACAGCATGTTCCGAAGTCGCAATCAAATACAAATCCTCGTTTTCAATTTTGTACATCACGTTTTCGAAATCAGTTAAATCGACCACTCCTTCGTATGGCTTCCTTTTTATCATGAACGGGGGTTCGATTATTATGAAACCTCTTTTATTCAAGAATTCCAGAGCGAAACGTTGGATTGCTAAATCGAGCAAGACCAAATCCTTTTTCAAATAAAAGAAGCCGTGGCCTGAAACCTTTGCAGCCCTTTCTTCGTCGACCAATCCAAGCCCTTGTAAAAGTTCCATGTGGTTCTTGGGTTGGAAGTTGAATTTGGCTTCCCTCCCCCCTCTCCTTATCTCGACATTCTCGCTCTCATCTTTTCCTATGGGAACTTTGTCGTGAATTATGTTTGGAATTTTCAAAAGCAGCAACCTGTTCTTTTCTTCTAGCTGTTTAGTCTCTTCCTCAATTTTCTTTAGCCTTTCAGGAATCTCTTCGGCCTCTCTCAAAAGTTTGCTTGCATCCTTCTTCTCTTTCTTCATTTTGGCGATCTCAAGACTAATCTTATTCCTTTCAGCTCTCAGAACATTGACTTCTGATAAAAGCTTTCTCCACTTCTCATCAGATTTTATCATCTCGTCTAGATATTCCAGATATTCATGATGTTGCCTTTTCTTTATGTTCTGCCTTACAAAATCAGGCCTTTCTCTGATTATTTTAATGTCTAGCATTCAACACCCTCTCTGTAGAATTTGAAATTTTCAGATATTAAAGTCTGGAAAAGAATCAGTTCATTCACATTGCAGATTGGCGGCAGACCACTTCAATCTCCTTTGCTTTAATTAAAAACCAAAGTTTAAATATATTTATGCGGGAACGATTGAGAAGGACTCTGACAATCTTCGAGATAATCTTCTTCTCCGTGAGCATAATCGTCGGAGCTGGGATATACTCTTTAATCGGAAAGGCGGCAGGATATGCAGGCAACGGAGTCTGGATCTCAGTCGTTCTGGCAGGAGCAATAACCATTCTCACTGGGTTGAGTTTCGCAGAGATGAGCAGCATGTTCCCGAAGACCACCGGATACTACATGTTATTAAGAGAAGCCTTCAGGGAA
>Ga0209541_10012317_pt1 | contig 13245 bp, 18 predicted proteins | sample RifCSPlowO2_01_FD_184027 | JGI IMG/M metagenome (GOLD analysis project Ga0209541, IMG submission 184027) | Groundwater microbial communities from Rifle, Colorado - Rifle CSP2_plank lowO2_0.1 (SPAdes) (version 2) | ecosystem: Environmental > Aquatic > Deep subsurface > Groundwater | place...
GTCCTTTTTCATCTTTGTAAATGACATAATATGTGTAATTTGTGCAGGGAACACCCCAAAAGGGATAGACTGAAGAATCAACAATTGTTGGTGCATCTATAGTTTCAGCAGCAGTTAATTTCGGTACCATCTCAGTTGTTTTTTCTTCAGCAAGAACAAGATTAGATAAACAAATTAAAATTAATATAAAAATTATTTTTTTCATACGAACGAATAACCTCTTTTTACTTATAAAAGTAGTGAGCTACTATTTAAATACTCCTCAAAACGCCTTTAATGTACCTTCTATAAGAGTCTTCGGCTTTGAACGGAAAACTGCCCTTACTGATTGTTCTTGGTGTATCGCTACGCTCATTTTATAGAACACGAGGACTTCAAATTTACTTTGCGGACGCAATTTTACCACACTCCATATGGTAAAAGAGTTTAACAAGATAGTTAAATCCAATATTTTAGTTACCTAGAATGACTTCTTCCTGACGGAAATCCATCTAACTTCAGGGTTGCTCTCTTCGTTTAGTAAGATAAGAATATACGAATTGAAAAATAAAAAACCCAGCCACAGCAAGCTGTGAGGTTGTCAAAAGGAACCGCCCCGGGCGAAGCGAGCATGCCACCGGTCTGTGACCGGTGGTGGGCGGTTCCTTTGACCATACTTTTTCCCACTGAAGTATTCTCACTGAACGCCACCAGTGAATACACAGGTGGAAAAAGCATATTTTAATGTTTGTTGGAAAATTTATACTCTTCACTGCAAGCAGTGGGGATTTATACCCAACAAACAATTAAAAATACTATTTTATCTTCGAGCCAAGTGACTTCATTATCTTCAACATTTCCACCAGCGATTTAGTACACCGCACTCCCGTAGGCGAGAAGGTGGTCCGTACTCCCGCTGTTTTTTGCACCACCAGATCTATTTTGGGAACATCCAATTTATAGTGCGAAGCTACTTCATGAAGATCGTAAAAGCCAACGGTGTGGATAGTAGCTTCTCGTTGAAGCAAGTCCAGAAATTTCTGCTCTTCCGGAAAGGGATTATTCTTGGCTATGGTGGTGATTATGCTCTGGTTGATCAAAGCCCCGCTCCATAGCGGCCCGGCAAACTGGAAGGCTCTCCCACAGGAACATTTTTCCCAATTATACGGAGAAGTCTTGAAGTTCAAACAGGAATTGCAGAATAAGAAGTACTGATGCTGCCGTACGATGGCATCGCATTTCTCTTTTCCCTTTTCACATTGAAAATACAGGCGATAATAATGATCTTTACTATATGACAGTATAGGAACTAAGGCTTTATCGAACTGGGTTCCCAGCAACTGTATTTTCCGGATTAAAATACGCAGGCCGATTTCGTGCATCAGATAATTGCGCAGCGGTTCAGCCCAATATTTTCTCCTGGTTACGGAAGTGTAGGTTCCGGTTAAAGCCGCCGTATCCGTCGCCGTGACCGCCAAAATACCTTTTCGGGAGATTCGGGCGATGGCAGCACCGAGATAAGGGTTAGGGCTGCCAAAGGGGTCCAGATCGATATAGTCGAATCCCTCCTGGTGGAGGAGGAAGAGTGAAGCGTCAAGGCTATGAGCTGATATTTTACGGGAATAAATTTTATTGAGATCCGTGTTTTCCTTAAAAATTCTAAGAAAGTTTTCTTTATGATCATTGACGGCGATGGAGTCAATTTTCTTTTTCGGGACTTCCTGGAACATTCTCAGCGCCCGGATTCCTGAACCAGCTAAGGGATCAGCCAGCTTCATTTTTTGATGAGGAAGCGAACGCAACAGCAGGATGGCAATATTCCGGTTGGAGGCCATAATAGGATTGTAGAATACTTCCATTTGGGCCTGGACGTCTCCGGAGGGGAGCTTAACCTTAATTTTAGTAGAATGTTCGGTGAGGATGGTCATAGTAAAAGCACTTTTTCTTGATTGAATTCCGTGAGATTTAAATAGATTGTTCTCCTAAATATAAAAATATGGAGGAAAGAAATATCATTCGGAATAAAGTGTGGGTAGGAACTGCTGCGCTAGGCCTGCTCAAAAAAGGGATTATGGGGATTCTATAGAGAAGACACGGGCATTTTATAAATAATCGTACAGTTCACAGAAAGGGTAGATTTAAAAAACAGTATCTATTCTGAATCATCATGGCCATCCGCAAAGTGTTAGTCGCCACTCTTGGACATGTCGATCATGGAAAAACATCGCTATTAGATAAAATCAGGAAAACCGCCGTAGCCAAAGGAGAAGTCGGCGGTATTACTCAAGCTATCGGCGTCAGCATCATACCGTTGGACACTATCAAGAAAATATGCGGGAAATTGATGGAGGTCTTTCCTACCATCACGGTTCCGGGCCTGCTCACCATCGATACGCCCGGCCACGCCGCCTTCACCAGCTTGCGAAAACGGGGGGGCAGTCTGGCGGATATTGCCATTCTGGTCGTCGATATCAATGAAGGCTTTAAGCCCCAGACTCTGGAATCGATAGAGATACTGAAAGCACATAAGGTGCCGTTCATCGTCGCCGCCAATAAGATCGACCTGCTCTATGGCTGGACGTATGATCCCAACAAATTCCTGCTGGAAAACATCAATGCGCTTGATTACAGCATCCAAGGGGTGTTTGAAGGGAAAATGTATGGGCTGGTGGGGAAATTCAAAGAACTGGGATTGTCGGCAGAACGATTTGACCGTATTGATGATTATACTAAACAATTGGCGATCGTGCCGGTATCAGCGATGACTGGCCAGGGAATTCCGGAATTATTGATGGTCCTGACCGGATTAGCGCAGAAATTCCTGGAGAAGAGATTGGAAATCGAGGAAACCGGACCGGCCCGGGGAGTGGTCTTGGAAGTGAAAGAAGAGAAAGGGTTAGGGATGACTATCGATGCCATCCTGTACAGTGGGGTTATGAAAGTCAATGATGTGCTGATAGTCGGCGGGATAGCCGAGCCCATAATCACTAAAATCAGGGCCTTACTAGAACCAGCTGAACTGGCCGAGATACGGGACAAAAAAAGCAAATTCCAGAACGTGAAAGAAGTGTACGCCGCTACCGGGGTAAAGATCGCTGCGCCGGGACTGGAAAAAGCCATCGCGGGAATGCCTCTGCGCAGCGGCAACGGCAAGACGGAAGAGCTGGAACAATTAAAGAAAGAGGTCCAGGAAGAACTGCATGATATCATCATCGAAGAGAAGGGCGAAACCGGTGTCATCATCAAAGCTGACACTATTGGCGAGCTGGAAGCACTGCGATTCTTATTGCAAGAGCGGAAGATCCCAATTTCTTCTTCCGCCTTAGGTGATATAACCAAAAGAGACCTTTCCCAGCTGGAATCATTGAAAGAAAAAAATGAATCCTTGGCGGTCATTCTGGGATTTAATGTCAAAGTTTCGGAAGAGATCAAAAAGGACCTCTCTGAGCGAGGATTGAAGGTGATCACCCATAATATTATTTATCAAATCCTGGAAGAGTACCAGGCCTATACCCAGGGGCTGAAAAAAGAGATTGAACTGCGGGAATTATCAGCCATCGTCCGGCCCTGCAAGTTCTTTATCTTGAAAGGGTATGTATTCCGGCAGAATAACCCGGCGATCGTAGGGGTAGAGATAGAGATCGGCCGGATCCGGGCCGGAGATCCCATCATGAATGTACAAGGAAAAAGGATTACCTCGGTCAAAAGCCTGCAGGAAGGGCAGGAAGCGGTGAATACGGCCGGACCGGGCAAACAACTAGCGATGGCCATGGAAGGGGTTACGGTCGGACGGCAGATCCAGGAAGGAGATTATTTATACAGTGATATTTCAGCAGAAGAGTTCAAGAAATTAAAGGAATTGAAATCCCATCTTTCCTCGCGGGAGATCGACGTTCTGAAAGAAGTGGCGGAGATAAAAAGGAAAGAAGATCCGCTGTGGGGGATGGGATAAGTCTATTTCTGCAGGAGAGCCTGTTCTGCTTCCCACAGCAGCACTTCATCATAATCCTGGCCGTCGGCATAGATTTCCCGCACCGGAAGGGGAGCAATACTATCGACTAAGCGCAAGCCTTGGGCTTCCAGAGCAAAGGAGCTGCAGAAGATTTAAATATAAAGAAAATGAAATTGACGAAGCATGTTCCCAGGAAACCGCTCCTGCTCTGAGTTATACGACTAAAACCAAAAGTATCGACCAAGTATTTCAAGATCATGACGGATACCGCCTGTTTTCCCGTGATGAACATAATCGAGTGGTTCAGGAAGGATACAACTCTTGACTTCGACCTCGGCCGATATTACCACCAGAAGTGCAAACAGAATTTAAAGGACTGGATAATGTAACTGATGATGCCGTGGTGATCTATCGCGACTTAAAAGTCGGGGAACAGCCCTTTGCTCAGATCTTAGAATACACTGTCGCTGGCTGCACTTATTTTAGCACGGTTCGTAACAATAGATATCGGGAAGGAAAACCGATTCCTCAGCACTATGTGGAAATCCACCTGCCAGAAAACCAGGGCCTGGCCGGTGGAAATGAATACTGGATCGAAGGCAAAATACCCCAGCATGGCTCTCTCACTGAAATACGTTAAGGGTTTATAGTAAGTAGATCTAGCTTGATTTTGTTATTAATAGTTTGTTGCTGGCAATGATGAGCAGTTAGAATTATTTTTATGATGCTAAACCTGCTGGGAAAAAGAGAAACCTTTTTAAATGGAGTATACTTTAAGTATACCATGGAGACGACCACCATCAAACTCTATCCTAAGACCAAACACGCTTTAGACTGCCTGAAGCAAGAACAAGAGACCTACGACCAAATTATCTCTAAAATGGTAGCCCAAGTCAAGAAAAAGAACCTGGTCAAAGAATTAGTAGAAGCTTATCGGTCTAAAGCAAAAGAAGATCAAAAGATCGCTGAGGAATGGGATGCCGCTTCGGAGGTGGAATGATGCTCCCGGTGAAACGAGGAGATATCTGGCTGGTTAATCTTGATCCCACTATCGGGCACGAAATAAACAAATCCCGGCCGGCAGTCATTATCCAGAATGATATTGGAAACAAGTATAGTCCGGTCACCATAATCGCCCTCATAACTTCCCATAATACTGAACGAATTTATCCTATAGAAGTATTACTTTCTTCTGGGAATACCGGAATAGAAAAAACATCCAAAGTTTTACTGAACCAGATTCGGGCCGTAGACCAGAGAAGATTAATTAAAAGAATAGGCACTGTTAATGAAGAAATTATTGAAAAAATAGACGAAGCTATCCGGATAAGCTTAAAGGTCTGACCATGCAATCTCTCACTATCCTCAACACCCGGGAAATCAAAGAAGTACAGCAGATCCTGCGGGAAGAATTCGGAGCCGCGCTGGAACCAGAGTACGCCTATCTCAGGAATGATAAAGACAAGCTATTCATCATCAGTAAGGATCTGGCCAGAATCGAGTGGAAAAACCTCCTCATCGATAAAGTGGGGCTCTATCTGGGAGAACTGCATGACCACCATTTCCGGCTCAGCAAAGAAGGAGCGCAATTGTTCGTTCGACAGGCCGATAAACAGAAGCTGAAGAATGTGATTGCTTTAACGATGGCAGAGGTGCAGGAGTATTGTAAGGGAAAGGACCTGGAGAAGGATCTGGGCCCTGAGAATAGATTAGTGATTATACGATATGAATCTGATACCCTGGGTTGCGCTCAGTATAAAGAAGGTAAAATCCTAAACTTCCTGCCCAAGATTCACCGAGGAGAGGTTATCCTTTGATGAACACTCCCTCGGATAGGGAGAGAATCATAACTTTGAATCCGGGTATATTCTGTTTCTGCCACTCCGCGCTAGAACGTCAGGGTGCCTATATAAAATTTTCTCGGGGGAAGCGAGTAAGGGGGGATTCTGAATGGGCCGAAACAGCCAAAAATAAGCGAAAAGTTTATATATGGGTTACTATTCTAAAGTAAAAACAGTGATAGTTGAGGAGAAATCTGACTATGGCAATCAAAAAAATAATTATGATTATAGCGTTAGTGTGTTTGGTGTTAAGCTTGATGAGCACTAGTGTACTGGCCCAGCACAATTCTGATGTTGATAGTGATGGAATACGGCGGGGAGAGGATAACTGTCCCACTACTTCCAATCCCGGACAGGAAGATAATGATAATGACGGGATGGGGGATGCCTGTGATGATGACGATGATAATGACGGAGTTTTGAACCCTGCTGATAATTGCCCGCTGGACTTTAATCCCAGCCAGGATGATGATGATAATGATGGGGTAGGGAATCCCTGCGACGATGATGATTATGACAATGATAACGACAATGTCGCTGATACTTTTGATAATTGTCCGCTGACCTTTAACCCCGGACAAGAAAATAATGATGATGACCTACTGGGAAACGCCTGTGATGCCGATGATGATAACGATCAGCTGCTAGATGTCATCGAACCATCGTTAGGCACTAATCCTTTGCTCTATGATACTGATGGAGATGGTAGGAATGATGGCATCGAAGATAGTGATGGAGACGGCTGGTCTAATTTATTTGAAATACAACAGATAGGAACCAGTCCTACTGATCCTGACACTGATAATGATGGAGTGTTAGATGGTGCTGATAATTGCCCTTTTATTAGTAATGCCAGCCAGAGCGATAATGAAAATGATGGTTACGGCAATGCCTGTGATGCGGATGACGATAACGACGTATTGCCCGATGAGGTAGAGATTTCTTTAGGCTTGAATCAATTTGACAGGGATAGTGATGATGATGGGGTCGGCGATGCCAGCGAAGATACTGATAATGACGGCTTGATCAACGCCCGGGAAGTTTTCAACACCGAAACCGATCCGGGAGACTCGGACAGTGATAATGATGGGATTGTAGATGGAATGGACGATGAAGATAATGATGGACTGACCAATTTTAATGAGATATATCAATATCATAGTGATCCGCTGGATCAAGATACCGATGATGATGGAATAGATGATGGAACGGAAGTCCTCAATGGCAGTGATCCTACGGTCGCTGATGACACCGACGCTGATGATGATGGGGTTCTGAATGCCAGTGATAATTGTCCTGCCGTCGCCAATACAGCGCAAACCGATACTGATAATGATGATGTAGGGGATGCCTGTGATACTGACGATGATAATGATACCATCGCTGATGCTACCGATAATTGCCCCTTGACCGCTAATCTGGCCCAGACCGATACGGATGGAGACGGTGTGGGAGACGCTTGTGATGGTGCAAATAGTACGGATACTGATGGAGATGGGGTAGCCGATACGACTGATAATTGTCCTTTAGTAGCTAACACCGCTCAAACGAATACTGATGGAGATAGCACCGGAGATGCCTGTGATACTGACGATGATAATGATACCGTTGCTGATGTTACTGATAATTGTCCTTTAACAAGTAATCTGGCCCAAACTGATACCGATGGAGACGGCGCGGGAGATGCTTGTGATACTGTTGCTTTAAGTGACGAAGAAATAGAATTAAATCAACTTCAAGACAAATTTGAACAATTAGAGGATGATTATGATGAATACAAAGATGATTATCACGATGCTGAAGATGATGAAGATGAAAACGATTTAGAAGATGCTCAAGATAATATCGAGGAGGTACTGGATGACCTGGATGACCTCGAGGAAGACCTGGATGATCTGGAAGAAGATATTGAAGATAATGATAATCTGGATAACCAGGATGAGCTGTTAGATGAAGTCGATAATCTGCGCGATGACCTGGAAGAACTGCGGGATGAGATCAAAGACTTCCTGGGTTTGGATGACGATGAGGCTGATGTTGGAGATACGTATACTCCTCCAGCCGGTTCCGGCACTGCACCCGGTACTACGGTTAAGATCGAGCCATTTAATTTCCCGGCTCCGGCAGTAGAAATTCAATCTGAAGTAAGTTGGGATAGTTTACGGCCATGGGCCTGGACCGCAGCAGGAGTGATGGTGCTGTTCACGGTTATCGTCTTGGGAATGGCATTGGTGGTAGGAAGGAAGTAGAACCAATTGGGGGAAGAATAATAAGAATGGAAAAACTAGAACGATTGATTCAGGGCAGAGCTGGAAGGTTGTATCAAACTAATGGTACTGAGCTTCATCGAGGACGGTCTATCCCTATAGGCAAAATATGCACTCTGGTCGTGCAAAACAACACCAGCATCTCAATAGCAATAGATGAGATGGCTACGAGAGATTCAGTCTTGATTCCCGTTGAAGCTACGGCTTATATCGCCTCTGATTTCTCCGGAGATACCCAGCATGTGCGAAGAAGTAATTTGAAAGGAGAAGAAAAGATGTATTCGGTGTATGCTCTACAGTTTTATTACGTATCTCCATCTGATTATTAGTTAATCTCAGCATTGCAGAAGAAAGGTGTTGGCAATAAAAGTGAAACGCCCCGATGAGCTTACAGAAAATGAAATTAGAAACTATCGTAGTCCAAGAGAAAAATTTTCCCAGATTCTATACTAAAGAACGTGCCGAACGATGGGCGGAAGAAATACCCCTGTATGCCATCAAAAATCCCCATAATCCAGAATGGGAGGCCACACCCCTCATCCCTGCTGATTTACGACCAGAATACGGCCAGGTGCTGATAAAAGATGAATCAGTTAATCCTACCGGCACCATCAAAGACCGAGCGATGTGGGAAGTAGCAAAATTGTATGGAAAACAGGCACGATTATTGCTATCGACAACGAAAAAGCACTCTTCCTTAGAGTTCTACCCCATTCCTCGATTTTCAATCTTTAGCGCGGGAAATGCTGCTGTGGCTGCAGCACGGGTATTTGACAAATATGGGCTTCCCCCCATAAAAGTATTATTAGACCAGAACACTACCGCAAAGATGGTGGAAGAGCTTAAGAAAGAACATGCGGATATTTATCTTGCTGACCTGTCCACACCATTGAATGCCAGGGCAATAAAGGTATTGACTAACAATCCGAATGGTATAGATATAACCTCTACTTCCTCATTCAGGCCTGACACCGTGCTGTATGATTGGCATTTTCACGAAGTGATAAATGTAAGCCCAGATCATGTCTTCACCCCTTATGGCTCAGGAAGATTATTTGAAAATTATGTGCGCTGGCAGGAATCAAGTCTAACGAATGAAATCAATAGATTGAGAGATCCCAGACTAAAAATTCCTATAGATAATTTAATAAGAATAAATATTTTTGGGGCTGAACCAAGAAAAATAGTTAAAAGTCTGGCTGATAAATTGACGGCACGATACAAGCCATTTAAAATTTTAAATGAGGAGGATATAAAAGATATGATCCATTTAAGATATAGTGGCAGAAAAACAAGAGTATATCCCGTTGAAGAAGAAAGAATAGTAGAAGCCCGGAACATACTGTCTTCTTTTTGTCAAACCACCTATTCTGGTGCGGCAGGCTTAGCATTATACATGCAACAATGGGATAATCACCGGATAAAGCCGGGAGAAAAAGTAGTCATCGTAAACACTGGGAGGAGCTGTCTGAAGATAAATCAAGACAAATAGGATCATCAACAATGGAACAACTCTACTTTTATCAAGAAACGAACGAAACTAGAAAATCAGACCGGAAGCTCATTGTAACGAAAATAGTCCCGGTCAATATTGGTGATTTAGCTTTGCTTACTACTAATGCCTATAATAGCAGAACTCCGCAATTGGGAGTCATCCAAGGAGTGGACTCCGTCAGGGGCAGAAACAATAACGTGCTGGTGATTTTTCCCAGTTTCAGCCTCAGAGAACCTTTTTCGTTAGGGGGCGTAGAGATTCCTTTTTTTGAACGCCGGGATAACGACCAATATGAGAAGAGATATCTAACTAATCGTCTGGATCAGTTTTATGCCGGAACAACGGCAGATATTGCCCGCGCACTGGAAGACCACTGGCCTAGTTATAAAATATATGCCACCTTGATTCAGCAGATGCAGAAACCATATCTTCTCCAGAGAATTTGATTAATTCAACACATCTTCAATGGGCTTCTTGCCTTTGAGTTTCTTAGCTGCATCCTTAGCCTGGGCGACTAAATCGACCCCTAAGCCGCTCAATTCCTTGATATGCATCTGCATCAGCTGTTCGACGATCTGCAAGATGCGCAGCAGTTCTTCCCGTTCCTTGGTTAAGGTCGCTAAGGAGCCTTTATGGAAGCCTATTTTCTCTTCTTTGGACATCTCTTTTACTGGTTTTTCGGCCATGAGAGGATAAAGAAGGGCGTGGTTTATTAAGGTTTCTAAAATCACGATGGATTTTAAAACCAAAAAAGTTAGGTATAGTTTCAACCATTTTTCAATTTCATGATAGAAAGATTTTTAAATCATTATTCATAATATAGTATTATGAATCCCAAAAGTCCACTAGAAAGACCAAATTATGTTTTATATTATAAAGCTGAATGTAGAGACGATTGGTCGCATAATGATTATCGTTTTCATGCCCAGGATGATAATCGTGCTCACAGAATTGCTTCATTGTATATTGAAGAACGCAATCACAGAGATAGAGAAGAGATTGATACCGGGAAGAAAAGTGGGCAAGACTGGTGCCAATTTATACCCCTTAAACTAGAGAAACTTACTTATGTCGTAAAAGAGGTTGAAGAAAGAACCTCAGTCTCTTTGCGAAGGGATGCTGTTTCTAGAACTGGGAGTGGTGAGACGGTAGAATTATCGGAATTAATTTGAGTTTTAATCAACGCCCCGGTTCTCCGCAACCTTTAAAACCTCTACCAGTATCCTATGCCCATGAGTATCCTTAATAAAATAATGTTCTGGAAGCGTCAGGATGAGTTTGACTTTGATAAGGTAGCTGAAAAAGAAATGGGCGCTTTTCCTCAGGAAGATTCTGGGTTTGGTGAAAAACTCCCCGGAATGGATGAAAAATCATTGTTTCCGGAAGAACCGGCTTTTTCACCCACGGCAGCACCGATGCCGCCACGGAACAAGCCGATGTTTCAGCAGCCATCATCCTCCTCACGAGATCCTGACTTAGAGCTGATCAACAGTAAATTAGATACTCTCAAAGCGATGCTGTCCTCATTAGAGCAGCGGATGGCCCATCTGGAACAAGCTGCGGGCGTACAGCAAAAACAACGCTTATGGTAAACCGTTGGAAAGGCTGGTTGGGGGTTACTACGGTCATAATCATCCTTCTGGATCAGCTAACCAAATACATCCTAGAATTAGAGAAGCCCAGCTCCGGGATTATCTCCTACACTCAAAACACCGGAGCGGGATTCGGAATCCTGCCGGGACAAACGATCATATTAGGGGTAATTTCAACGGTAGTAGCGATACTAATCATTGCCTATTATCCTAAAATACCTTCAGAACGGTTTCCTTTATGGTGCTGGGGAATGTTCTTAGGAGGAGTGATAGGAAATCTGATTGATCGCCTGGTACGTGGATATGTGGTTGATTTCATTAATATAGGATTCTGGCCAGCCTTCAATATTGCCGACAGCGCTATAACAATAGGAGCAATGGGACTGCTCATATATTATTGGAAGAAGTGAATACGAGCAGTAGTATACCAGAAGACATAAATTTTTATACAATTAGTTATGCAAAATGGGATAGCTTTCCCATTTGCACTAAAGGCTTTCTGCCTTTTAGTGTCTTCTGTATATAGTAACTGACTTTTTGTATAAATATTTACGTCAGTTACTATAGAACCTTGATGAATAATCTTTATAAAGTGAAGATAATAAAAATCGTAGTCGTGATGGGAGGATTACTATGCTTATGGATGGGCCGGATGGCCGTTTAGTGGTGATTTCCGTATCGAACCCGAGATATGCTCTGCTCTCAACGAATTTGCCAGATGGAAGAAAACTGGATATTACAGAAGATTTATGGCAGACACCAGAGCATCGCAGTATGGCGGCTCAGTTAGGTGAAGCTGTTCCTGCTGGTCCCCGTTTCTATGTTGCTAAAGTTTATCTGCCTTCCGGAGAGAGTGTTGAACCTCAAGACGCTACCTTGCCAGAGAAATTACGATTACCTAACGACACAGTAATCGACGATTATGTCCGTTATGCACCGAGAGATAATTAAATAACACTTCTGGAAGCAGTCAGAGCACCTACTTCTCGTCAGAAGAAATGGCTGGTAACGGATGCACTGGTGTAAATCCTAAGCTCTGGGCTTTTTCTTCAATGAGTCTATTCAATGGCTGGCGTTTCATCTCCGCATATCTCTGTGCCAGTTCCAGATGATTAACTCTTATTTTTTTCTCTCGTAAAGATTTTAATCCGGCTTCACCAATAATATTTTTTTCAGCAATATTGTATACGAGCGAATGAATGTTTAGGGGAGTGCCGCTGAGATAGTGCTCCAGGTGGGCATCCAGACCGCGATAATTAATAGAATACACCGTATCTAAAGGAACGAGATCAATGCTTTTATCATCATGGACCAATTTGGGATTGGCCCACCGATTCTGCATTCTCACCCAGCCAGCAGGAAGGGTTAAGGTATCATTGCGCTTTTCAACCAGGAAATCAAAATCAGTCTGGTGAGCAGGAGTGCCATAGAGTTCAGAGACTAAATTCCGGTATAGAAATCCTCCCATGAGCCAGATCGTGCCGGAAGAATTTTGTCGGACTATCTCCAGCGCTTCCTGGTATCCGTCATGTTTTTGTGCCCAGTCCGCAAATAAAGAACTGTATTCGACAGATTTATCAGTAGCCATGCTCTACACCTACATAACACAGCTATGTTTCTTATAGCCTTTTTCGATCGCCGCGCGCTGGTCCTCAAACCATACCCGCCGGGATTTCTCTATTTTCTTGGCCCATTCGCATTTAGGCTCATGATAGACGTTGCTGTTCCTGCTGGCGACATATTTTCCGGGAAAATAATTGACCGTTGGCGCGGAAGCCTTTTTCTTTTCTTTATCATCATAAAAAACCACACTAGGGGGCTCGGTGGCTGGTTTTGTGGCTGCTGCTTTCGCTCGGGGAAAACTTAAGAAGAAACCAATCAAGGCTACGATGAGCAATACGACATACAAACGCTCTTTGAAGAGCCACAATAAGACTAAATTAACTAAATATAAACTGAAAATGGCTAAAAACACCCGTTCTCCCCAGCCGGCGCTGTATCCCACGAAGGCCAGCAAGGATAATACGGACAAGAGCAGCAAGCCCAGCAATTCCAGGCCAAAGGTCTTGGCCGAACTGGCAGTTATAATCCGTACCAGGCTCAGGAGCAATAAGGCTAT
>Ga0209541_10012318_pt1 | contig 13245 bp, 9 predicted proteins | sample RifCSPlowO2_01_FD_184027 | JGI IMG/M metagenome (GOLD analysis project Ga0209541, IMG submission 184027) | Groundwater microbial communities from Rifle, Colorado - Rifle CSP2_plank lowO2_0.1 (SPAdes) (version 2) | ecosystem: Environmental > Aquatic > Deep subsurface > Groundwater | place: Rifle...
GCACTGGCCAAAGGCGGCACCACGTTACGGGATTTCGTGAACGGCCAGGGTGAACCGGGTTACTTTCGCATGGAGCTGCAGGTTTATGATCGTGCAGGTGGACCGTGTTTCATATGTAAATCACCCATAAAAGTAAATCGCCTCGGGCAACGATCAACATTTTATTGTTCATCATGTCAACACTAGGCAAGCTTTACTTCAAGACAATGTTTTCTTGCTGTCCAATCTGGCATTACACTTTCAAGCAACTTATAATACTTCGGACCATGGTCGTGAAACTTCTGATGGCAAAGTTCATGGGTAACAACATATTCAATACATTCACGAGGCGCCTTTATCAGATCAACGTTTAAATTCAAAATTCCTGATTTGGTTAAACTTCCCCAGCGTTTTTTCATGTGGCTGATTTTTAATTTTGGTTTTCTAAAACCATGTTTTTTAAATTTAATCATGCAATCCTCCAGGCACTTGTTAAATATCTCCTTTGCTTTTAACTGATACCATTCATCAAGCAATCCTTTTACAACAGCAGGGGCTTTACCTTTTTTACATGTAATCCAAAATATTCCCCTCGTGAGTTTTACACTGTCTTTTGTTCCTTTTTTTACTTTTAATCGGTACTGTCTTCCGAGATAAAGGTGAGTTTCTCCGCTAATATAAGCCTTAGGTGGTGTACGCGGTTCGAATCTGGAGAAATAATCCAGTTGTTTACTTATCCACCTAGCGCGTTTCGTTACTTTTGATTTGATTTTATCCAACGGGGCTTTATCCGGCGCCCTGACGATCACCTTTGAATCCGGATGAACAGCAATTTCCATAGTCTTTCGATCAACGAACAGGATTTCATAATCGATCCTCTGATTTCCATATTCCAGATATTCTTTATCAGCATCCATCATAGCATCCAGCGTTCCGCATTTTTCATGGTTCTTTTAATTATCTCATCCATTTGCTCAACTGAAAGATCTATTCTGTGTTCGCCTTTAATTACATCAAACAAATAGTCATCAATATCATTCATGACCATTTTCTTCGCATCTTCGTCGTCCCAGAACTGGACTTTCCAGTGTTTTCTAAAAATTTCCTGAAAGGCTATTGCCGCATCAGCAGCTATTGCGTCGCTTTTCAGTTTATCCTTGCCGCTATCAAAATACGTCCTGATGATACCGAACATCGCCATTGCATGACCATTCCCATTAATGTTTTCCGGCATGTCATCATGTTTTCCGGTTTTTATCTTATCTCTGTAGTCTGCAACACGGTTCAAATATTCCATGTCTGTGATCCGCTTGGCGCGGAATTCATCAATAGCCTGTTGAATGAGTTTTGAAAACTTTTCATAGAAGGCAGGATCTTCTTCCATTTTTTCACTGATGACTTTCATGGTGGCATGCGCGATTGTGTCAGCTCTCGAGGCAGTGCTTTTTGTCGCGTAAACACCCTGTTCTTCCTTGACCTGATTAAATGTTGATTCATCAAAAATATCGACAGGCTTGTTTAATTGAATGACCTTATTGGCCTGTATATGCGTGTCCAGAAGTTTCTTGATTTTTGGTTCATAATCACCATAATCAATCGCATCTGCATAGCGGATTTTCACTGAATCCTTCAAGTTATCAAACCGGTTAAAATCATCTTTATATTGTTTGATTTTGGTAGCGGATGTTTCCGTTAAAAACTTCTCGCTGGACAATGCCATATGCAGGCATTTCCCATATTCCGACAGGAGTTCATAAAAATCATCCCTGAGTTTCTTGTCCGCCAGCAATAGTTCATACGCCTCTTCATCATGCTGATTTTTAACTTTCTTGAATATGTCCCAGAGGTCAGAGTATTTCTGCGGTAATTTGGCGACTTCTTCATTTAAGGAAATCAAGGCTCCGGCCAGATCTTCCTCTTCAAATCCGGCCAGTTCATTGTATGAAGTCAAGGCTTTATCCAGCTCACCGAGGATGCTGGCGTAATCAACGATGTAACCAAACTCCTTGCCTTCATAAACACGGTTCACGCGGGCAATTGCCTGTAGCAGTGTGTGTTCCTTTGATTTGCGGCACAAATAAAGCACGGTGTTGCGTGGCGCATCGAATCCAGTCAACAGTTTGTCCACAACGATCAGGATTTCCGGTTCTTCTCCGTACTTGAACTGGTTAATAATCTGCTTGTTATATTCTTCCTCCGAACCATAGCGCTTCATCATTTTCTGCCAGAATTTCAAAACTTCATCTGTTGGTTCGGCATCTACTTCCTCGTAACCCTCTCGTTTATCCGGCGCGGATATTACAACCTCGGAGGATACATGCCCGATTTCATTCAGAAACTCATGGTATCTGATCGCAGAAGGTTTGCCGGGCGCAACCAGTTGTGCCTTAAAGCCCGAACCTTGCCAGGTTGCCCGGAAGTGTTCACTAATATCGAATGCGCGCATATAAACCACCTGCTCGGCCTTGTTCAGCATCTCGGCACGTGCATATTTCTTCTTCAAATCGGCCTTCTGTTCCCTTGTCAATCCCTGTGTATGCCGTTCGAACCACAGGTCAATCGCCTGTTTGTTCTGCTCCATCTCTACATGTCGCCCTTCATAGAGCAACCGCACAACAGCGTTATCTTCTACCGCCTGATTGATGGAGTAATGCGGTTCAATCAACCCGCCAAAACGAACGAAATTGTTCTTCTCGGCTTTCATTAGCGGCGTACCGGTAAAACCGATATAACAGGCATTCGGGAACATCTGCCGCATGCGGCCAGCAAATATATCGAAATTGGTACGGTGGCTTTCATCCACGAGCATGAAAATATCGGCGGATTCATCCGAAAACTGTTTTGCCTTAAGGGCCTTGTCAAATTTATGGATGAGCGTGGTAATGATCCCTGACCGCTTTTCTGAAACAAGATCCAGAAGATCACGCCCGGTTTTGGCGCGTTCCGGATCAAGACCGCATACGGAAAATGTATTGCCCAGTTGCAGATCAAGATCCTTGCGATCTGTCACCAATACAATACGAGGATTAATGATTTCCGGATCAAGCGCAAGACTTCTTGCCAGCCAGATCATCGTCAAGGATTTTCCTGATCCTTGCGTATGCCAGATGATGCCACCTTTTCTTCTGCCTTTTGAGTCCTGTTGCTTGATACGTTCTAGCGTGGATTTCACAACAAAATATTGCTGATAACGGGCGATCTTTTTTATGCCGTTCTCAAAAATGGTGAAATCGTAGGCCAGATCAAGCAACCGTTGCGGACGGCAAAGACTGTAGATAGCCTTGTCCTGTTCCGTAATCTCCCGTGTGCCTTCCTCTTCAAATGCCTCAAAGAATTTCCTTGCCAGTGCAAAGTCGCCGGAAAACAAGGCTTCTTTCTGATCTTCTTCAAGTGGTGTATTTACACAGGCAATAACATCAGATTCTTTATCTCTTAATTCCTTCCAGATACTCCAGAATGGTGCTGAGGTGCCAACTGTGGCGTAACGGGCGGAGTTCTTGTTAATCCCCATCACCAGTTGTGAATAGATAAATAACCTCGGAATAAATTCTTCACTTTGGTTACGAATAGATTGGGAAATTGCCTGTTCAATCTCGATCTTGGATGATTTACATTCAATTACGGCAAGAGGGATACCGTTAACAAACATAACGATATCAGGCCGGTTGGTCTCGGAACTGCGGGTACGCTCTACACTGAATTCGGCAGTTACATGAAAGACATTACGATCCCAGTTGCGCCAGTTAATGTATTTCAGATTGAAGCTTTTGGAGTCCCCTTCTATGGTCTGTTCCAGTGCAGTGCCGAGGGTAAGTAGGTCATAAATGGCTTCGTTGGTTTTCTGCAGCCCATCGAACTTGACGGACTTCAGCTTCTGTATGGCGGATTGAATATTTTCCTCGCTGAAGAGATATTCCTGTCCTTTATATTGTATCCGGTTAATTTGTTTCAGTTGTTCACGCAGGATGTTTTCCAGTAACACATTACCATGCTTGTTCTGGCGCTCAGCTAATGCTTGATCAGGTGTCAGATATTCAAACCCCAGATTAATCAGAAGCTGCAATGCAGGGATCTGGGAGAGGTATTTTTCAGAGAATCTAAATCTATCAGACATGTTCGTTCTCTTTTATTTTTGCATCTACACCCTTGTTTGCTTCACGATAACCAAGTGTAAATTGAGGTGTAACGGGAATACGGTAGTGTCGGCATGCCACAAGAATTAGAGGCCAAAGGCCGTTTTTTTGTGATGAAAGATTATTGAAATATTCTTCGTTCTCACATTCATTCCATATAATTTCTAGACATTCTTTAACAGGAAGATCTACAGGAACATTAGATAGTACAAAGCCATGTGCATCACTATTGGTATAAAGATGTCTTTCAGATGTTTCATCTGGATACCACAATTGAAAGTTACAATGCATGAAATGATTTGCCTTTGCTTTACGCACTCTGACATATAACTCCTCCTTCTTAAGCAAAGCTGCCCAAAGAGCAATTGTGGGATAAAGAATACTTCCTGAAGTAACTTCCTCACGATAATCTTTGTTCCCATGCTTGGGATGCTCAAGTAGTGCCCGATATGACCGAAGTATGCACGGAAAGTGGCCGTCACATTCATATGAAAAGATACTTCTATTTAGAATCTCAGACAGCCACGCGGCCATGTCATTTTCATTACTATCCTCGAAAGACAGAAATAATAATGCTATTGAAATATCAATAGTCTGGTCATCCTTAAAGGGCATAAACAATGTGGGATTATTCGAAATTAGATTTTTTATAGCCTGTGTTATGACCTGAATTTCCTGTAAACATTGTTCTTGTCTTTCTTTATCATCTTTGCCAAACATTTGGCCATTCCAATGAGACCAAATACCAGCTATGGCCAGTCTGCCCAGCACATCAAATAGCTTCAAATTGACATCCAGGGGACTGGATGATCGAACTGCAGATGACAGTCCATCGCGTTTGTCTGTGTGAGGCAGTATCTTTTCTGATAGATACTGAATACTAATCAGCTGATAGAGATTAAGGATTGCAGTAAATGCAAGTTGAATAGATTTGTCTGTTTTTGAACCCTTTGTGAAGGACTCTTTTGATAGCTCCCACGCATACAGTAAAGCCCGCTCAGAAGATAAATAGGCAGACTCCAGATTATCTTCATCTCGAGACCATGTGAATAATACCCATAAACATATATAAATTTGACGAACAGACATGATTCTCTGTTTATCGATTATTTGTTCAACACTGGATAAAGAAGTAATTAAATCCGAAAAGTGCCGAAACGAGGCTTCAGGTTCGTCAAGTAGCGCAAGCGATTTCCTTAATTTTGGTCTCGCATCTTTTGGCAAAAGATCTTCCCGCAAAAAATATTTTTCGATTAGTTCAGCCAGTTTGTCGCCATTCCATTCCTCAAAAACCAGCCCATCTCGTTTATTTTCATTAGTATATCCTTCAACTTGTGGTCTAACTTGCTCCTGGATATCACCACCCACACATATACAAATCACTATATCCTTATCTCTATGTTCACTTGGCAGGTGATTAGGTATATAAACATCCAGTATTTCATTGAGGGATGGTCGCAGTGATTGATTGGAATCTCCATCCCATGCTGCACGATTCAAATTACCGGACTTTATTGAGAACAGATATACCTTGATTGGTCCTCCATCAATAGATCCGACAGCAGCCACATCTACACCATACTGTCTTGAGCCGCGACCAGGTCTTGAAAATACATTTAGACCCATCTGGCTCAGCAAATCAGGCAAAATTGCATCCAGTTCTTCACGCTCTTTGAGTGACTCAAGATATTGTTTAATGATAAGTTTCATGTGATACGTTGTTTTTCTGCTCTAAACAATCGCAGCATGTAATCCAGACCAAATGGATCCAAGTGCTCTTGCCGGGGAAATTCCACCTCCGTTCCATGATTTTTCAATTCCAATTCCGTTCGTTGCGGTCCACTGGTTGGATGCTGGAAATAATTAATGGATTTCCTTCCATACAAGAGCAACGATTTTGTACATATGAGGTTAACAATAGAATTCTTCATGGCCTCCTTATACGGTTCAGAAAAAAGTTGATTTAAATGTCTGGCATGGGCATCTCGATGATCTTGAGAAGAGAACATCTCAGGGATTCTTCCCACAGATTTCAGTCCCTCCAGATAGGAATCGAACTCCCTAAGTGATGACAGAATTACAGTTTTGGTTTCTCCTGATTCATTATCTACCTGGCTTTTCAAATATTCGTAAAGTGATCCTGAATAATTCAAAAGTAGTGGGTCGAACAATAAAGAGCCTAATTCCTTAACTAAATCCAGGTCATTTGTTTGTCGCATTAAAGATATAATAATGCTGGCACAGGTTACTGGTTTGAAGAAAAGATATCCGATTGTTTTGCGTGCAATAAACATATATTGCATTGATTCTGCTTGTGAAAGCTCGCTGGTATCCAATTCCACAACAAGATCATTGCCATGGATAGAATGTAAGATTTCTCTGATACCTTCGCAGAGAACACGGTCCCCTTTCAATAACCATCTTGTAATAATCTTGTTTAAAATATTTGTCTTTGATCCAAGAATTCCATGAATCGCGCTGTCAAAAGATTTTAAAGTCAAACTTTCCGCATTAGCCAATAGCAGATTTTCCAGGAACTCAATTCCAGAATTTGGATCATCTCTTTCAAGTAGTTTTAACACCCCATAATCAATATTATCTAGTGTGCCTTTATTATTTGGATTAACCCTCATCAAATAGTGCATAATGATATCGATTAAATCTTCAGGAAGCTCATTGATATTGAAACCAAACTCTTCAGATGCGGCATGTAATGCCAAATCTCCACCTTTCGCCAAGGCCTCATTTAATATTTCTATCGCACGACCAGATTTAGAATGATCAGGCCTGCAAATTGAACAAATTGATTTGATTGAATTGCCGAGTAGATGATCATCTGATTCCCGGGCAACAACTTTTTCTAAACAATCTATCGCTTCATTTAATAGTTCTGAGTTGTGCTGGTAATTAATTCGTCCAAGGGCATAAACTGCCCTTTTACGTATCTCGATCTTTTCATGGGAGGCAAGATTTACTGTTTCTGCAAAATAGTATTTAAGGTCATCTCGTGTGCCAGCAACAATAATCGGACTGATAAAGTCGCCCCATTGATCTGGATCATTTTTAATTAGTGAAAGGGCTTCATTCGCTCTTGATGGATCTGCCACGCAATGTTCAATAAATGAATTCAATGTCCAATTTGCCGCCATATCCTGGCCTGCCTCCTTAACCAAATGGGCAACACATTCCATAACCTTTTGTATTGGTGCATTTAAATGTGGCAATGCTTTTTCAAACAAATTCCGAGTCAAGAAGAAGTCCGGCCCTGTATTTTTCTTGTTATGCAGCCTAATAAATTGATCAATCAGATCAATTTCGCCTGCGTTATGTAGTGCAATTAGTTCCTCAGTGACGTGCTCACGATTATCCTTTTCTCCACGCGCAGATTGAACAACGACTTCCAGAAAATTGCCGTCCCGCTGTGCTTCTAGCAAAGTTAATCGCAGATCATTCATTGAATTATTTTCTTGGCCTTTATATGCCATTTACCGGTTAACAGTTTTTGCATCAGGCCTTGCTTTTGTTTTCGGTAAGCTTCAAGCTGCTTCTTGAGAAAATTGACCTCCCTTTGAATTGAATTGAGCACCTCTACTACAGCAGTTTGCTGTTTTATAGAAGGAAGCGGAATAAGGATTGCACCAAAATCATCAAAGTTGACTGTTTCTCTAACGCTGCCTTGGACACTTTTGGAGATACGTTGCTTGGCTTCATCAGAATTAAGCCAGTGTAGAAAATAATCAGACATAACTTTCGTTTTATCCAGTTCAAATACTACATACATCGGACTTAGTACACCTTCATCCCATTTATCCAAACGTGCTATGGATCCAACGTTGATTCGTGATGGGTTGTAAGCATATTGGCCTTTTGTAACAATCTTATAATTACTCAAATCACTACTAGCCACCCTGCGTTCAAAATGATCCTCGGGTAATACAAAACCATTTTTATTAGTTACACTTAGCACCAGATCAATATTTTTGTTTTTGTTTTTACTTGATATTTCACGTGCCACATCACGAATATGTATTCGCGGACAATTAGAATTAGACATTACTTGACTTAGCAACCAAGTGTAATAAATTTCTTTTGCCTTGATTAATTGTTCAATTTTTTCAACAGTTATATCCCAAGTTGAAATTAGCTCCACTATTGCCAATTGTTCGTTTATTGGAGGCAAAAGCACTGGGAATTCTTTTAATTGGCTGGAATTTATACTTGCTAAATTAGTACTTTGTTTAGAGCATTTTAAGAAATACGTTTTCCCATATTGACTACCTGTTAATATTGATAGAAATTCTGAGATAATTAAATCTGTATTAGGACGCACCGCAAATACATGATTTTGATGAAGGCAGTTTTTAATCTTATCTTTCCAAACCGCTCCACGTCCTAATTTGTCGAAATCACCACCTTCTGTTAATAAGACATCACCATATTTAAGCATGTAGCGTTCAATTTTAGATTTTTCCACCTCAATATTTTTAATATAAGATAGATCTAGATAACCATCCTGCACATTTGCCACTCGTAAATATGGTAAAGATATTGTGTCAGTAATTCTTCTTCCTCCTTTTGCGATACCAGTTTGAACATCTGCAACTTCTGATAGAGGTTTCAATTTCCAACTTTTAGGAATCATTTCTTACTCTCTGATTTCAGTTTCTTTTCTAATTTTTTAGCCGTATCTTCCAGTCGTTTGATGACATCTACTTCTCCCAGACTTTCTTTGTATTCCCTGCGTCGTTGCTCGAACTGCTCATATTCCTGATGGGCGTAATCTTCGGCCTCATGTTTGCTGACCTTGCCCGCATCCGACAGCACTTTTCTTTCATTAAATGCCAGAAACTCATCCAGCTTTTGTTCCCAGTTTTTCATGAAGATTTGTTTGCGGCGGCGGGCCTGATCCTCGGCAAAATCTAGCCACATAACAACAATACGGTTCAGTTCATTAACTTCCTTTTCATTCAGGTAATTTTTGGCAATGGTGACATCCGTCTTGCGGACTTCTCCGGTTTTCCAACTGGTGAGGCCCATATTGGGTTGATTATGATCTGCACGCAGTTTGATCAATTTTGCTGCCGTCATGTCCGTCGCGACATAATGCAGTTTGTTCTGAATGACACTGAAAAATTTCGTGGTTTCCGGCCATGTGGGGTCATAATCTCCCGCCATGGCGAAAATCTCCCTTACCCGTAAATACATACGTCGCTCACTGGCGCGGATATCCCGGATGCGCGCCAGTAATTCATCGAAATAATCCGGAACTGTAGACCCGGCTACCGGCGGGTTTTTCAGGCGTTCATCATCCATAACGAATCCCTTGACCAGGTATTCCTTTAATTTATCAGTTGCCCATTGGCGGAACTGGGTGCCCCGCCGGGATTTGACCCGGTAACCTACCGCCAGAATGGCTTCGAGGTTAAAGTGTTTTACCTTGTATTCCTTGCCATCTGAAGCAGTTGTTCGGAAATTCCGAACAACTGAATTTTCCTCTAACTCCCTTTCCTGAAAGATGTTTTTCAGGTGCTCACTAATCGTCGCCTTTGATTTTTGATAAAGGTCACAGAGCATAGACTGGCTTAACCAGATAGTTTCATCTTCAAAGCGGCATTCGAGGCGAGTTTTACCATCCTCGGTCTGATAAAAGAGGATTTCACCTTTTTGGGAGGCAATCTCTTTATTATCAGTTTTTTTCTTGCTCACCGTTGAATCTCCTTGAGTTTTTTTGCCATTTCTTTTCTGACTTCCGCCAGTTCCTTTTCCAGCCGGTCGATTTCCTTCTGCACTTCATCGATATCGATCTCTTCTTCTTCCTCGAAGGTATCCACGTAACGGGGAATATTCAGGTTGAAATCGTTTTCTGTAATTTCCTCCAAGCTGGCGACATGGGCGTATTTTTCGATTTCCTTGCGTTTCAGGTATGTACTCAGGATCTTCCGGATATGTTCCTCCGATAATGTGTTCTGGTTTTTACCGGAGACATATTCCCGGCTGGCATCAATAAACAGCACATCTTTGCGTTTGGCATTTTTTCCACCTTTTTCACGGCTGCGGTCAAATACCAGAATGGCTACTGGGATGGATGTTGTTGGGAACAGATTGGCGGGTAATCCAATCACAGCGTCCAGCAGGTTTTCCTCTATCATCTTTTGCCGTATGCGGCCTTCGGCGGCACCACGGAATAAAACACCATGTGGCGCAACAACTGCAACACGACCTTCTTTCTCCAGCGCAGTTTCCACCATATGACTGATAAAGGCCCAGTCACCCTTTGACTTTGGTGGCATGCCTCGCCAGAAACGGTTGTAACGATCAGTTTCCTGTTCATCATCCCACCATTTATCGAGTGAAAATGGCGGATTGGCGACGACAATATTGAATTTCATCAGGCGGTCTTTTTCCACGAGTGCCGGGCTGGTGAGCGTATTACACCATTCAATGCGTGCGCCATCCGCACCGTGCAGAAACATGTTCATACGTGCCAGTGCCCAGGTACTGCCATTGGATTCCATGCCAAACAAAGCAAAGTTTTTATCTCCTACTGCGCGCCCTGCTTCGATTAACAATCCACCTGAACCACAGGCAGGATCACAAATTCGATCTCCCTTTTTAGGGCTAGCCAGTTTGGCAACCAGTTCCGAAACCTTGTGTGGAGTATAGAATTCACCGGCTTTTTTCCCAGCATCCGATGCGAAGCGTCCAATAAGATAAATATAGGTATTGCCGATCACATCCTCAGATACCCGGCTTGGGCGCATGTCCATTTGTGGCTTGTGAAAATCTTCCAGTAGTGTTTTGAGACGGCGATTACGATCCTTGGTCTTGCCCAGATTGGCTTCAGAATTGAAGTCGATATTACGGAATACACCTTCGAGTTTTTGTTTGTTTGCTTCTTCGATGGCATCCAGCACTATATTAATCAAATCGCCAATGTTGGGTTCGTTCCTTCTGTCATACAGACTGTAGTAATCCGCAAGGAATTTGTCACGCACTTTTTTTGAACCTTCTTCCTTGATCTCAACCATCGGTAAAATAAATCTTTCACGCTCCAGCCTACGGCGGATACGAACATCGTCATTGCCGTATTGTTTTTTGTATTCCTGATAATGATCTTTCCAGACATCCGAAATATATTTAAGGAACAGCATCACCAGGATGTAATCCTTGTATTGGGCAGGATCGATAACGCCCCGGAACGTATCACAAGCGGCCCAAGCGGTGTTGTTGATTTCAGTTTGTGAAATTTTAGTGTTCATTTTTATTTTCCCCTTGATTCATCTCATACAACTGACCAAGCAATTGCTGTCCGATCAAGTTATGTTTTAAATCAGTCAGTTTAACCAGTTCATTTTGTAAGTCTTTTTCACGCAGAGTTAATCTTCCAATTTCCGCGATTTGTTTCTGTTTATCCAGTGACGGCACGGGTATTTTTAATTCAACAATTAAACTTCTCTGAACGATAGGAGTACCTGCACCGGTACGTACCTGGGCTATCTGGGATTGCACCAGTGATTGGTTCAAAGTCCAAGCTAAATATGCCGGGTCTATACCATCCTTAACCCGCAATATGTATAGAGTTGCCGACGCAATAGTTTTTTCAGGTACATCTTTGACTACAACCGCCTGATTACGTGTTCCGCGCGAAATGAAAAGCACATCACCGTTATGGATTTCATATTTATCTGTTGAGCCCTTGGGAGTAATACGCAATTCATGGAGATCGATGTATTCATAATCCATACCATAAGGAATATGTTTTGCCATGATCATTTGATAAGTTCCCTCTGGCTCATGCTCCGCACGAGCCTTGAGGGAGTACCCAGGAAGAACTTCCGCGCAGTCTGACAGTTTCCTTATTTCGACTGGCATAATCATTTACTTAACCATTACAGCTTGTGCTGTAATTACCAAGCAGATCTGCTTCGATCGTGAGCCTTTGTTTCTCGCTCGATTCGAGATAAATACCAATATGGGTTTTCTCATTGCGATCAAAACAGGACTGCTTATGGTGATCATCAAAGCGAGAACTTAGATCACCCGTCTCGCCGATATACAAGATGGAGTAGTTCGATTGGTTAGCTTTCAACACTGCGTAAACTACTCCAACTGCGTTAAATGATGTACCCCAAGGATAAACATCAAAACCATATGTTTTCTTGGAAGCGCCCTTTAAAGTAATGGTGTCTACTTTTGCCATATTAGTGTTCTCCAAATTGGTGGTCTGACTGGTTTAGGTCACCAACATGAAGTACACTTTAATTGCTTATCAAAGCGACTTTAGCTGTGGCCCAGGCTCTGCCTGACCAGTTAAAGTTCAGAAAGCCTGTGTTACAGCATGGGCTTTCTTTATACCTGTTCAGAATTAATCTGATGGAGTAAATATATTCGTCTGTTAATTACTTGTCAATATAATTATTTAAGTAAATAGTTTACTGTATTTTATATTATCGTGCTAATGACAATAATATCTTACATATTAAATAGTTAATGATATATCTACAGATGCTAATCTATGCTTTTCTAAAGATATTTATTCTCGCGCGTCACTAAAAGTAGCCAATACGTTTTATTGCGCTACTACGAGTATGAAATGCTTGAACGGATCTGTAAGACGAACACGTTTTCTGTTCGGCCTGTCCTGAAACTCCAGCCATCTGGAATGCAATATGTACTCATTAGCTTGGAAATGAGCACCACTATTTCGTTAAAAAACATACTTCGGAGATATCCCACGTGAAGATCAGGCGTACTTTATCGGGATAGTTGAAACGGAAATTATGAGCTTGTATGAGGGCGGCATCGCCCACTATCCTATGCGAACATTACAATAAAACTTGGCAACGTGATAAACAATCACTGCAATAAATGACCATGGTTTAAATACATGGTATTTTTTGATTACTTTCGTTCCTTTCTCCTGGTGATGTCTTCTTCCTCAGAGTCGGGACCATAGAGTTTGACCGGTTCCGCCATTCTGCCACGGATTCGGATATTCAGAGACTCAACAGCAACCGAAAATGCGATAGCGAAATAAATGTAACCCTTGGGTATGGATCTGTCAAAACCATCGGCGATCAAAGCTACGCCAATCAGCACCAGAAAGCTCAACGCCAGCATTTTTATGGTTGGA
>Ga0209541_10012320_pt1 | contig 13243 bp, 12 predicted proteins | sample RifCSPlowO2_01_FD_184027 | JGI IMG/M metagenome (GOLD analysis project Ga0209541, IMG submission 184027) | Groundwater microbial communities from Rifle, Colorado - Rifle CSP2_plank lowO2_0.1 (SPAdes) (version 2) | ecosystem: Environmental > Aquatic > Deep subsurface > Groundwater | place...
AGAATTAAGAATTCAGAATGTAGAATGTAGAATGTAGAATGTAGAATGTAGAATGTAGAATTGAAAAATTAGTTAATCATTCTGCACTCTAAACTCTGCATTCTGCATTAGTGAGTATATCAACCATTCTTTTTCTACACAAGACTCTTATATATTTCCTCCAGTCTCTCGACAATCCCCGGCCAAGCGTACTTCTCCTCGGCCGCGCGCCGGGCCTTTTGCCGCCACGCGGCGCGATCGGCCTGATTGTAAAAAAAACCCCTGATCGCTTCGGCCAAGTCAGTTGGGTTATTTGGTTCGACCGTCAAGCCGCCGTCACGCGCCACGGCGCGCACCCCGGGCAAGTTACTTCCAACCACCGGAATACCGCTCGCCATGGCTTCAAGGAGTACCATGCCGAACGCCTCGCCACAATTAATGGAAGGCAAAACAAAGAGATCGGCCAGGTTATAATACAAAGGCAGTTCTTCGTCAGAAACGTAACCGACAAAGCGAACGCCATCGGTAAGCTGATAGCCCCGACGCTTGTTATCGGGGCTCCGTACTGAAACGTCGGAGCTGATAGCTGATAGCTGATAGCTTTCTCGCAACTCTCCATCTCCCACGAACACAACTTGGGCCTGCAGACCTGCTTTCTTTGCCAAAAGCAAGGCCTGAAGCAGTACCGGTACGCCCTTAAAATAATGCGCCGCGTCCATGCCGCCGACAAAAAGAATGACTGGTAAATTGGGGTCGAGCTGGTGGCGAGCGAACAGCGCCTCTGGTTTTGCCCGCGGCTGGAAGCGAACGGTGTCCACGCCAAACGGCAAACCGATCCATTTCTTCTTGTTCTCTCGATAGAGCGCTGACGCCTGGCTTGACTCAATGTACTCGAGCGAGCTGGCAATCAGCCGATCGGCGGAACGCAAAATCTTCGGCATCCAGTAGGCGCTGTAGTATTTAAAAATCAGCCCTTTCCCGCCCGGGGCGCGCGTGTCCATGTGATAGGTGATGACGAACGGCGTCGCCGGATGATCTTCTTTGTAGCGGCGAACAAGATTGGCCGTACCGAAGAATGGGTAATGGAGGTGGACGAGTTCAGAGCCTTCTAGCTCGCGCCGCAGTTGCGGCAAGCGCGCGGCGTTGCCGTATTTTAAACTCGGTTTCAAGCGCTTGGCGTAGTCAATCTTGGTTTGCAAAACAGGCGCGTGCTCCGGCTCGATCTCTGCTTCTCTCGGTTTGATCTCCTTTTGCTCATACGCGTCCGGCGTAAACACCGCCACCTCATGTCCGCGTTCGACTAGGCCTGAAGCCATCTCAAACACTGTATTTCCCATGCCGCCGTAATACGGGGGGTAGGTGGAGACGATGTGAGCGATTTTCATATAAACATTCGAACATAAAAACATCCAAACATATGTTTTAATGTTTTAATGTTTTAATGTTTTCATGATCTCGCAACGCCCGATCGCGCACCACCTTGGTCACATCCCGATTTAGGCTCTCAATTTTAATATAGAGCTTAAAAATAAGAAAGAAGAGGAGGGCGAGCGAGATATAAATAACCAAATCCGATCCGCGGCCGATGCCGAGAGCATTAGCAAGCAGGGTGGTCGAATTTGGCCAGATGACGGCGACGTCAGCGAGCAGCCAAAAGATCACCCAAAAAATCAATCCACGCTGACTTAAAGTGCCTTCTCTCCGACGCCTCCAAACATTCCCTATTGCGTATAAGGAGAAGAGGATAAAGAGTAGTTGGAAAAGGAATAACATATCATTTATGCTATCTGTAATTGTAAACTTCTTTTTTCATGTTTTTCGACGGAAGCGGTTGCATTTCTAAATAAATCGGGCTTATCATCCAGTTCTTTTAATCTTTTCTCGGAAATTTTTACATATTTTTCATTGGCATCAATTCCAATATAATTTTTACCTAATTTTTTTGCCGCCACCGCAGTCGTACCACTACCAACAAAAGGATCAAGCACGACCGCATTTTTAGAAAAAGCTGATAATTTAATTAGATATTCACAGATTGCCAATGGTTTAACGGTTTTATGGTCGTTGTATTCGCCTTTTTCTTTTTTTGTTGGTTTGGGCAAAAGAAATGTCTTGTCTATTAATTCATTAATGCTATCAATCGTAAAAACATTTGCCGGATACATATTATTACCAATCCTAACATTGGTATTAAATAAACCGACCTCATGTTTTAGAATGTTGTTTAAATATGTTTGGTCAGTTGGTTTTTGGGCCATAGCAATCGGTTCAAAGCAGGATTTAATTTGCGGAGTTTTCCAGCCATTAAGTTTTTCTTTAATTTTTTCTTTCGTTCTTTCATCTATATTCATTTTTTTAATAAAATGGTCAACTCCCATGGCCTTGGCTTGATTTTGAGTATATAACCACATAAAAGCATCTCTAATTTCAAAGCCAACGTCATCTATCGCGGAAGCCATTCTGTGGTATAGTCTGGGGCTGGAAAACGAAAAGAAAAAACCGCCTGGCTTTAAAATCCTAAAAATTTCTTCGGAAATTTTTAGATACCAAGTATAAAATTTTTTGCCCTGTTCTCTGTCAAATTTCATTCCCGCGGGGAGAGATTTAATGGTATATTGATTGTTTTTATTTACGACTTCCTCATAATCCCAGTTATTGTCCAGCTTATCTAAAAAATATGGAGGGTCTGTTAATACAACATCAATCGAATCGCTTTCAATTTGAGGAAGTAGTTCAAGGGTGTCAGAGCAGATTATTTTGTTTACAAATTTATCATTTTTCATGTTGTAGCTTAGACTCTAAAATCTAATAAATCTTCCCAAAATCAACTCTTTTATGACCCTTGCTCCACCTCCCACCCCCTGTCCATACTCACGATACACTACCCTCACTGGTAATTCAACAATCTTAAGACCGGCGCGCGCGGCCTGTGCCGGAATTTCGCTCGCGTGCGCCATACGGTCCTGGGTGATGCGAATCGAGTCAAGGGCGCGGCGATTCAAGATTCGAAAACCGTTATGGGCGTCGGTCAAGCGCGTCCGATAGGTTAAACGGTGGAAGATGCGCGCCAAAGGCAGCAGCAGATGGCGCTTTACCATGGGCAGACTCGATCTACTGTCTAAAAAGCGCGATCCGAGCAATACGTCCGCCGCGGTGTTTTTTAATTTCACCAACGCTAGTCGAATGTCGCCCGCGTCAAACTGCCCATCGGCGTCGAAATGCAGCACGTGCTCGGCCCCGATCGCTCGGGCATACTCGTGTCCTGTCTCAATCGCCGCGCCCTGGCCGCGGTTGAGCTCGTGGCGCAAGACCACTGCCCCAACGGCTTGCGCTTCCTCTAACGTTCTGTCCGTTGACCCATCATCCACCACCACGACTCGATCAACATGATCAAAAAGGCTCTGGACGACAGAGCCGATGGTCTTTTCTTCGTTATACGCGGGAACAACGGCAATGAACATGTAAAAAAAGAAACTAGAAACTAGTTTCCAGTTTCTATACCAACCCCAATGATTCCTTATTCGCGATCGTATAATCAATAGTTTTGCGCAGCCCGTCTTCCAGACGAATAAGAGGCAACCAGCTCAAATGCTCTTTGGCGCGGCGCAAATCCGGCATGCCCTTTTTGGTCAAAAAGACGAGCGGGGGTTCGAACGCCACGCGCGCAGCGGAGCCGGTCAGCTGGATAATCATGTTCGCCACATCAACCATCTTGTAAATCTGATCCGAACCCACATTGACGAGCGGGAGTGTAGGACCTGTGTGCATCAGCCGCGCCAGCGCATCAATCACATCCGAGACATAGCAGAGCGAAGTGTCGAGCGTCTCGTCGCCGTAAATCACCAAATCTTTGCCCTCCAACGCATTGATAATAAAATCCGGAATCAAGAGGCCGTCGCGCAGCTTCATCCGCGGCCCGTAGGTGGTGAAAATGCGGGCGATCTTAACGTCAATCCCGTAGACTTGCCTGTAGGTGTCAACACAGGTCTCGGCAAACCGCTTGCCTTCGTCATAGCACGCCCGGGGCGAGAGATGGTGCACCACCCCCTCGTCTTCCTCCGCGAAGACATAACGCTCGGCCGTCGGCTCGCCGTAGATCACTGAACTCGACGCAAACACGTACTTGGCGCGATATTTGACAGCCAGATCCAAGCTGGAAATCATGGCCGAGGAGTTGGCCCAGAGCGATTGCATCTTCAACTGTTCAAAGTTCTTGGGGCTGGTCGGGCAGGCCAGATGATAAATCTCCTGCACCCCCTGATACTTGACGCCGAACTTTTCTAACTCCGGGAAACTATCCAAGTCAATCGCCTGATTGACGTCGTATTTGATAAACTCAAAGTCCGGATACTGCAAGAGGTGATCGATGTTTTGAATGGTGGAGTTCGACAGATCGTCCAAACAAATCACCTTGCCCTCCCGGAGCAGGCGCTCGCACAGATGCGAACCCAAAAAGCCAGCGCCGCCGGTGACCATGATATTCTTTTTTTCGAAAATTGGAGTTTTAGGAGACATACAAAATACGAAAACCACGAAAGTACGAAAATACTATAACACAATCTTTAACCTAAAGGTAGTTTTCGTATTTCGTATGTTAGTAGATTGGCAGTACCCTGACCTCGCTCCCGGTCATTTCCCATTCGGCCAATTTCTTTGACCTTCTATTCCACACACGCACACTCCCCCCGCCGCGCCGAGGCGCCACGACCACATCATCCTGATTATCGCCGTCATAATCACCAATGGCGATGGATAGCCCGCCTGCCACAACGCTATCATAGACCGAAAACTTGCGCATGAGATCGCGCGTCTCTTTAAAAAAGGCCAAAACCGGCTCATCGCCAACACCCGCGCCCACGATATATTCTTGCCTACCATCGCCGTCAATGTCGCCCGCGGCCACTGGAGCGGTGGATTTCACAAACGCAAGCGGAATCCCGCGCACTACACCCAACTGCTCGTCAAAATGCCGCAACATCGTCACCCCATTATCGCGGTACACAGCCAAAATTTCCTGCTTGCCTAGGGCGCCGTCAATCAACCCCAGCGAGACGCCGGCATGCTCCCCAGAAATTGAAAACTGCTTTAACTCTTTACCGGCCAGATTAAAGATGCGCAAAACTTGCTTGTCCGCCGAGCTTGGCGCCAAGACAACTTCAACCTCTTCATCTCCAAGCACATCGCCGACGACAATATCCTGAACGCGCCGCGCGGAAACCACGAAGTGCGTTTGCTTCTGCCACTCTCTGTTGTATACTACCACCTCGCCCAAACCTTTGCGCACATGGCGGTACGTCGCATAACCGTTCTGATATGCCGCCACATTGTCTACTTGTTTTACCGCTCCCTCTAGCCGCGTCTTTACACTATCCTCTCCCGCCGTCTTGTCTGCAAACGAGCCCGAGGCCAGGTCAACGGTCAAAACGCTCTTCAAACGATGCGCGCTCATCACTTGCGCCAAGGCATACTCCACGGCCTTATTGATCTGGAGCAGTCCGGCCCCATAAATTTCTTCATACGCGGCCACGTCAGTCGGCGGCGTGCGATGCACAGTGGAAAGAATGGCTTGATAAATCTGCTTTGGCCCCCAAGTTGGTTGAATCGCTTTGATCAAGGCGGCCGCGCCGGAGACAAACGGCGCCGCGAAAGATGTCCCCTGCCAATCGCCGCCATAACGCTCGGTCAAGCCATAGCGCGGCGCGTAGCGCAGGGTGCCGGCGATCCCCACTCCGGGCGCCGTGATGTCAATACACTTGGACCCTGTATTTGAAAACAAAGCTAATTTATGCTCCCGGGTAATCGCGCTCACGCCGAGCACCCACTCTTCGTTTTGATCGTCATCCGCGCATACCGGATCGAGGGGGGAAAGGTTCAAGGCCACGCGGGTATTGCCCGAGGCGGCAATCACCGCCACCCCGCGGTCATAGGCATACTTTACGGCCGCGCGAATATCCTGATCAGTATCACCCACCAAACTGATGTTAATAATGTCCGCGCCATTATCCACCGCGTAACGCATCGCTTTAATGAGCGGACCCTGCTCGTTCACGGTGTCATTATTAATGACTTTCAGGTTCATTAGTTTGACCTGCCAGTTGATGCCGGCGCCGTCCTCTCCATTATTGCCAATGGCGCCAATGATGCCAGCCACCACGCTACCATGATGAATCGTCTCGCTGATGTGGCGAACCCCCTCCACGCGCGGCCGCGGGTCATTGTGTCCTCTTTCCTTCTCTTCCTCATCAATCAAACCGTCGCCGTCAATGTCATTGGGAGAAAAATCCCAGCCCCACACGTCATCAATGTAGCCGTTATTATCATCGTCAATGCCATTGTCGGCAATTTCATCCTCGTTTTTCCAAGCATTGGCGTAGAGATCGGGATGAAAGGTGTCAAAGCCGTTATCAATCACGGCCACGACCACGTCGCGCGACCCGGTCGCCCGATCCCAGGCTTCAAACACCTTGGTGTCGGCGTAAGACCATTGGGTGAGATGCGGATCGGTAGGGGTGAGAGCCTGGGTGCGGCGAGGCAAAAGCGCCACGAAGACTATAATCAAGATAAATATTTTTTTCATATTGACTTTTTGCTATACTTGTGCTACAAATAGTCAATCTAGTATATCAAATTCCTCTGCCTAAAACAATATGAACCTGATCTATCGCACCAAGCAACTGCTGCTCCTGGCGGGCGACCTGCTCTGCCTCGCCATGAGCTTTTGGTTCAGCCTGACGCTGCGCGCCTGGCGCCTGCCTACCTGGTTTGAAATCGAGCGCAATCTGGTGCCATTTGCGATTGTCTTTGTCATCTGGTTGATCGTGAACTACATCAATGGGCTCTATGACCTGGACAGGAACCGGCGCGACCTCGCCTTCTATCGCCGGGTGGCCGAAACTGCCGGCTTTTCCTTTGTGTTCGGGATGGCCTTTTTTTACTTGATTCCGGACCAGCGCATTGCCCCCAAAACCATACTCGTTCTCACTGTTGTCATCGGCTACGGCATCATCGCCTTCTGGCGTACTGTCTATGCCGCGGCTTTCGGCGCCAAAAGCACTGCGGTGCGGGTGGTGCTGGTCGGATACACGAGTGAAGGCCGGTACCTCCTCGAGCTTACCGAGCGGCGGCCGGAAAAAGAATTCGCCATTGTCGCAATCATTGACCCAGAGGCAGACCCGCCTGCCCTGCTTACGGCGCCATTTTTCCGCGAGCTTGGTCAGATCAACAGGGTGGTGAACGACTATCAAGCCGATCTGGTGGTTATCGCCCCGCACATTCAAAAAGAAAGCGAGGCCGAACGCCAGCTTTACCAGGTTCTTTTTTCACCGGTAGAGATTACGGACTTCCCCCATTTCTATGAACGGCTGACCGGACGCATCCCTCCGTCCACTTTTTCCGAGGGCTGGTTTTTACAGCACCTGCGCCGCACCCAGCGCCCGCTCTATGACAAAGCCAGAGCCGCGGCCGATTATATCGTCGGCTCGCTCCTTATGGTGCTCATGCTTCTGCTCTTGCCCATCGTGGCGCTGGCGATTCGACTGACCTCGCCCGGCCCGGTCTTTATTAAACAGCAACGCGTGGGCTACCGCGGCCGTCTGTTTACCTTGTATAAATTCCGTTCCATGTACGCGCTCTCGTCCGACGGCAGTGCGGAGCTAGGCGGGGTGCAATTTGCGAAAAAAGACGATCGGCGGATTACGCCGGTGGGTAAATTTTTACGCCAAACGCGGTTGGATGAGCTGCCGCAGGTGTGGAATTTGCTTAAACGCGACGTAACCTTGATCGGCCCGCGGCCAGAGCGGCCGGAAATTGTCAAAGAATTGGAGCGCCGCATGCCGTATTATTCTCTGCGCCACGTCGTGCGGCCGGGACTGACCGGCTGGGCCTTGATTCACCAGAACTACACCGACGACTATGATACGTCGCTACAGAAACTGCAATACGATCTTTATTATATAAAAAATCGCTCACTCCTCTTGGATGCGATAATTACACTTCGCACGATCAATGTGCTGATTCGTTTAATGGGACAGTGAGGACAAGATACAGGATAAACGGAAAACGATACATAAAATAGAAGGTTTATTCTTCTATTTTTGTTTCGACTGAGTTAATTGTACTCCTATACGAAAAGTAAATAATATATTTACATTCTTGAGAGGATCCATGAGAGATTCCATAAAAATTAAGTTTGACTTTTTGACGTCTCCTGGCATAGCCCTCTACTTCCATGTATCTTGTCTCGCGTACTACACTTTCCACTCCCGTTTCAACATCTCAATCCCCTTTAGCAGCTCAATCTTTGGTTCCCAGCCAAGCAATTTTTTTGCTTTGACGTTGTCGGCGCAAGCGTACCGCTGATCACCGGAGCGCGGCGCAATACTCACGGTGGGACCGCCAATCATTTTTGCCAACTCATTCACCGAGTGCGGTTCACCATTACCGATATTGATCATCTCCCCCTTCCCAACCGCCGTGGAGGTCATAGCCGAGATATTAGCTTCAACCGCGTCGTCTACGTGCGTGTAGTCTCTCTGATACTGGCCGTCACCGCAAATCGTCAGCGGTTTGCCTTCTTTTCGCTGTTTGAGAAATTTTCCAATGACAAGCGCGTATGCGCCCTCTGGATCCATATACGGACCATAAATATTAAAGTAACATAAACTCACGGCCTCAAGGCCGTAGAGCTCCGAGAAAAGACGGCAATACTCCTGTCCGGCTAATTTTTGGAGGGCGTACGGACTTTTGGGCCGCTTGGGCATATCTTCGGTCAAGGGAATCGGCTCATCCGATCCATAAATCGAAGACGAGGTGGCAAAAACCACGCGCTTCACTCCCTGATCGCGGGAAGCGACGAGCACATTCAAGGTGCCGCCAACATTATGATCATTGGTCTCCATCGGGTGCTCAACCGAGTACGGCACGCGGGGCACGGCGGCTTCGTGAAATACGCCATCAATACCGATCATGGTTCTAGCGACTGTATGCATGTCTCGAATGTCGCCCCGTACGTACTCCGCGCCTGGCTGTTGGCGCTCCGGAAAGCGAGCGAAGTCTCCCGCCGAAAAATTATCCAGCACCCGAACCTGGTGGCCGTCTTTCAAGAGCCTTTTAACAATGTTGGCGCCGATAAACCCGGCGCCGCCGGTAACGAGATAGTAGGCCATAGTGCTACGGTTTCTTTCCTATAATAATATTCGTGTCTTTACATCCTGGCAAGAGCATGGCGAGTGCGCGGAAGAGCGATACATAAATATCCCGCGGCGCTTGCACCCGAAGCGTTGGCCTCATACTCTGCAAATTTTTTGCGAGCGCCACCTCAAGCCCGCTCCACGCAACCATCTGGCGGAGTTCAGTTAGCGAATATTCGCGCCAGTGTCCGGTAAAGCCGCTGCCCGCGGCAAAAAATTCCTTCAGATTGCCTAGCGGCGTCCGACCGCAGATAAACCGAATCCGATTCAGGAGATGCGTCACATTTGGCGTCGCCACATATAGATGGCCACCGCTCCGGATGGGCGCGATCAAACTTTTAAGAAACGCTTGCGGATCTTTTTGGTGTTCAATGACAGCAACCGTGATCACTCCATCGTACGTTTCATGAATCGTATCGGTCGCCACATCTTTTTCAATAATCCGAATCCCCTGCTTTTCCCAAATGGCGCGCAGACGCTGCTGATCTTCTATATAATAGGTATTGTGTCCTTGAAACACGTACTTATCCATCCCCTCAACCTCGTATCCGAGCAAGTGCAGCGCGAGCGTTAAAATCCCAATCCCTGACCCGGCGTCGAGTATTTTGCCCTCGCGCGGGAAGTATTTCGTGATAAACCGAAGATGCACCAAATTATTATGAAATTCCCAGCACTGCCGATCAGAAAAAGGTGACAACAATTGGTAAGATGACGCAAGCGCTTCGGCGTGGGTCATAGATGAATGTAGGGGCTGCCGACCGCAATGATCGAAAATCCAGCCGCGCGCAGATCATCATACCGATGCTGCAACATCCGCCGTCCATCCATGATTAAAGTTTTTGGGTTAATCTCGGTCATCATCACATCGGCCAGGCCGCGGAACTGCGGCCAATCCGTTGCGATGATAATTATATCGGCGTTTTTCATGGCTTCAAACTCGTGGTTAAAGTAAATGACTTGAGGCGAAGCGGGGAATAGCTGCTTAAAATAACCCATCGCCGCAGGGTCATAGAGGTGGACTTTGCCCGCGGCTTGCTCGTGCAGGAAGCGCACAATATCTATGCTCGGCGAGTTGCGGATGTCATTGGTATCGCGCTTAAAGGCCAGGCCGATTACCGCGACGGTCTTGCCGTTCCAATTGATCCTGGCCTCCTCTTTCGCCCGACCGATAAAAAGTTCAAGCTGGCGCTTGTTCGCGAGGTAGGTCTCACTCACCAACACCGCCTCATGGCCGGCCGTTTGCAACTGATGGGCCAGGGAGCGCGCGTCTTTGATAAAACAACTGCCGCCGGCGTAGAGACTGTCATAAAATCCCCAACTGCCAATCCGCTTGTCGCTGGTCATGATGCGCCGAAGATTCTCAAACTTTAAATCCTGAAACGTCTCACAGGTGCGGCCGATAACGTCAAAGCAAACGGCGAGCTTATTAAACAGATAAAAATTGGCAAGCAGTTTGCCCGCGGCCGCCTCTTTGGGGTTGACTTCAATGTACTCGACGGTGGGTGAATCGTAGAACCGCTGATAGACGCGCCGCATGACCGCAAAATCTTTTTCACTCCACGCCCCGACCACGACTCGATCGGGCTTGAGTGAGCCTGTTATCGCTTTGCCTTCCACCAAAAATTCCGGATTGGAGACGACGCCGCAGTTTTTGACACCGTGTTTATCCATCACGGCTTGCGTCTGATCAATCATCTCAATCGGCACGGTGCTTTTGTTGATGATGACAACGTATTTTTCTTGCGTGCCGGCGTTGCGTTTAATCAGCGCTTGCGCGAGACTCTCGGCCGCCTGGAAGTAAAATTCCAAATTGCTCTCGCCGGTTTCGCCAATCTCGGGGGTCGGCAAGCACATAAAGACCGCGTCGCACGTATCCAAAAACGCCTGCGCTTTCGCGTAATCAGTCGTAAAGGTGATGCGGTCTTTATGTCGAATCAGGAGGTCGCCGAGTCCTTCTTCAAATAAACAGGACTCAATCGTATCCCGATCGCCCGAGGAGAGCAGGTCAATTTTCTTTTGGTCAACATCGTAGACCAGCGCCTGGTGGCCCGAGTCGGCCGCGACCGCCGCCGAGCAGGTGCCGACAAAGCCAGAGCCGATGTAGAGAATATTCATAAACTAAGGTGTCCGTGTCAACATACTACATTAATATAAGTTTTTTTTCAACCCCTGACCGGCCTAATAGTCCATCACTTCACACTCTGACATTCACCCCTTCATTTTTGAGATACAAACGGGCCTTGATCGGGCTCTGATCAGTAAAGTGAAAAATGCTTGCCGCCGCCACCCCAGAGGCATGGGCTTCAACAATGCCCTGTTTCAAATGCGCCAGGGTTCCAGCGCCGCCGTGAGCGATCACCGGCACAGCCACGGCATCCACTACGCGGCGGATAAAATCAAGATCATAGCCGGTCATCGTGCCTTCCTGATCAATCGAGGTGAGGATAATTTCTCCGGCGCCGCGCGCCACTGCCTCCTCTACCCACCCAAGCGCCTCGCGGCCGGTAGCAACACTTCCGCCGTGAGTATACACTTCACGCACGCCATCACCGCGCAAACGGTAATCAATCGCCACGACCACGTTGGCGCTGCCAAAATACTCGGCCGCCTGATTGATAAAATCCGGGCGTTCCGCCGCCGCCGTATTGATCGAAACCTTATCGGCGCCGGCCTTGAAGAGCAGGCGCATATCGTCCACATCTTTGACCCCGCCGCCGACGGCCAGCGGCATAAAACATTGCTCCGCGGTCGCCGTGACAATGGGGAGGAGCGTCGCCCGCCCAAGGCGACTCGCCAGAATATCCAAAAAAACGAGCTCATCCACTCGTTGCGCGTCATAGACCTTGGCCGCGGTTACCGGGTTGCCGGTATCGCGATAGTTGCCAAACTGCTTCCCCTTGACGCACCGGCCATCCTTGAGAAGCAAAATTGGGATGATGCGGTTCTTTAACATACGTACGAAATACCCCTCGACCAGGCTCGGGGCAGGCTCCAGCTACGAAATTACGAAAATTAATTCAGTTTCTTGTTTTCGCATTTTTTGAGGTTCGGGTGTTAAAATTTTACAAAATTCTCCAAAATTTTCAGCCCTTTCTTCTGGCTTTTTTCCGGGTGAAACTGGGTCAGATAGATGTTCTCAAAACTAATCGCGGCGGCGAATTCCCCGCCATAATCACAGATACCTGTAACCAAATCCTTGTCCTTGGGCACGACATGGTAGCTATGAACAAAGTAAAATGTCGCGGGCGATTCCAATCCGGCAAAAATCGGCGACGCGCCAACCAATCGCACGTCGTCCCAACCCATGTGCGGAACCTTTAATGTCCGATCGGTGTCATTCCCCGATTTAATGGGGGAATTCAGATTCCTAAAATCAAATCGCACCACCCGCGCGTCAATCCAGCCCAGCCCAGGGTGGAGGCCATGCTCTTCTCCCACTGTCGCCGCCAGCTGCATGCCGAGGCATATTCCCAAAAATGGTTTTTTCTTCCCCCGTACCTCACGGTTTAAGACGTCGATCAAACCCAGTTGCTGCAGCCTCTCCATCCCCTCGCCAAAAGCGCCAACGCCGGGAAGCACGATCTTATCCGCCGCCTCAAGCTCTTTGATTTCACTCGTGACGACCACCTCGCCACCGACAAACTCAAGCGCTTTGGCCACCGAGTGCAGATTGCCTGTTTGGTAGTCAATAACAGCGATGCGAGACACATTATAAATTGGCGTCTTTTGAATAAATCCACTCATCCTGATCATGCAATTTCTTGCCCTTGGGCAGCTTGCTCGGATCAACCTGCCACGGACTCACGGCGTGCGACTTAGCGATTTCGTTGAATTCGGCCTCGCTCATGTCAATAAACTCGAGAAACGGATCAAGGCTCGCTGGCTTCTTGCCGTCGTTTTCCTGAATGAGCTTGACCGCGGTCTCGCGATCCAAGGCGCCGGCGCGGATGTCGTCGGTCGTAAGCTGGGTCGTGCGGCCAAACCCGCGCTTGATAAACTTCAGGTAATCGCGCACGCCGTTAAAGGCGCACTCGCGCTTGGTGTACCCGTACTGTTCCGGCAATCCCTCGACCTCG
>Ga0209541_10012326_pt1 | contig 13241 bp, 13 predicted proteins | sample RifCSPlowO2_01_FD_184027 | JGI IMG/M metagenome (GOLD analysis project Ga0209541, IMG submission 184027) | Groundwater microbial communities from Rifle, Colorado - Rifle CSP2_plank lowO2_0.1 (SPAdes) (version 2) | ecosystem: Environmental > Aquatic > Deep subsurface > Groundwater | place...
AATAAAAAATTATATTTTATATAAATATATAATAATAACAACAAAATAAATATGATTAGACATTCTCTTAATAGAGTCATACTTATAATATTATAAGTAGGATATAGCAAATACATAATTAGCGATATTAAAGATATTTTATAATTATTAAAAAGTAAATAAGTCAGTTTATACAAAAGTATTCCTGATATAACCGTAATAAAAATATTAAAAAATCTCGGAATAAACAATTCTAGAGTAAATATTTTATATAATAAAGCAATAATTGTAAAATAAATTTTCTGACCGGTATTAGTTAACGGTCCAAGACGAACGACAGCTTCATTTCCAATTATTTCGAGATTATTTTTTATTATAACACTATTCCAATTACTCCATTTTCCTAATAAACTCACAGAATCTACGTGATAACTTATTTCATCTGGAAAAATAAAAGTTTTATTTATTATAATTAATATTATTAGTTTAATTAATAATATAATAATTATTAATGAGAACACAATACGATTATCTTCATTTATAGTCAATTCAGTTATATAGAATATAATTGTTGATAAAATAAAGAATATATTTACAAGAATAATATAATTAGATATTAAATTATTTATATTTAAGAATTTTATTATAAATAAATAACATAAACTAAATATTAAAATATATTTGTTATACTTTTTAAAGAAAGTATGGATAATATCAATCTTATTTATTAACTTGATTACTAATAAGTAGTTCATAAATCTAATATTATAATATGATTTAAAAATGTTTTGAATTTGAAAAATTTGATTTAAAATAGAAAAATTTATTAATTAAACAAAAAAATCTTTGTTATAAAAACAATAAATTAATAAACAATCTAACCATATGAAATTTGCAATACGTGATGATGATACTAATTTCTTTACAAAACCAGAAGAATTAGAAAATGCATTCAATAAATTATGGAGTAAATGCCCAATTAGTTTAGCAATAGTTCCATTTCATGCTTGCACTAAAACTAATCAAATACCTCAAAAATACTGGTCTGGAAATAAAGTATTTCCTATTGATAAAAATAATGATTTAATAAAGTTGCTCAAACAAAAACTAAAAGAGGAGAAAATAGATATTCTTCTCCACGGATATAATCATAAGATAGAACCAGACGGATTTGAGTTTGAATTAATTAAAGATCCTTATGAAAAAATTATAGAAGGTAAGAATTATCTCGAAGAATTATTTGATGTTAAAATATCCGTATTTGTACCACCAAACAATTCAATTTCTAATAAATCTGTGAAAGCTTTAAGAAGAATCGGATTAAATATATCAGGAATACCTTCAGTTCAATTTCCTCATGTTGCATGGTGGCAAGAAGCTTTTTTTGAATATTTATTTAATCATGTATCTCCATATAAAATACACTGTTTTAAAAATAAAGAGTTATATTATCATTATCTAACACCAAAAAACATTCAAAATGTTTTATCTGAATTATATTTCTCTAAAAAATTTAATGGTAGTTTTTGTTTAGCAACTCATTATTGGGAGTTAAAGAATGATTATAAATCAACATTTAATAAATTTATGAACGTTGTTTTAAAAGATAAAAATGTTAAGTTTTATAAATTAAGTAAGTTATTCTAGTAAATAACATATGATAAAAGAAAATAAATTAGTTGAGAATTTTAGAACAAATAAATACTATTTTGAACTAATATCTAAACATAATAGATTACACCAAGGATTAGCTCTAGAGAGCGAAGTATATAAAATAATAAATAATAAAGCAGAAGGAAATATTTTAGATCTTGGTTGTGGAGAAGGAACGATTATATCATATTTCTCAAATATAAAAAAGGGAAGATTCTTTGGAATAGATATTTCTGATGTTGGTGTTTTTATGGCCAAAAGAAAGAAGAATAAAAATATGTTTTTATGTCAAGGAGACATAACTAAACTACCATATAAAGAAGAAAAATTTGATTTTATATACTCGCAATCAGTTATAGAGCATGTATTTAATTACAAGAATGTAATAAAAGAAGCAAATAGAATACTTAAAAAGAAAGGTCTTCTCTTAATTACGATCTCAAATTTTGGAATTAAACATGGAAATAAAATAAATATATTGTTAAAATACTTATTAAGAATAAATAGAGTAAAATTTAATACTCCTTCGTTTAAATTAAGAAAAGATAATTTTGTTGATCATATGAATAATTTTGATGCAATTGAAATTCCATCAGACGTATTATTAAAAGATTTAAAGAGAAATAGATTTAAGATTATATATTTTACTACAAGAAGAAATGCATTTTTTGAAAGTGGAGAATTAAAAAAGTTAAATCTTTATAAAAGAATTATTGTTAGTACATTGCTTAAACTTCCTTTTTTTCCATTTACTCATTTAGGACCAACAACCATTGTTTTATCTAAAAAGATATGATAATTATTCAATTAAATCAATGTATTTCTTAACAACCTCATATATATCAAATTGTTTTGAGTATGCTCTGCTTTTTATTCTAAATTTATTTTGAAGTTTTTTGTCATTAATTAATCTTTTAATTGCTAGATATAATTCTTCAGGATACTCTGGTTTGACAAGTATTCCATTTTGATTATTTTTTATAATTTCATTAGGACCAAAATTACAATCAGTTGAAATTATTGGTGTTCCGACACACATTGCTTCTTCTAGAACGCAAGGAAATCCCTCCCATCTTGAGCTTATAACTAAAATATCTGCATTTTTCATATATTTAAATGGATTCTTCTCAAATCCAACTAGATCAACATCATTAGAAAGTTCGTATAATTCTATTAAATTTTTTAATTTATCATAATCAGGACCTTTTCCAAGTATTATCAACTTTACTTCTTGCTCTTGTCTAACTTTCTTAAATGATTCAATCAAAATATCAAAACCTTTTTGATAACATAACCTACCAATAGCAAGTAATATTGGGCTTTTCTTATTCTTAAACCAAGGATGATTAATCCTTTCTTTACTCTTATTATTTATATCATCAATCTCTAAAGGATTATATATTGTTATTAATTTATTTGATGATAATCTTAGAACCTTACCATAATTATTTGTAACTCCCTTTGATACACCAACTAAATAATCAGTCTTATTATAAATAAAATTTCTAAGTAAATATAACAAAATAGGTTTTTTTGTTTCAGGCAAGCAATCTTTTACTGGACCGTGTTCTGTAACGATAACTTTACATAGCTCTCCAAAAGATTTTGCTGCCAAAAGTGTAGATATATTAGATCTCGCTAGAAAACTTATTATAACATCAGGTCTTTCTTGTTTAATTAACCTTCTGAGTTCTAATGTTCTTGAGAAGAAACATATCCAATTATTGATTTTATTTTTACTAGCACGTTTACATAAATTATGAATTCTAATATTATTATTTAGATAATAATCAGAACCTTGCTCGTATAATACTGCTAAGCTAACATCATATTTAACAGATAATCGATTCATAAGCAAAGCAGCAACTCTTTCAGCCCCCCCACCAAGCATATGATTACAGACAAATAGTATTTTTTTCATAATAGTTTAATCATTAGTAATATTTATAAATTTATCTTTAAATACTAATTATATGAATAAATTAATATCATTTATCATTCCAAGCTATAATGAAGAAAAAAATATCTCATTACTTTATAAATCAATTATGTCAATTATTAGAAAGAATAATTATAATTATGAAATAATATTTATTGATGATGGTAGCATGGATAATACTTTTAATGAATTATTAAATCTTAATAAAAATGATAAAAATATTTGTATAATTAAATTTAAGCGCAACTTTGGACAGACTGCTGCATGGAATGCAGGATTTAGAACCGCAAAAGGAGATTTAATAATTACAATGGATGCAGACTTACAAAATGATCCTAGTGATATACCAAGATTAATTGAAAAATTAAATCAAGGTTATGATGTAGTTAGTGGTTGGCGCTTTACTCGTCAAGATTCTTTAGTAAAGAAATTATTTTCAAGAATTGCAAATATTATAAGAAAATTAATAACTAATGAAAAAATACACGATGCAGGATGCGCGCTAAAGATTTATAGAAAAGAATGTTTAAAAGATTTATACTTATATGGAGAAATGCATAGATATATAACAACAATACTATCATTAAAAGGATATAAAGTTGGTGAAGTAAAAGTTAATCACTCTACCAGAAAATTCGGAAAAACCAAATATAATGCAAAAAGACTATTAAAAGGACTTCTTGACCTATTATTTATAAAATTCTGGAATGATTTTTCTGCAAGACCATTACATTTCTTTGGAATGTTATCATTCATACAATTCATACTTGCTTTTTTAATATTAGTTGAACAAATTATAAAAGCAATATTTGTTATTGGTAAATTAGATATAGGTCCACTACTATTATTCTCAGGAATATTGATGATAAGTGGATTATTAACATTTTCTATAGGGTTCTTAGCAGAAATAATGATAAGAACATACTACAAGGATAAAGAATCATATGTCATTGAAAGAATAATATGAATAAAAATATATTAAAATATTTAGTTTGCGTAAATTGTAGTAACGATCTTAGATTAAAGGTTTTAAAGCATTATAAAAATAACGTAATTGAAGGTGTATTATATTGTAATAATGGACATGAATTTCCTATAATAAAGTCAATACCTAGAATCTTGAAAAAAGAATTTATGTTTAAGATCTATAAAAACAATAAACATTTTTTTAATAAATACAATATCAATGTTGATTATTCTAATTCATATAAAAAAAATATAAAAGAAAAGATTGCTGAATCATTTACCTATGAATGGAAGAAGTATAATAAATTATATGATTTTTATGAATGGCAATTCTTGGATTGGATAAATCCTGTTAAAAAAGATTTTTTTAAAAATAAACTAGTTCTTGATGCAGGATGTGGAAATGGAAGACATACATTCTTTGCTGCTAAATATAGTTCAGAAGTAATAGCAATAGATTTAGGAGAATCAATTGAAGTTGCACAAGATAATAATAAAAATTTTAATAATGTTAATTTTATACAATCTGATATTTATAACTTACCTTTTAAAAATAATATTTTTGACTACGCGTATTGTATAGGAGTTCTTCACCACCTACCCAGACCTTACGAAGGATTCTTGAACCTAATAAAATATATAAAAAAGAATGGCAGAATGTCTATCTGGGTTTATGGAAACCAATCATTTATTATTATAATTTTTAATATTTTAAGAATAAATCTTTTTTCAAAGATATCAATTAGATTAAATCACTTTATATCTAATATTATTACTATAAGCCTATATCCTATAATATATTATTATAAATTAATAAACCAATATACAAGTAATAGATTCAAGTACATTCTTCCGCAGTTTGATTTTCTTGTTTACTTATCAAAATTAAATTATAAAGTTATTAGATCAATAACTTTTGATCAGATGTTAGCACCTGTTGCTTTTTATTATAAACGAGAAGACATTTATGCTTGGTTTAAAAGAGCAAGACTCAAGAATATTTTAATTACTGAAAGAAATGATAACAGTTGGCGAGGAACAGGCATTAAATGATTAAAAAATATAAAGATATATATTTAATATTAATTTTATGTTTGTTATCTTTAATTATTAATTTGTTATATCTTAATTATGTGCCTTTATTTGATGAGTTTGGTGATGAAGTTGATTATAAGAATCTAGCTAATAATTTATTTTTAGGCAAAGGTTTTACTCAAGATGGAATAAATCCAGAAATAAATAGAGTTCCTATTTATCCATTATTTTTAAGTTTATTTCTTTTTATTACAAATGATTTATCTTTAATAGCTAAAATTACAAATAGCATTTTTGCCTCATTAATTCCATTATTAATTTACTTATTAGGATCATTAATAATGGATAAAAAGAATGCATTAATTGCATCATTTATTGGTGTATTTTATCCTGGATTTATTGTTTATAATTTTTATCCTAGCTCTGAGATGATTTTCTTAGTTTTCTTCGGATTACTATATTATTTCTTTATTAAATATCTAAATAAAAGTAACAATTATCTAATAATATTATTTTTTGTTTTATTTGCAATATCTTCATTATTAAGAGAAGAATTCTTCTTTTTTATAATAACTTTATCATTATTACTTATTTATAAATTAAAATATTATAAAGTTAGAAAAAAACAGATATTTACTGGACTCTTTGTATTTTTAATAATAACTATGACTTGGGGGATGAGAAATTATTATGTTTCTGGATTCTGGTATATGCCAACAACAGTAATGGGCGGCCCAGTTAATTTATGGCAATCTCTTTATTACAGTAATTGTGATAAACAAAAGATGATGGATTATAAACATAATATAATAGATAAATTACCTTATAATTATAGTCGTAAATTAGTTTTAGAACAATCATTAAACCTAATTAAAAATCAACCATCAACCTATCTTAATGCATTGATATGGAACTTTAAAGAATTATTTATTGGAAGCCATACAGTTGTTATTAAACCTCTTGCAGAAGTTACTTTCAATCAAGCACTTAAAGATAAGAAATATTATTTTATTATAATAAAAATTATTCTATTCTCTTTTAATATTATAATAACTACACTTGGTTTTATTGGTATTTATTTAATGAGAAGAAATAAGATTGCAATGTTACTTGCATTCCCATTCTTATTTAAAGTAATAATTCATTTTTTGACAAAAGGAGAGATTAGATACTTAATTCCAGTTTATCCATTTTTATTAATTTTTAGTGCAGTAACAATTAATCTAATTTATACAAAATATATTCTTCATTATAAATAATCACAGAGTTCAGTTTCTTAGACTTTTTTACCAAAGCCTAATAAAGATAACTTTATAAATTAAGGCAAATCTAATCTATAAATGGAGAAAAAAGTATTTATTACTGGAATTACAGGAAAATTAGGTTCAAGGGTATGCGAGTTTTATAAGAGTAAAAATTATTTAGTTTCTGGAGTTTCAATAGATTATCCTTACAATGATGATATAAGAGATAAAGATAAATTAATAAGAAAAATAATAGAATACTCTCCAGATCTAATTATTCATACCGCCGCACTTGTTGATGCAGATTATTGTGAGATACAAAAAGAAGAAGCATATAACATTAACTTTCAAGGCACAAAAAATGTGGCTATTGCTTGTAAGCAAGTAAAAGCTTTTTTAATAAATCTTTCCTCTGATTTTGTTTTTGATGGGACTTGTGGTCCGTATTATGAAGAAGATATTACTAATCCAATAAATTTTTATGGCAAAACAAAACTAGATGCGGAATTAATGCTCAAAGAATTACTACCTGAAAATCATTGCACAATAAGAACTTGCGTTTTATATGATTGGAATGAGAAAACAAAACCTAATTTTGTTATGTGGCTTGTTAATAACTTGAAAGCAGGTAAAGTAGTTAACATAGTAACTGATCAGTATGCTAACCCAACATACATACCTGATCTTGTAGAGGTGCTTTATTCAGTGGGAGAAAACAGAATTAACCAAACAATTCACGTGTGTGGTAAAGACAGGCTAAATAGGTATGAATTCGCATTAAAAGTTGCAGATTATTTTGGTTTAAATAAAAATTTAATAATTCCAACAAATTCTTTTTTTTTAAATCAAATTGCAAAAAGACCTTTAAGCGCAGGTTTAAATACTAAAAAAGCTGAAATCCTTGGTCTGTCCATAAAAACAATTGATTCAGGACTCAAGCGTTTGATTATTTCAGCAAGCTTAAAATGAAAAAAATTCTTGTATTTGTTCCAGCATATTTCGCCGAAAAAACTATAATTAACGTAATTAGAAGAACACCAAAAAATTTCATGAAAAAATTATCAGAGTTTTTAATAATCGATGATTACAGCAAGGATAACACATATAACTTAACTTTGAAATACAAGACCGAAAATAATCTAAAAAAAGTAAAAGTTATAAAAAACAGAAAAAATTTGAATTATGGAGGAGTTCAAAAGAAGGCTTATAATTATGCAATCAGAGAATATTATGATTATGTAGTTATGCTTCATGGAGATGAACAATATCCTCCAGAACTAATGTATTTATTAGTTAAAAAATTAGAGAATTCAGATTTAGTTATTGGCTCTAGAATGCTAGGAGACCCAAAAGCGGGCGGTATGCCTTCTTATAAAATTTTAGGTAATAAACTTTTAACTTTTATACAAAACACTGTTCTAGGAACAAATTTATCAGAATTCCATTCAGGTTTTAGAGCTTACTCTGTTGAAGCATTAAAGAAAGTTCCGTTCATTAATTGCTCAAATAATTATGTTTTTGATACTGAAATAATTGCACAATTTAAAATTGCTAAACTAAGAATAACTGAAATTTCTATTCCAACTCATTACGGTAATGAATCTAGAAGCATAACTTTTATCGGCTCTTTTAAAGTAGGTTATGGTATTCTAAGATCAGTGCTGGAATATTTGCTCCGAAAAATAACTAAAAATAAAAAGTTTTATTTTTAACATTTAATGACTGCACAAATTTTTATCACCAGACTATTAGAGAACATAAACAGAAGATCTATATCTATGCCTCAATAAATAACTTGTCCACATAAAATAACAAAATATTCGACATTGACAACGTTACATTCACTTTTTCTACCTTTATTATAAAAGTTTTTTGCATCTAACATTTTATATATTTTAAAAAACAACATTTTTATAACTAAAATTATAAAGCCTGTTTGAACGTTTTATTTTATTAAGATAACATCAGACGATAATGTTCAATTTTATTGCAATGAAACACTTTAAATAAGACAAAGATTTAAATATTTTAACCTATTGAGATAATTTTATAATGAATCTTTTTATAAAGACAAAATTAAGGAAAATTAATAAGTTTTATTTTATAAATGATAGAATTCTGAAATTATTAATTCTATTTCTATTCTCATTATCATTTAGAATCTTAGTCTTTGGAACTTTTGTATTATCCAGTCCTGAAAAAATGGTTTTGCAAATGAGTGAAGCTACAGGCGGTAATCCTTTTTATCCTCCAGGGTATTATATTTTTTATAACTTATTTATATCTTTAGATTACGGATTAGCTCCTGGAATAATATTTCAATACGCGGTTGATTCTTTTATTGCAGTATTAATTGTTCTAATTTCAGAAATCATTTTTAAAAAAAGATATTATTTTATAGGATATCTTTACTCCATTAATTTATTAACAAGTTTATACGCTAGCTTTTACAAACCAGAAACACTTTATGCATTATTTATAATATTATCATTATACTTTATACTAGTTTATTTAAAAAATAATAATAATTTGTTCTTTTTTTTAAGCATAATATCTTTTTGTTTAAGTAATTATATAAGACCAAATTCTCTTTACATGATACCATTTATTTCAATTATATTTTTATATAAAAAACAATTCTATAAATTCTTTATTTTTAACATAATTTTTATTCTGTTAATATCGCCAAATATTATTTATAATAAAGTAAATTACGATGAACTATCATTTGCTACCATTCAAGAATATAATCTTTACCATTACGAAATGCCAGTTACGATGTTTATTAAAGAAGTTGGTTATATAACATATTTCTGGGAAATGATTAAGCCTGGAGGCGGATATACTTATGATCTTATTAATAAACAAACTAACGAGCTAGCTACTAAATATAATTGTTTAACCAACAAAGAAAAAGTAAAAATATCTATAAAATATATTATTAATAATCCAATTCCTTGGTTATATTCTCATTTTGTAGGAATCTTTCAAATTTATAGACCAATAACTCATCTTCATTATGTTAATACATTATTAAATATAACAGATTATACTTATCTATTAACTCCATTAATATTTATCACTACAATAATGCCATTTCTATTTATAATCTTCATAATTAAATATAGAAAATCAATTGATAGAATCACACTAATTCTAATATTATTTATAATTTTATTTTTATCATTTATTCCAGGATTTCTCGCTGATATTAGATTTAGAATAACTTTAGAACCTTTACTTTATTTGTTTGGGGGATATGTTTTACTTAAATTTATTATATTAATAAAGAAGTTTAAAATAAACCTACACAAATAATTAAGAAGACCAGATACATTTTTAAATAAGTTAATAAATATAAAGATATGAAAAAATTAAACTTAGGTTGCGGAGAATATAAAAAGAAAGGATATATTAATCTAGATGCAAATAAGTCTTTTAATCCAGATATTATTCACGATCTTAATAAATTTCCCTATCCATTTGATGATAATTATTTTGATATAATAGAAATGGATCATGTATTAGAACATCTGAATGATCCTTTTATTATAATGAAAGAAATTCATAGAATAATAAAGCATAATGGAGTATTAACAATTAAAATACCACATTTTAGCAGAGGATTTACACATGCAGATCATAAAAGAGGATTTGATGTTTCTTTTCCATATTACTTTAATCCAAATGCAAAACTTAGCGGATACTCAGGAGTTGATTTTGAGATTAAAAGCATTAGTTTAAAATGGTTCGCACAACCATACATTAAAAAAATATTTCTAAGTAAACATCAATATATTCTAGGAAGATTATTTGGTTTTCTTATTGATTTTTTTGCTAACTTATCTCCAGTAATATGTTCAAGAATATGGTGTTATTTGGTTGGAGGTTTTGATGAAATTAAATTTATATTGATAAAAAAATAATCAATATATTGAATATAACACATACTTTTTATTCTCAAATACAATATTAAAATCTAATGATTTTGGTTTCTCAAATAAAGCATATTTAATATTATATTTCTTCTTTAAATAATCTATATCTTTTTTATTAATCGAGTTATATTTCTCTTCTGTAAACTCCAAAGGCACATTACCAAATAAATCATTATAACGTTCATTATATTTTACTAAAGAATTAGGATCATATTGAAAAAATTTTATATCTATAAATGATATTTTGCCAGTTCTAAATCTAAAATCTTCCATTCGAAAGGGTATTAGAATCTCAACATTATCTGGAATATTATGTCTAATAAACGTATATAAATCTTGTTTAAATAAGTTATCATTTTTAACTCTTGAGTTTATATTTATAAAATAACTGGACTGAATTAATAAAATTATAATTATAATAATCAAGGTTTTTAATTTAATCTGTTCATTAAGTATAATTTTTAATTGAATATATATAAAAATTAATATTGATAAATAATGAATTAATGAGAAAAATTTCAATTCTTCAAATATAAAAAAAAGAAAATAATTTATTTTTCTATTAAGCATATTCAGAGATAGTGAGTTCAAAAATATTATAATAATCATAGAAAAGATGATTGAAATAATTAGAAAATCTCTTCTTAATCCACTCATAAATAATAAAAATAAGTATAGTGAAATTATAATTAAATAATTATTATTCTTTTCAATAAGTAATCTGAATTTATTTGATAAGTATATGCAAGAATAAAGACTAAAAAAAATCAACAATCTATAAGGATTTAAATGAATTATACCATATAATGGATAGATTTCCATGAAAATAAAACCAATAAAGATAAATATAATAATAGAAATTGATGAAATTATAAAAAAATAATCAGTTATATAATTATTTGTAGTTCTATAAAAAAATATAAAAATAAATATTATTGTTATAATAGTAGACCATACATAAAAATCCCAATTTTCAATAATATTAACAGCATTCAAAAACTTTCCAAGAATAGCATAATAATCTTTCGCATTAATAATATTTTGATTATTATTAATATTAATAAAAGATGTTAAATATATTAGTGATAATAAAATAACACATATAATTGTTGTTATTATTATATATTTCAGCTCTTTCTTATTTATTAATCTCTTAAATAATAAAAACATTAAAAAACTATAAGTTATTAAGAAGAAATTTAATCCCATTGATAAATGTATTATGCTAACAATTAATGTAAAAATTATAGATAAAATAAAATTTCTTTTTATAATAAATAATATTGAAAAAAGAAGTAATACTTTTGATACATTAGCCGGACCCGTATCAGTTATACCATACACCCATAGAGACTGTGTATGAAAATAAGTTGTAAAATGTAATAAAACAACAGTTAAAAGTGCAGTTTTTCTGTTTTTCCATACTTGGTAACTAAGCAAATAACCCCCAAAATATAAAAAAAAAACATTTATAAAATAAAACAAATATAGTCCTATACTAATACCATAAATATTAATAAAAAAATAATAGACATAGTTTATAAAAGTTCTATAATTTATCGAACTGAAAAAATCAACTGTATACACCCAATCATTAATTATTAACTCCGGATTATTCATTTGTTGAATTAAGAATAAATAATTAGTTTCATCACCTATTTCAAATATTGAAAAATGAAAATATAATATTGTACTTGATAAAGACATGATTAACAAAAAAATAGAAACAAATAATACATATCTTATGTTATGGTAAATCTTACTATAAATCATTATTTTACTAATATTAACAGTTAATTTTAAAAACGTTTCTGATTTTATTATCATAATAACCTTTCAAGAGCAGTTTCGACATATAAAATATAAATATTATATAATCATAATTTATACGTCTTATTCTATAATATTTCTAACATCGTAAATTACAAAGTCTTCATTTTCATATAATTTAGAAAGATTAAGATTCATATTTTTAGATAGAACAAAAGATACATTATATTTTTTAGATATAAAAATTATCTGGCTTTGATTTAATGATAAATATCCTTCTTCAATTTCTTTGTAACTATCAAACTCATAGTATCCATTAAGTTTATTATTTGTTATAGCCATAAGACGATCAAAAAATTCTTTGGCGTACAATTCGTAATAAATCAACCCATATATATCTATAGCAACTGCTCTTTGAGCTATTAATCTAAAATTATAGTAATTAGGTGGTATAAGAAATATGGCCTCCTTTGGAGTGTTTAACTTTGCATATTCAAAAACATCAAATTTCGTTTTATATGTTTGATAGTACTGTTTACTATAATTATAATACGGAACTAATAATATAATGATAAAAAAGAACAATACTAAAATATAATATAAATTATTCTTTTTCTGTTCAAAGTTTAATATAATTGTAAATATAATAATTATTGATGTGTAAAAAATAATATTATAAACATTAACAAAGTTTTTATAATATCATAATATAATTAT